>Ga0210333_1278678_pt1 | contig 7641 bp, 1 predicted proteins | sample S304metaT_FD_159654 | JGI IMG/M metagenome (GOLD analysis project Ga0210333, IMG submission 159654) | Metatranscriptome of estuarine sediment microbial communities from the Columbia River estuary, Washington, United States - S.304... | ecosystem: Environmental > Aquatic > Marine > Intertidal zone... | reverse complement strand
GGCTGGTCTTATTAAGCCTTTGGGAAGAGTAGTTTTATTCAATTCAATTCATCATTAATTCAATTCAATTCATCATCATTCATCAATGCAGATAGATATACAGATATATAGAGGCCAATGCAGATAGATATATAGATATGTTCCAGTCATTAAATTGGGCAATTACAGTTTTGGTTCATGAACCTACATGTGTCTTACCTGTAAATCTACGTTAATTGGTCCAGCAAGAGTGCCCCTGGCATTCTAAAGATCATTTGCATTTTTACATAATCATTATTATATTTATGTATATACCGTAAAATGGGGTTACTTTGGCCTTTGCAGACTTTGGCCACTAATGGAAAAAAAGAAGGATTGTTCATTACTTTTACCTAAACATAATGAAATAATACATTTCTGCTTTCTCAACCTGCAATAACATCTCAGCAATGCATTTTGCATGATTTTATTTCTACTTTATTTTCTGTGGTCCTGGAATCGGCCATATTGTTTACCTGAATTTCTACTGAAATAAATGGTGAAATTGGTGAAAAATATGCCAAAGTAACCCCATTTTACGGGTGTTTGTCTGTTTCAGTATTTGTATCATGTTTGTAAGTTTTTCACTCTGAAATATATATCCTGGATTTTAAAAAAAATCATTTTAATGGCCAAAGTTGCATTATTGCAGTGCTATCATTGTTCAGAGTCATATTTGTGATGGGTGGCCTAAGTAACCCCAACCCGTGGCTACTTTGGCCACCCACATATTTAAAAAAAAAAGAACTTCTACTATTTGATTTTCGGAATGTAATGCAGTAGACTACCTACCAACCCAGCCCCAATATCGGATCCACAATATTTTAAATAGCAGGAAGTTTTATTTGGGAAAAAATTATGATATTGGTGAAAAATATGCCAAAGTAACCCCATTTTACGGTATATATGTAACACTCAGCAATCTTCACCATGGATTAACATGATCAAATACTAAATTTACTACGCACATGCACAATGAACAGATAATGCAAGCCATATACATTAACCATATATAGTGATGCAAGAGTTCATCTATATTATCGATTATGTAATTATAATCGATTAATTATTGTTCTATGTTTAATCAATGGTAAAATAGAAAATTTTGCGAGGTTTTAGAAAAGCTAGTCATATACATGTATAAGTAAAAGTTAAGATTTTACACAAAAAAAAAGCATATAACAAGTAAATAAAAAAGTAATCACTTTGTTTGGCATCCTTTTCAAGGCGTGACCAGAAATGGAAAATTATATACAGTGCACCTCTTTCACTTGGCAAGTCACTTGAAATATTTTAACATATGTAATCATATTATCTAACACACGCACACACATATATATATATATAAGTATGTACACGACCAGAAGAGACAATGGCATTGTCTCTTCTCACAATGCTAAAAAAAAAGAACTGACTATTAGAAGCTCAATTTGGTCACTTAAGTCATGTTGTTAATTAGCTGTTCAGTGACCTTCAGTTCAACTTCACATTTCAGGCAAGTGCCGTCCATGGCCCCTCCACATTCTATGCTGGCATAAATATGCCCTCTTGGACACTTGAACCAGTGTCCATCCCACATCTTTTTTTCTCGCTTAATCTCGATGTCCATTCCCAGTTCTATGTCAATCGGCAGATCAAGCGATAACATATCATTAATGGAATGAAGGTCTTCTCTGCATCTCTGCATGGTTTGGACATCATATGGTTCTTCACTCCGCAGGACCTTCTCTAGATTATCACATCTTCTCATAGCATCAGTCATTCCTGGTTTGTTCAAAACTGTCGCAGCATTGTTATTTACCATCCTTTTCACTCTGGCAAATAGCAATCCCATTTTCAGTCTTTTTAGTTTTTGACAGAATTCCAGCATCTCTCCCTCACTTATGCCTGAACAGCCCATCCATAAATGTAGCACTTTCCTGAGTTTGCGATGGAACAATCTACAGAATTCAAAAATGTCTACATCGACCGGGTGCGGAAGTAATAACCTATGTTTCAACAACCGTAGGTTTTCAACTGAAAATGTGATCAAATTATGCAGTGTAGCATATTCTCTCTCAGACACCAAGCTAGCTAACCGCCCATTTCTTAACAAGCTAGCTACCCGCTCATTCAACTCTATTAACATTGAAGAATGGCAATCACTACGTAATTTGAGGGCATGACTTTCTAGCTCTGCACTGGGGCACTTGAAGGAAATTTTCTTTATTTCTGCAATATCTGACAGCACAGGCTTGATTTGAGAATTGTAACGGCTTGTCTCTCTGATCGGATGGCCACACCTTGGGCATCTTACCAAAGCAATTGCATGATTTGCCAATTGATTGGTTTCCATCCACTTGTCCATCTCTTCAACTTCAACAATGTCACCACAACCAAGACTGACAAATATAGCAGTTGCACAATCTTGTTTGCCAAAAATGTTTGACATAACCAGTTTTCTGTCACAGACTCGACAGAGTTTTGGGCAAGCTTCCCCACACAGACCAATGCAAGGGTGTCCACATGGCAATTTTAGAGGGCATGGCACAATACATTTTGGGCGATCACATGGTTCATCACATAATTTTGAGCACTCGTAATGCTGACACCTCCATTGGCAAGGCTCTCTGCAAGGCAAACATGGCTCCCCACACTTTTTAAGACACATTTTGTGAGCACACTGAAAGAAGCATTCTTCTTGACACGGAGGACATACCTGATGGCATAGTGCATTACAGATATGACCACATATTAATGTCTGATTGCATAGCCTGGTGCATTTTCGATGAAGTCCCTGATAACAGTTGCCACAGGTTCCAGTGCATGTATGTCCACATTTCAACTCAGTTCCGCATGGTTCTTTGCATATTGAGCGTGTTGGGCTGATGTGGCAATTCATTTCGCAATTATGTCCACATGATGGCAACTTGCGTGTTACCTTAACAATGCAGGTCTCATGTGCTGGATTTCTGTGACAACCACCACAAGTTCCAGTGCAAATATGACCACATTTCAACTCTGTTCCACATGGTTCTTTGCATAATGAGCGTGTTGGGCTGATGTGGCAATCCATTTCGCAATCATGTCCACATGATGGCAACTTGCGTGTTACCTTAACAATGCAGGTCTCATGTGCTGGATTCCTGTGACACCCACCACAAGTTCCTGAGCATTTGTGTCCACATTCTAATTCCTTATGGCATGATTTTGTGCATAACCATGTTTCTGGATCTTTACTACATGGCATAAAGAATTCATGATTGCAATGTTTAACAATCTTTTTAACACTAACCATACACTGGCCACACATTTCTGAGCACACCTTTGGACAAATGTGATCCTCACACAGATACTTGGTGCATGGTTTGTAGCAGGTGACATTCTCATGGGCAGCATCATAGCTATGACATGCAAGTGGGCAAACATGGCCACAATCCAATCGAACTTTGCATGGATGTGTACATCCACCTTCAGGTGCTTCATCAAAGTCTTCTGAAGAAGAAGCATCAATTCTCTTTTTGGGATGTTGCTGACAGACAAGTGGTAAGGCGGAGCTGACAGTACCTTCTTCCAAAGCAATGGTTTTGATTTGAGTCCATATTTTAGAATGATTGGCCAGGAAGTCAATATTACCTATCACATACAATCCTATCTTTGCTCTCGACAGAGCAACACAGACTCTGTTGTCAATCTTCAGAAATCCCAGTTTGCCTTGTTTGTTGCTTCTGACCAAAGACAAGATGATGATGTCATTTTCTTCTCCTTGAAAATTGTCAATAACAGTTATACGCACATCAGTGATTGCAGCTTTACGGAATACTGTTTTAAGTTGCAGGAGTTGACCAGAGTATGGCGTCAGGATGGTAATTTGTGATGGCTTATACTCCTGGAGAATGAGATACTTGCATAGTCTGCTTGCGTAATCTGCTTCAAAACTGTTTTGCTTGGACTGCAACTCCTCATGATGATCTTCATGATGCTTGTGGTTTACAAAGTACAAACTATGATTGATCCCTTTAACTTCTGGGTACTGTGTGACTGAGACATCATCCTGGAGATCACTATAAAATGGCACCATGAGTTTGGAGATGCTTGGCCTCATGCGATGTTGTAGTGACAAAGTTTTTATTGGAATGTTGTTGTTCACCATTCGTTCAAACAATGATAAATCCAGATTATACTTTTTTGCCAGCTCATACACAGTTGGATTTGGTCTCAGCTGCTGGTGATCCCCTATAAGAATGAAGTGCTTGCAGTTCCGATTGAGTGCAGTGACCACATGTGCCTCTAGAACCTCTGCTGCTTCCTCAACGATAACAATTTGTGGTTGAATCTCCTGGAGGACAAGATGGTAACGAGCGGCAGCAGTTGTGGTCATTCCAACTACTTTTGCTCTCTTTATGATTTCCTTGTCCAACTGATGCCTTGCTTCTTGCAATTGCTGTGACAGCAGTTGGTGTTTTTCTTTTGTGTTTTCAGTCCTTTCATGAAGATTCTTCTTGTAAACCTCTGTCCAGTATTTGTACAATCTCTGACGTTCAAATGCCTGCAAAATTGAGATATCAGCAATTTTGGAACATTCTTCCCCTGTCATTGGTTGTATGTATTTAAAAGCCTGAATAAGTTTCAGTAACCTGAATTTCCTTTCTTTTTTCTTTTTAACTTTATCTGCTTTTAATGTATCCCAGTTAAACTCATTTTCTTTACACTTCTCCGCTTGTTTGGTTTGATGGGCTTCAGTGTTAAAGTAGCGATCTTTCACTTCCTTTATCAATTCTTGTCTCTCTTTGGCCTTCCTCTTTTGAAAATCATTTGCATCAGCATAATCCTCAATTCTTCTTGATTTTTCAATCTCATCTCTGTCTACATTAATAGCATCTTCTCCCTCCTTCAGTTTCTTATAAGATTTGTTATCTTGCAATTTCCCTGAATCCTTTCCTCCAAAGCACTTCTCCAGCAACCAAGTAGTAAGGGGATCATCTGTACTCTTGTAATAAAACTCAAACTGTTTTACATGGCGGTTCGACATGACGCGTCTCAATATACTATATTGCATTATGTGGCAATTGATATTTTCAATGATAAGAGTTGTTCTGTTTATATCTTTCTCTAACCCCTCCATTTCTGAACGTAGTTCACGAAAGGTCTGATGCAAAATCATCGGAACATTCCGATTCTCTTTCATGTCACTGCGAATTCGATGGAGGACACAATTTTCCAAAAGTTCACTTTGACTGCGACCGCCCACTCTAACAATATTATTGTCAGCAATTTGGAAGATGCCCTCTAGGAACTGATCCAAAGCATGGTTGGTATAACACACTATCAATATAGGTGCATCATTGTCATTATCAACACAATGCTGGTGCCATCTTTTCCAGTTATGCAGCAAAAGACGTGCAACCTTCAGCCCAAGAAATGTCTTGCCGGTACCAGGAGGACCTTGGACTAATGCAAACTCTTTGGTGAGACAGTGTTGGAGAGAGCTGTACTGGGAATCATCCAATTTTAGCTGTGAGGCTGATGGCCACTTCTCCAGCTCTAAAACAGGAACATTAAATTCCTCTTTTGCATCTTCAATGCTGGAATCATCACTGCTGGAATTATCACTGCCTGAGAAATCATAGCTTTTCTTGACTGAAGTCTTGGTTTTATGTTGGACATCCTTGCTTCCATTTTCCAAAAGAGGAGAGAAGTCGAAACAAACCTCATCTTCTTGCAACAGATATCTTGGTGCTTCTATGTCCTTCCTGCATTTCACAATATATTCCTGGAAAGGTAGATTGAAAGGTGTAATTTCTCTCAGGGCCGTTAAGACATGACGATACGGTTCATAATAAGCAGATGTCTCAGCCATGGTGAATGTGAAAGCTGATCCTATTAAGCTGAATTGCATACTTTCATTCTCAAACTTAACTTCTACATTTCCCTTTGTCAGGTCAGTCGTATTACGGTTAACAACTGTGCAGATATGCATTGTTTCAAAGTTGTCATTTGACAATGCGACAAGGGAACCATATATAAGATGCTTTGAATGTTCCCAATTCCATGTTCTCGTTTTCGTAATGTCAAACTGTAGACGGTATGCAATCACTTCCCCTGTGCACACTGCTCCTAGGACATGGACATTTTCGTAAATGGTAACATCTGTTAGCTTGGTGTCTTTTGGTACCCTGCCATTCACTACATCTAAATAGGAAAGGATCCCAATTCTCAAAGGATAAACGAAGTCCTCTCTTAGTAGTCGATACTGAACATCCAAGTAGTGCTCCAGGTCTTCAAATTTTCCCTTCAATTTGTTGGCCCTGAGAAAAGTGTCTGCATCTAGGTGAATGTCTGATATTGAAGGAACTACTGACAAATCTCGGAAGTTATCTGCAGGACAAGCTCTGTCAGCTACCCATTCTGTACCATCTCCAGAAGCAGCTACCATGTTTGAACAACTCTGACTATCAAGTATTTCTTTGTACAGATTGCCAAGTTCTGATATTGATGTTCGAATTTCATTTGTGAGTACTTCACTTTGCCTGTTTATCAAATCATTTAATGTCAAAAATGTAAGTTTTACCTTTCTGACAAAATCCGAATGGGGCATTTTAAACAGGAAAGCTTCTATAATGCTGAGAGTGTTTTCAATTCCCTTGGAGTAGTTTTCAACACTAATCTGGTCATTCATCGTGACATTCAGGAGGAAGTTGTTGAGATAATCATGTTGAATCAAAGCACTTGAATTTACCATGTTCAGCAACTGTAAGATGTAGCTTGGGGCAGATTCACACTGGCAACATCGGGCAATCATTTCAAGTTTGTTCAGGATAAGTTCATGATTTTTTGGGTCACTGTCATCTGAATTGAGTGCTTCATTAAAACCATTTGAACTGTTTGTCAATGCTATGAGAATTTCATGGTCAAGGCACTTCAGAAGTTTTTCCATCGTGTTGTTTTCCATGACTTGGTGTTGTTTGTCCTTCAAATCTCTCATTACATCAATTGATTGCGTTTTCAAACTTTCCACTCTAGTTCCATCTCTCCTGGGTATGCCGTTGTTCCCCTGCATTTGTGTTCTACTCACTCCATGATGTCCCATTCCGTGTCTTCCTGATTTCCTCCAGTTGTTCTGGTTCATTCCATTTCCTCCTCTGAGCCCAGGTAAAACCGGGTTTGTGATATCCATTGGTATGTTAGATAGCCTACTTGAACCTCCTTTATAAGTGAAGTCTTGAGACTCGTTCTCAGATAGGGCTGGTGGTAAGCTCCCTCTTGCCTTGGAATCCTGTGAATTTTTGTCAACTTGTTGAACTCTATCATTTGCAATTGGCCTTTGCAAGTTTCCTCTAAGTCTGTAGTCATCATCTTGATGACTTGGCCTATCATTTTCTGAATTGCCTCTTCTCCGACCTCTGATCCAACATCCTCTTCCTCGCTCTTGTACACCCTGACCACGAGTCTCTCCATCATGTCCCCAACCTCGTCTTCCCCCTCGATTTCCACCTTTTGCTCGATTATCCATCCTTGACACCTGTGAATTTTTGTCAACTTGCGGAACACTTTCATTTGCAATTGGCCTTCTCCAGTTTCCTCTAAGTCTGTAGTCATCATCTTGATGACTTGGCCTATCATTTTCTGAATTGCCTCTTCTCC
>Ga0210333_1041362_pt1 | contig 7685 bp, 3 predicted proteins | sample S304metaT_FD_159654 | JGI IMG/M metagenome (GOLD analysis project Ga0210333, IMG submission 159654) | Metatranscriptome of estuarine sediment microbial communities from the Columbia River estuary, Washington, United States - S.304... | ecosystem: Environmental > Aquatic > Marine > Intertidal zone... | reverse complement strand
TTCAGCCGGCAAGAAATTCAATCACTTTCTCGGTGACCACTCGATATCAAGGCACCAGTATGTGCGAAGCAAACATCTTCCTTTGGAAGTGGAATGACAAGGTGGTCATATCCGACATCGATGGCACAATCACTAAGTCAGACGTTCTAGGGCAGCTACTTCCTGTGATCGGCAAAGATTGGAGCCAAGCGGGGATCGCCCACTTGTACAACATGATCTACAGGAACGGCTACAAGTTCGTCTACCTGTCCGCGAGAGCCATCGGTCAAGCGCGCATCACTCGCGATTATCTGAAGTGGATTCGTCAGGGCGAGCAGGGCTTACCCGACGGGCCCTTGTTGCTGTCACCTTCGTCACTAATTAGTGCATTTCACAGAGAGGTCATAGAGAGAAAGCCAGAAGAGTTCAAAATCAGCTGCTTGAAGGACATCACGGCCCTCTTCCCACTCAGCCACAACCCTTTCGTTGCTGGGTTCGGAAACAAGATTAATGATGTTTGGGCGTACAGAGAGGTAGGAATCCCCATTTCGCGTATTTTCACCGTGAACCACAAGGGGGAGCTGCGGATGGAAGAGTCTCACACCTTCATGTCTTCATACACAAAACTCAGTGACATCGTTGACCATTTCTTTCCACCATTGATTGACCTTGAGGATTCTAAGAAGGTCAAGGTGACCTCTGGCAACTTCCACGCCCCCTCAGAGTTCAGCTCGTTCACGTATTGGCGGGAACCCTTGCCGGACATTGAGACAGAAATCCTAGAAGTAAAAGACGTCGCCAGGTCCTGATCCGGGCCAAGAATCGCTGAATCCGCGCAAGATCCGAGTCCGCAGTACGGCCGTCTGTCAAGGTTCATGCACAAGTTTCCGAAAGCAAAGGAAAAATTCGTAAACGCAAGAAAAAATTCCAAGACGGAAGAGAAAATTTCAAAATGGAAGTCCAAATTCCAAAAAGTAAAAAAAGGATAAAAAAAATATCAAGAAAAATACAGCTGGTGCGTGAAAACGCTGATGTTTCATTAATGTAATCGGATCTTCCTTATTTTTGCCTGTTGACCAATGAACTGCTTCCTAATTAGGTCGTCGTCAAGCTTTGCCCTGCTCAGCCAATGAGTGACTTCCAATGTGGGTCATCGCGACCTACTTCTCTGCAAATTATATGTCGGTTATGTTCCTTGTAAATATGGTGAAGTGTGAATGGTAAATAGGATATATTTTAGGCTAAATGCAAGATTTTGTAATGTTATAATTTAACATCCAGTTCATCTAGCTATAATATCTTGTCATATCTTTCTGAGGTTGTGACGCTGGAGCCGCACAGGTCGATTGCAAGAGCATTTTACTGACTAGCATAACTATAACTGATATACAGGATAAACTCCTATCATGGCTACAAAGTTTTGCACACGTGTACTAAGTATTACTAGCATCAATAGCGTTGCTTAAATAGTCCAGCATAATAGTTGTTGGAAGCATAAGTCTCGACCAAACATGGCTACGAAATATGTAGAAAAATATAGTCAAATTGTATGTTAAGGTTTGAAATGTGTGCTTAATCCCTACATGATATTTGCGGATTAGTGTATGACTGGGAAAATGTGTGATAGAGGCTGACCAAGTGTACTGCTGTAGCACAAAGAATATTACTATTTAAGAAGCAAGCTCTGCTACTCATTTAAAATAATCCACAAACCATCAATGATTGCTCTTTGATGTGAAACTGATTAGATACAAGATCCCCAACCAGAGGTCAGTGCAGCGGCTAGCACTATTTGATGATGTCAATGATTCACAAGTTTTGATGATGTCATCTCATCGTGGTCTATCCACAATGGCGCCCTCTGGTGAGCTAGGATCCCAATAAGTATAATCATTGCTGCGGTTATGACAACATCCAAATGTTGATATTTTAATTTTTCAGTTAATTTTGTTATCAGTGGTGTTCAGTTTTGTCAAGTCTCACGATCCTCTCAATCAATTGCGATATCTTGAAAAACTGGTGTTTGAACGAATCAATTCAATTATGATTAATTGCCTGTAATGTTCTCAATTACAATTACAATTCAATTATTGTAAGGAATAATAACAATTATCCAATTATCCAATGATGATTCAATGACTAATGATGGCTGGTAATGAATGTCAATCAATTCTAATTATCTCTAATAGAGCTGAGTAAGTTATCAGTGCTAATTAGTCATAAGTGGTAATCTGTGATCTTTAATTACCATAGTGGCTGCGCCACTGTATATATGACGTTAGGACTGTTGATGCTTTCATTGAGTGATTATAATGTGATCGTTTAAAGTGATTCTCAGTGATCTGTCACAGGTGAAAAGTGATATTAAAGGTCTCCAAATTGCATCAAAATGTGATGGAATGATGCAAATTATAGGGAAGGATTTACTGGTAAACCATCAGGAATGGTTGATGATATTCTGTCTCCGCAGATGTGATATCAAGAATTCAAGATGTGTCAAAAGTCTGATTGCAGTAAAGTGATACATTGCTGAATAAGATTAAAAAAAGATCGCATTGGGTGTTATTGTGATACTAGCTACAAGATCTACGAGATCTACAAGATCTCTGAGAAGTTAGGACATAAGATTTATTTGCTGTTTATCAATTAGGAAAAACTGTCGTAACTGTCACAAGAGCTTGACAGGGAACTTGTGATACCCCAGACACCGTTAGGTATTAATTTGTTGTGATCTAGGAATTGTGGATGAATCCATCTTATTTAATGTGATATCAACAATGCAAGTCTCCGATAATTGTTTGAGGTTTAATTGAATATTGTTAAACCCAGGCAATTTTACAAACATATATTGTAGATTGCTTTCAAAATGCTTTTCTTATGAGGGTTATTGTGAAGTAACGTCATGTCAAAGTATTACATTGAAAAGAACAGAATTTTGTGATGAAGTAAATAACATTTTGACCCACTGCATCAATTGTTCCATGTAGGTGAGAAAGTCACTTGCTGCCAAATATGGTCACGATTGCTCTATTTATGTCTACCGTTGTTACCATGGTGACAGTTTTTAGCTTTGTCACCATGGTGACGATTGTACAAATTATTGTGATAGGTTGTGACTCGGGAAGTGACCATTAAATCGTGATCGTTTGAGAATGATAACTGGGTCAGATAAGGCATGAAAACTGGGTCAGATGATCATGTGATTGATCATGTGATGGGTCATGTGATAGATGGAAGGCAAAACTTGTTCAGTTATTGATTAGGGAATCCAAAAAACAAATGCCTTTTTGCCAAAAACTAGCTAGATGTTAGAGTATTTTTTTTTTGGCAATCTAGCTAAAGGTAAATGTTCAAAACAGTATGAAAAAATGAATGGCCACAACTTAAACAACAATTCGCAGAATTGGAGCATGACATTTTAGATCGCTGGATGGGGTGACAGATACTAAGATTTAGTGCATTCGGTCATCAAATTAAAAAGTCTTACTTAGCATGTTATGCTTGGATTAAAGCTTTGGATTTGAATGGTTTAGGATAGTTTCCTGTAGATTATTAGAAGGTTTGAAAGTAAATAGCATCAAAGGCTGGTAGATGATTAAAAATTTATCAGGATTAGCCGATGATAGCCATTTTTAAATGTATGAAAAGCCTTCGAGTCTTATGTGTGCGCTTCTAATATTCAGGGAAATCTTTTGTCAAATAGTTTCAATCAAATAGTTCTGATCAAATTGTCTAAAATTTCTTTAAATTGCAAATTATTCAGCAATGAACAAAATTTCATTATCCAAAAACAATATTTCATTCATTTATTTTCATCGCTTTCGCCATTATCCATGGGCATTATGATTGATGTGTTTCACCAAATTTCACAAAATTCAGCTTAAATCTATTTATTTTGTACCGATATACTTACATTCACAACAGCTTTTATATTTTTGGATTTATACTTCGTGGCATTTCCTTTATGTTCCAAAGTATAACCATATCTGCTTTATACTTTTTGGTCCAAACTGGTTTTGGCTTTTTCAGTATTAGTTCTGTATTCTTATTTCTCTGTGAAATCCTTTATTATTTAGCTTAAAATAGCGGAAACTCGTGAAATAGTAATTTTTTGTAACTCAACAATCTTAAGATCTCCTGTTTTGGTTTGTTATCAGGCTAATACGCAGCTAAATCATGGTTATTAACTTAGACAGTTGGAAGATAAAGTAAAACTATTTTTTCGGAGCATCTTAGCGGAGTGACAAAGAAGTAATAAATTGGAGAAAATTTGCCAATTTTTTTAACAAAAGCATCTTTAAAAACATTAAATTCTTCTAAAGAAATCACAACATCAGATACACTGAGTATGATATAAATCCCATTGTTGAAGAGCTATTGTGTTACCTTATATTGTATGCATCAAAAGATTCTAAACATTGTATAGATTAAGATATGAAGGTTAGTACTACATGAAAGGTCTAAAAGTGGTTATGCCTGCCTAGAAAGAATAATTAGCCATATGTTGCAGAATTAATTGTAAAACGAAAGGTTTGCCACAAAATATTGACATTAGCGTTATGAAATTCAGCGCTTAAAATGTCCTCCATGGGTGTTGAACGAAGCAAGCAAGGTTTATATTCTGTTGCTATCTTTTCTGTCTATTAAACATTGAATCTGAAATAAAAACGTAGTATATGATATTTGTACAGATGCTATAACTCTCGTAAAATCTAGTTAACTCATCGTATTGCGTATAACATTATGTCAAATTGAGAGAAAAGGTCAGAAAAGGGTTGGAAAAATAGTTCATATGACTGTGTTATCATAAAATATTTGCTGAGACATGTTAGGAAATTGTCCAATAACTGTTACAGCTAGATTTCTATGATGGAGTCCATGTTATGCGCTACACGAAGGTATGCTTTATATGTAAACGCCGAGTTGAACTCATGTTTGCGTATTGATATATATGACAATTGACAGATTTTCGTGTTGATTATGAATTATAAACTCATAACTTGAGCTGAACCGTTGTTGTAGCAATGCAATGCTGCCGATAGATTTAACTTTAACCATACTTGTGATGTTAGTTATTATTTGTAGATTGTCAGCGTTTTATTGGTGTTCAGTTTGCGGTTTATGTTTAATTTGTTACTTCTCAGTTACTCGTGTTAAAACTGGTATTTTATTCGTTGACTTGAATTTTCTGTGAATTATTTACTGAAAACTTGTCGGAAATATTAATTTAACTCTCGTTACAAGAAAAGATTATATAAGATGGTATACATAGGGTCGGGAAGCTCAAAAAGACGATTTGGCGTAATATCAACATTGCCGAGGGTTGGTGCTTTGCAATCTATGTTCCAGATTTAATCCAAGTAAAAATGTAAATTTTAAGTAGATCGTTTGTTGCTAAAGGATGTTTCTATTCATTAAAGCTGTTATGTGCAGCCCTCTGGGATAAGTACTTGCCACTCTGAAGGCTTAGCCCAAGAGCACTCAGAGCAGATGTAATTACAGGGATTTTTAACATTCTCATGTAAATAAGAAGTTACTTTTTTTAAGGATACCACTACCAAAGAAGAGATTAGAGTTTGCATAATTAAATGTAGTGCCGTACTAGCAACTTTATATTATCTTATACAATATGAAATAGGTTGGCTATGGACTGCATTTTACTTTTAAAATGATTATTTCCAAGTTAATTATCATGACAGTTTTGTTACTACTGCAGTTATTTTGATGATGTGATCATTTATTTAATGACTTTCTCCTAATTATAATATTTATCCAACTTATTTATCAAACTTATTGGAACTGCATATTTTGGATTCTGCTGAAATTCACAAAAAACAGAAAAACAACATAGCTTTATCTAAAGTATTATATTATTTCATATTAGTTTAAGGGTTGTTGCCTTGTCATACTTATGATACACGTATTGATATATATGTGAATGTAAAGGTTTTGGTTTTTGTTTTTTTTAAATATATAATTTAAATACTGAGCGAATTCAAAGTGAACACTTAAGTAAACACCAGGGGTCGCCTGTATAAAGGAATCAATAATGACATCATCCGATTTTTTACGTATTTTTTGTTGCAATGAGCGATGATGTCATCAATGTTTTTTTGCTACGGTAGCGCCACCTGCTGTTCATCTTGGAATTAAGTGTTGGTATTTGTTTATTTTCATTATATCAGCCCATATATATTAAAGGATATCTATTGTACTATTTTAAACATATAAAGAGTGCACACAAATATTTCTGACATCTTGGGGACGATAGCTCTGTAAGTAATTGAAAAATTAGGAAATCTTTTTGCTCTTGCCTATTTTAATCTGTAAAAGCGAAAAGGTGAAGTGATCTATAGTTCTATAGTTCTGTAGTTAGGTTAATGGGTATAGGAGGTTGGAGGTTTTAGACTATTGCTCATATTATTTATTAACAATTTCCTCGTAAAAGTCTGTGCTGATATATATTCATGATCTCCATTCGTGATGATTTAGTTTTGGGCCACCAGAGGTCGTGACTGGTATCAAAGCAGACGAGATTTGTTGATGACATCAATTTAGTGACCTCACATTTGCAACAATTGATGATGACATTCTATTGTCATTCTATTGTCCTTAATCTGCTTCGATAACAGTGCCCTTTGGTATCGTGCTTCTGTTGTATTCTAGAAAACTGATTTAGACCTCGAGTATATAAACACTGCCAAGAAAAAGTTTGGAGAAAAATATTTTTTTGGAATTTCCTGTTTTCAGTAAAAAATGTAATACTGACTGTTAAATAGCTAATACTTACCAAACATTTTCTAAGCAGTGTTAACTAGGGCGATTAAGCGGTTTAATTATTATTTTGTTATTTCGTAAAAATCTCACCATTGTTGAGTGATATATGATAATAATTATACTTTGTAGGCTTATTGAATGTTACCTTTAGTTATGCACTTATGATGAATGTTTCCCTGTTACAGTTATAACTGGCTGTATGAATGAGGTACGCATTATTGTATCTGCATAATATATATGAGTGATGCATATATGCCATAAGAAACGAAAGCTATTTAAACAATAACGAAAAGTCGCATTATTTGTAAATATGATTTGTCCTCATTTCGGATGTATAAAACGAATGTATAGATTAACCCTGTCTATTAGCAGACCATAAAATGGTGTAAATTATTGTATTATACTTGTCATCATATTCACTCGTTTATTTGCTGGTTCGTTGGTTTATGACAGTAATTTATTGAGCCTCAATTTCATTGTTAGGTCATCGTTTCGTCATTGTCAATTTGAACCTCCGTGATATTTCATCTTTACAGTGCGATCATCGAATCGATGACTTTATTCGGTATGTTTTATGTCATGTTATGTATGTATGATTATGTATGATTATGTAATGTTATGTTTGATTATGTAATATATTTGGTTCATCCTCGTTCATTATACAGAGTAGCTATCCCAGGTTTTTTCCGTTAGCCTCCGTTTGAGTATGTGTGTCTTAGTTCACATTCCACATAATATATTACTTTGAAGCGGCATAACCCCGGCAATTCCTACAATTAGGGTTGCTCATCAATATATTATTGAGAGAGTGGCCAATTAGAAGTTATGTTATAATGTTCTACCGTCATTATATACGAAAGGATTGTTTCTTGTGCTATACGACATAATTGTGAATGATTATTCATGATTAAATGAATAAATTTATGGAG
>Ga0210333_1246622_pt1 | contig 7863 bp, 1 predicted proteins | sample S304metaT_FD_159654 | JGI IMG/M metagenome (GOLD analysis project Ga0210333, IMG submission 159654) | Metatranscriptome of estuarine sediment microbial communities from the Columbia River estuary, Washington, United States - S.304... | ecosystem: Environmental > Aquatic > Marine > Intertidal zone... | reverse complement strand
TGCCACATTGTACAATAACACTGAGCAGAAGATCGAGGTGCATTTCAAGGCCTTGGAGTTGCTGTTGCATCAGAAAGCTCTGCTCAGTTTAATGAGGCTGGCCCAGAAATTGCAACCAGCTCCAGCGCATTCCTTGGAACCAACAACGACAGAGGTGGCACCGAAAGTCGAGGCTCCTATTGAGATAACCACAGCTCCTGTTGCCGTGAAGGAAGATACACCAGAGGATTTTGCAAGAAGAGAGAGAATGAGAGAAAGGTCGAAGGGCATTATTGATATTGCTGTTGAAGCAAAATTGGACAAGATCTCAATGGCCCTTTTAACAGACGAAGAAGTCGTAGCAGATATCAATATAACAGGACTGGAAGCAAATGTGACAGTTCAAAAGAGCCAAACACTGGTGTCTGCTAGCCTCAAAGATATTGCTATTCACGATCCAAGCAAGACCACATGTTACAAAAAGATTCTGTCAATAGAAGGCAAGGAGGTGTTTAATGTGAACATCGGAGTTTTCAACGATGCCACAGCAGGCAACGGCTACACCGACATGTCAAAGATGGACACAAAGGTTGAATTTGAGACCGGCTGTTTGAAGTTTGTGTTCCTCATGAAGTTTGTGAATGATTTACTGATATTCATCGAAGCCTTCCAATTGGACACTGAGAAGATGAACGAAGCAGCGTCAGCCATGGCTGAATCGGCTGCTACAGCAGCTGCAGCGGCATCCTCCAGAGTGTCACGAATCGGCCTGGACATCCGCCTGAAGGCGCCTCTTATCATCGTGCCTCAAAAGTCCACTATCCCAGACGCCCTGGTGGTCGATCTTGGACTTCTGACTCTGAAGAACAGCTTTAGTCCTGTTCCCAACAGCAGCCGAGAGAAAGGACTTCCCGCCATACTAGACAGCATGGCCATCAGATTGACTGCATTTAAAGTTTCCAGGGCCAAGATTCAAGAAGACAAGGTTACAGCAGAAGTTTTGTTTTTGGAACCAGTCAACATCTCGATTGACATGATCCGCAACTTGTCTGCTTCGTGGTACCATGACCATCCTGATATTGACATTTCCGGAATACTCGAGGCCTTCTCTGTGGCAATGAGTCAGGGTGACTTCGCTGTCCTGATGGGAATGCTCAATGATAACCTTGGAGAGAAAGGTCAGTTGAAGTCAGCCATGCCTGAGAAACCAGCTGAGCAAGCTGCAGCAACAGCACCCTCTGGATCTAAGACAGTTGCACAAGTGACTCCTGAAATCACAGGCGCTGCAAAAGAGACCGCAAAGACATCAGCAACAGCTGCAGCTACAGAAGTTTATAACAAGATGAAATTTAACTTCTCCATTGCGTCCATCAACGCTACACTTTATACAGGAGACAGCAGCCTTACTACAGGGATAGCCCAAAGAGATGCTTCCAAATCCTTGGCACACTTTGACATCCAGGGCATCAATGTTGTGGGCAGCATGCAGTCAGACAATGCCATGACGGCAAGTGTAGCTCTCTTCAAAATGGTCCTGCTCGATTCTCGTCCAGGTAGAGATAAAGGAATAACGAGTGGGGAAATTCTCAGAATGGTTGAAAGAAGTGAACAAGTTGCCAAAGACCCAAAGGTTAACATGATTGATGTGAAATTCACTCAGACTGCAACTCAAGATAAAGATTTGTTAATGAAGGTAAACGGATTGTACATTTGTGTCTGTCTGGAGTATGTTATGACCTTGGCTAACTTCTTTGTGGAAGGAATGCCCAAAGCTGCCGAAACTGCCCCTGCTGCACCAGCAGTCAAAGCTGCCCCTGCAACTGGCACAGGAGCTCAACCTGCTGAGCCAACCCCTGCCCCAACCCCCACCGCTGGAAAGATGTCCATAAAACTTGTGGTGGAGAAACCGGAAATCGTTTTGGTGGAAGATCCTCTCAATCTCAACACTAATGCAGTCATACTATATACGCATGTTGAGTTTGACCTGAACATGGTTGAGGATCAACAAATGATTGTTGGTAATGTCAAAGACTTTAATATTGTGTCCTGCAACTATGCTCCTGAAGTGAGGGCGGAAACAAGGACTATGATCCTGAACCCCACTCAGGTGTATTTGATAAGCAAAGCAGTCGGTGGCAAAGAACATCGCGTCAACATTGACGTCAGTGACATAATCATGAACGTGTCGCCTGCAACAATAAGGATTATCACTGCAACTCTCAGTGCCCTGTCTACGACTTCAGCCAATGGAGAAGAAGTCAGAGAAATCCCCATGTACCCTAATTTGTGGGCGGTGAAAAAACTTGCCGACTGTGATTACAGATTTTTGAAGACAGTGAAAGAAGCAGCAGAGACAAATGTTGTGGAAGCAGTTTTGGAAGAGGAGGAGGCGATCATTAATAAAGGAGAACAGTTGATCATGAATATCAAGAAGATAGTTGTCAAACTAGAAGGAGGAGTGGGAAGAAGAACTTTGCCATTGCTGGTCACAGAACTGGGCTTCAAGACGGAGGTCAAGGAATGGAGCACTAATCTTTCTGTTGTGAGTGATCTTACCATGGAAGTTGCTTATTACAACGAAAAATTGGCTGTCTGGGAACCCATCATTGAACCGATAGAGGATGAGGATGGGAAGCTACGACCTTGGGAATTGTCAGCTGAGATCACGAAGAACAGCATCTTGCCAGCGCCTGATGATGAAGTAGACAATGAGCCTCTTATGCCGGAACCACAGATGACAATCACTGTCAAGTCAGCAGACACGATTCAGACCACCATTACCAGGACTTGCCTCACTGTGATTGGAAACTTAGGCAAAGCATTTGGTGATGCTTACAACCTGATTGAGGAACAAAAGCACAAAGATGAAATTGTCTCTCCTTATGTAGTCAAGAATGATTGCGGAACATTGATTTCATTTAAGCCACATGACCCTATTGAGCTTCCTCCTTCAGCAACTGATGGTGTTGTGAGGCTGGAATCTGGCAGCCAGATTTCTCTCTTTGAGAAAATCATCGAGAAAGAAATCACAATCAAGAAATCAGATTCAGTGATTTCTGGAACCCAAGAGGATGTCACCAGGAAGCTGACGTTCGACGTGAAGGAGTACAGCATATCTAGAGATCTGAATATTCTGAGAGCGGAGAAGAGAGCGTTTGACATTCACAGCAAGAAAGGAGAGACAGGCAAGCCCTGGTCACTCGTCTGTCAAATGAAGGCGTCTTACGGCTGCAAACAACTGACCTTTAGATCCATTCTCCAGCTGCACAACAACATGCCGTATGCAATGGACGTGCTGTACAAAGATAAAAACGAAATTCTTAAATGTGGAGAAATTGCTGCCAAGGGCGCATTTAATGTGCCTCTAAAGGCAGTCTATGCAGCTTCTTGTGAACTCTACTTCAAGCCTCAGGATGCTGAATACGGGCAATCCAGTGGGCCATTGAAGTGGAAAGACATGCAAGCGGAGGTGGCAGATGTTATTGAATGCCCATCCGTGAACAATGGTGGTGGCCAGAAGTTATATTTCAATGCTATCGTCGACATAAGAAGCATTCTCCAAGAGAATACCGGTGAAAAGTCAACCCCAATTTATGACATTACCTTGAATCCATGTGCAGTGTTTAGAAATCTGCTACCAATGCCAGTGGAATACTTGATTGAGGGATGTTCCACAGGAGAAAAAGTAGAACCAGGAGCAAGATCGCAACTTCTGAATTGCAAAAAGGGATCAACCATTGAAGTCAAGATCTGTAAGTACAGAGACTTAGAATGGACAGGGTGCCGAACTTTAGACGAGAAAATGGAAGAACTGTCAATTTGGAGTTTCGATGCTCATGACGGTCAAAAAAAGAGTAATATGGATCTTGGTCTACATTACATCTGGAAAGGCCATGCCGAAATTTCTCTATTCTGTCCGTATTGGATGATCAACAAAACAGGCCGAACACTCGAGTACAAAACTGTGGATGACACTGTGGTGATCCATGAATTTGGAAAACTGGACATTGTGCTCTTCTCATTCAAATCCAAGTCAAGTAAGAAAAAGGCTGCTCTGAAGGTCCAAGATTCAGAATGGTCCGATAGATTTTCTCTGGACACAGTGGGCAGCGCAGGAACTGTTTCTTGCAAATTCAAGGGCCTGAAGTACACGGTGGGAGTCAATATTACATTGTCCAGCAGTGGACTGACCAAGATAGTGACCTTTTCACCATACTTCTTGTTGGTCAATCAAGCACCGTTTACTGTGAGCTGCAAAGAGAACTTAAGTGATGCCAAGTTTACCGATGTTCCACCTGGAGAGTGCGTCCCATTCTGGCCCATGCAGATCACCAAAGCCATGCAAATGATGATCAAGGTCAAAGACAAGGACCTTGAGACACTCCCATTTTCCATCTCAGAAGCCCACACTACATTACTGCCACTGAAACATGATTATGGTGGCCTCAATGTTGACATCCAAGTCCTAGAGTCAACGATTATCGTCAAGATTGATCAATATCTGCCTGGTTATGCCACTGCTCTGATTGTGAATCACACAGCTACAGGAGAAATTAAATACGCCCAAAATGGTTTTGCTGACATGATGACCTTGAAGCCTGGAGAGACCACATTGTACACCTGGCAGAATCCTCTGAACAAACGAGAACTCGTGTGGTCATGTGGCGAGAAGGAGAATCAGAAGAATGACCTCATTAAGGATGGCATTGAAGAATTCTTCATGGATAGTGAAACTAAACTCTACTGGGTGTCGTTTTTGGAGGGAATGCAGCGCGTGTTACTCTTTACTGAAGACATCGCACTGGCTACCCTTGCTCAGCAGGCGGGAGAACTGGAACAAGTGGAACAAGAAATCATAGTTTCCCTCCAAGGGCTTGGACTGTCATTAGTCAACAATGAGATTCAGAAGGAGGTTGCTTACATGGGAATTACAAGTTCTGGAGTCATTTGGGAGATGCAGAAGAAACGGCGTTTCAAGGCGCTGAAGATAAAACAATCGGCGATCATTGAGGCCGCATTCCAGCAGTATCAGAATGAAATTATTGCAAGGAAGACACCAAAGGGTCGCAAATCACTCGAAGGAAAGATTGAAGTGGACTTCGCTGATCAGCCAGTCAAGATGTACAAACCGAACAAAGCCAACATATTCAGGAGGTTTGAAAACGGTATCTGGATGAGCTATCGAACGTCTCCCCATCAAATCCAGTTCCACGCCAAGATCCACCGTTTGCAGCTGGACAATCAGCTGCCAGGAGCCGTGTTCCAGACGGTGGTGTCATTTGTTCCTCCTCCCAAATCAGTCGCTGCTGAAAGTGTTCCAAAACCATTCACTGAAGTCAGTGTGATGATAAGAAGGAAGGATAATAGCCCTGTTCTACAATTCAAGTACTGCAAAGTGCTTGTGCAGGAGATGGCCGTCAAAGTGGACCAAGGTTTCCTGAACGCCATAATGGGTCTGTTTGGCTCTGAGGCAGTGGATCCGGAATACGAACGCACCCTGTTCACTACTGACGTCAAATCCACTCAAACGACATTGTTGGAAGTCGCTGGTGCTACTTCATCATCCGGAGTGAAGAACTACTACGATATGCTTCACTTCTCTCCATTGAAGATTCACTTGAGCTTTTCCATGTACAGTGGGGGAGACGAGGATGGAGAAGAGGGAAAGCAAATGCAACTTGGTTCGAGCGTGGCCGGTCTCTTCTTGCAGAGTGTGGGGGTCATGTTGACGGATATCCAAGACGTCATCTTTAAGCTGGGATACTTCGAGAGAAACTTCACTTTCTATGACCAGGCTCAACTGCAGCATGAAATAATTATTCACTACTCGCAGCAAGCTATAAAACAAATGTACGTGTTGGTCTTGGGTCTGGATGTGCTGGGAAATCCTTTTGGAGTCATCCGAGGTCTGGCCGAGGGCATTGAAGATCTGTTTTATGAACCTTATCAGGGTGCTATTCAAGGACCTGAGGAATTTGCTGAAGGTTTGGCTTTGGGAATGAGAAGTCTTTTTGGACATGCTGTCGGTGGTGCTGCAGGGGCAGTGTCTCGTATCACGGGGGCCCTTGGAAAAGGAATCGCAACTCTGACTTTAGATGATGAGTACCAGAAAAAACGCAGGGAGCAAATGGCCAAAAAACCAGTTGATATGAAGGAAGGTTTTGCCAGGGGAGGAAAAAGTTTAGTCATGGGAGTTGTCGATGGGTTTACTGGAGTTGTACTCAAACCAGTGGAAGGTGCGAAGCAGGACGGTGTAGGAGGTTTCTTCAAAGGTGCTGGAAAGGGGCTCATAGGTCTTGTCACTCGCCCTGCCTCTGGAGTGGTTGATTTTGCAAGTACCTCCTTCGAAGGGCTGAAGCGAGCGACAGAATTTACAGATGAGGTGCGCAGATTGCGTCCTCCAAGATTTTTGGAAAACGATGGGATTGTACGACCTTATAAATACAAGGAAGCCATGGGCAACGATGTGTTACAGGATATTGACAAAGGCAAATATGTTGAAACCGATGCTTACGTTGCACATGCCATTCTCACCCCTGATATAAAAAATGTCCTTCTGGTAACCAGCAAGCGAGTGCTTTTTGCCACCAAGGGCGAAATATTTGGCCACTGGGAGTGCGAGTGGCAGTATATTTGGGCAGAGTTGAAGGAGCCGCCAACGTGTACTGCCAATGGAATTCAGATCCTACTGAAGGAGAGACAAAGGAAGAGTTTCCTTAGTTCCAAGAGTATGGGAAAGAGTGTTTTACTTCAGGACAAAAAGACGCGTGAGTGGTTGGTGAAGAAGATGAAGGAGGCCATGACCAGCAATGAATAGAAGAGAACATTTTACTGGATATTATGCCTCATTTGTTTATTACCTTACAACATGGCACGTTCAGCAGCTGCCACACAAACTCATGGTTTTTACCGGGTTTTACCAAAAAGAATACTATCAGAAGTTGACTTAGTATGATTGTTATGGAGTAGTTTAAATCATGTATAGGATACTGATAGTTGGGTAAATTGATATTTGAATTGAGCATAATGTTACAAGAATACATTTATGGATTTGTGAATTACAAAATAGTCATGGTATGTGATTATTAATGAGCAGTAAACTGTGAATGAGAGTATGAAGAACGCTAATTACTTCCATGTTTGTTTATGCATTTTAAAGAAATGTACAAATTAATGTTGTACTGAAGTTTGTTTAATATATTCATGTTAGTCTTAAACGTTTGTGCGCAGTTGAGTCGTTTAATCACAGATTGGCACAGTGTATTTACCTTGTGACAGATGCGAACATTGTAATATGAAAATTATTTATTGTACCCATATCTTGTATATTCATGGACGACATATGTATCAGCTTTAATAGTTACCCACTTGTATTCATGCAAATTTAGAAAGTTTATCTCATAAGGGATACAATTAAATTTAATGCAATAATCATGAATTTATACATATACTTGGAAAGCTAATGTCCGGTGTAATATGCTTGAATCACCATTGAAATAATTGACTTATTCATTTGTATCATAAGTAGTGTTTGTCTAATTTAGAATCCTGAATAACCTGCAAAACTTGCCTTGCCTTTCTGTTGATATTAAGTCCACAAATGAAACGTCTGCTTGCCATGTAACTGCTTATGATGTAATTATATTGGTGTAGGTGCTGCAGGTTGTCACATGCATAAATGTTGTTGTCGTATGATGTTGTCATATGTTTTGTTAGTTATGCGGAAGGCGTTAGTGGTACTTTAATGTTCTTTATAATTTGTTAAGAAAAAATTTAACGTATTGTACTAGTCACTTTGGTTAGATATATTGTGTTAATTATACTATTCTAACCCCCTTAATTGTGTGGAAAGGGAAATGCTTATATTTACAGCTATCTTTGTCT
>Ga0210333_1185592_pt1 | contig 7879 bp, 2 predicted proteins | sample S304metaT_FD_159654 | JGI IMG/M metagenome (GOLD analysis project Ga0210333, IMG submission 159654) | Metatranscriptome of estuarine sediment microbial communities from the Columbia River estuary, Washington, United States - S.304... | ecosystem: Environmental > Aquatic > Marine > Intertidal zone... | reverse complement strand
GTGCGGCATGGTGGTGGAGTTGGTCATTATGGGATCATTGTGTTATTTCATGTAAATCAGGGTGCGGCATGGTGGTGGAGTTGGTCATTATGGGATCATTGTGTTATTTCATCTAAGCTTTATGATTCAGTTGATGAACGACAAACAAAGGAACAACATTAGCTTGCCATTAAGACAATTGCAATCAAAAAAGCAAATATATCAAAAGAAAAACAATCTACTCTCCCGTTTTTACAAATCTCATCAAATTGCAGACATTAAACATACTTCATTTGAGACATATTTGATTTTAAACATACTCTTACCACAATATGACAATCATGACACTGATAAGATTGAAATAGATTGGATAACCATGCAGATTTAATTCATGCTTTATATTATCTTAATGTAATTACACTTTCAAAGCATGTTTGCCTAATTTCAAATGTATTCACTGCATAGAAAAGTGGCATTTGCTAAACAGCCATCGAAAGATGTTTCCTCGCATTTATGATGCACAGTGACTTTCTTAAAGCATTGGACAGAGTGGAGGTCAGCAGACTGCACAAAGTCATTTTTATTATCGCATGCTCTAACAATGTTTCTTATACCCCAACAGATAGCTGGTTCAACTGTTTTTTGTCACAACTGTTTCACAGCAAAAAATCTTAAAAAAGAGAAACGCATAACCAAGGATCACTCACAGGTATTCGGACTGTTTGCTCTATGCGCTAAATATGAAATCATAAGTTTACCTGCAAGACTTAAATCACGACAAAAGAAACTGAATTCCTGTATAAAAAACCATAAAACAGAGCTGCAGTCTTAAATGATGTCCAACAACAGTGAGATCACGCATATGAAATATATATACATGTATATATTTATACATAGAGCTGCTAAAGACAGCCAATACCTAACAACATACAAATAGTACAGCAGCATCAATTGCAATCAAATCTGCACTTATCTCTAACATTCAAAATAAACAATTGGCTACAACTCACAGTAATTATGCACAATTATATACAATTACAGTGGACTCGTAACAATGTCATCAAGACTATTGATTTCTGATGGCTGTCTGCTTCACCTCCAATCAACTGATATTTGTAAATTCATCTATGTTTTACGAGGGCCACCCGGATTGCAATCAAGACAACCAGTCAGTGATGCATTTTCTTGTTGACAATACTGTTGAGTTTCTATCCAACCCGTTTTTGCATTAAGATCATTTTAAGATCATTTAAGGATCATTTCATGCGAAATATTTTTTACCGGTTAATTTAAAAAGTGCATTTACATGCTGTAAGTCAATGGACAGATACAGTGTAGGCTACGTGGCAATTCTTAAGCAGTGTACGTATCTCAGTGATAAACTGACAAATTCAAGTGCGCATAATATATTAATAGTATACAATGTATTTAACTATTGTAGGGATTACTGTAACATATTGTGACATTTGGCAAGATCATTGTTCACAAGTTGGTCTCTCGCATGAAAATTGGGACGCATGCAAAATTTCTCTTAAATGATAAAAAAATAAAAATTCATTTTTATTTCAATTAACCATTATTCCTGCTTTTCAATCCAATATTGTCTTTAAATTAATTGTGTTTATAAAAAAAATAATAGACAAGGTCCACTCCAGAGGCAGCCTGAGATATGTGGATACTGAACTGGCTGTCTGATTGCAATTGCCAAGTGTACTTAATCAATTGACGAACTGTAGAATCCCTGAGACCAAAACGAAACAAACACCTAAATGTGTGGACAGACAGACAGACAGGAGACTGTTGAAGACAGACAGACAGACACTGTGCAGGACACTTCTGATGGGGAGTTTAGAGCCTGAGACAGGCTAGAACATAGGAGTTTGTGCAATAAAGCCTGACCTACCGTACCTAATCTACATAGTATGTAACAACTGGGTGATATTTCTCGCCCGACAACTCTGTATCTATGTACAGAAACAATATCTGAAGCTGTTTGGAAGATACATTGAAGTTTATCATAATGTAATTTCACGCTTGAAACAAGTTTGAAGATTTGCAAATGACAACCGTGGCTACAGATTAATAATAATGAGTTTGGCCATAAATAACATTATCTCGTGATAGTAAAGGTTTGTATCACATTCAGCCATTACAACTGCAGGCTCCTGGTCTTGTAATATGATTTACACGCTTACATTAAGAGTTAATCGTGAGGTCAGTTAGTTACGCTGCTGTGAAGCACAATTAATGTACCAGCTTCTTTGAATGAAAGACATGTTCTGTTCATCTTTTACAAACACAATTCCCAAATGACACCATCAGAAGGATCTCTGGCCAAACAAGATGCCATCGACTCCCGCTGATTAATAATCAGTGCATGTAGTCTCAATGCCATAATAATTGACTGATGATCAGTTTACAAATGCTTTTTAACAATAAATACATGCATCCTTTTCTACAGCATATTTGTGTTTAAGTGACTGGGTTCTCCTTATTTGCAAAGTGACAACGATTTGTGCTGAATCGAACTAAAATTTCATCAAATTAACACAATTGTATCGATATAATATCATGTCAGTATGTACAATTATCTACACAGATTTCAATGTTACACTATACTGCAATGCATTGATGATTTCTATTTATCAATTGTCATAAATTATGGTCAATCACACAGTGAGCTGTAAACTGCTCTACCTCGAAGTCCATTTAGCAATGGTTATTACAGTCCGGTTCCTAACCTAAGGCTGATATTCAACACATCACATTCAACAGGCAAGTGGTAATAATTCAGCTTCATGCAAGGCTGATTAGTGTGTTAAACTGTGCTGTCTGCTCCTAGCCATCGTGAACGGCCCAATTACAATCAACTGCAGTGTCACGCTTATCACCACAAACGATCATCATCGTCAGACACAAAAGTGTGCAACTAATCAACGGGAAGGCTTAACTATCACGCAGGTGCTTGGGCTATCAACAGGATACATTGAATTGATAGTAATCAAATATTTTAGGGTGTTGAGACAATGAGAGGATGTCTACCGGTGGACCTAAGGATTATGCTAAGTGCTGGGTGGATTAGAATATAGGCTATGTTACATATTTTGCTATCTACAGACAGAAGCGTTTGACATATTTATAGATATGCTTGTTAGATTAACTTAAGACAACCCCATCTCTGCCGCAATCTCGATACAACGCAGAGGATGCAATTGTATGGTCGCTTCCTCGTTACTAAGGGTGCATTAAATCTATGAGCTATGGACGGAAACCTATGTCTGCAAACTAGATGGGGCCTGACATACAATCTACTGATTAACACTCATCTAACAATGTATTTTCTTTCTCTCAATATTTGTGATTATCATACAGCTTCAAACCTAAATGACAAACAACCATCTGCAATGAGACGATAAATGAAATATTTTTCAAGGCATTCCAAAGGCAAGACAATTATTTTTTATATTTTACCCTGCGATTCGCTGGACAGAGTCGGTGCTCCCAGCACTATAATCATTTTGCAACATTTTATAGAATTGTCTCTAACTCAAAAGAACATACATCAAGCTTCCACTCTTTTTTTTTCTCAATATCTTTATATTCATATTTTTGATCTTCTGCATAGGATCACAGAATCGGATGCAGGACTCGCCTGTTTAAATCTTTTACACACACACACAACAAACTGAAATAATCACATTTAAACGGGTAACCAAACAACAAATGATTCAATGCTAGAAATTCACATTCATTAATTTTAAACTTACTGAAAAGCAAATAATCAGCTAATGACAGTTTTAAGAAAATTGCAACCAAAACTAACTACACAAAGCGCTGTCTCTGTTTAATTAAAACCCACTCAGATTCGCTAATTAACATTGTCAAGACTATCACATTATTTGCTACCACACAAAGCTTTTGATTAGTTTAAATACAAAACTGACTCGATTACATTTGAGACCCTGGGAAAGCATTCAATGCCTTGTTTATTCTAATAATAAAACTTGTATGACCACGAGTGCTATCGCTACACTAATCCTAAGGCACCTAAAGAGAGCTTCGTGTACTGTGTCATAGTCCCAATATGTACAGTCTGGCTGTGGGTCGCTTTACCCTAATTATTACAATATCTCCCACTCTCACCTCTATCATATCATCATTTTACCATCATTATATCATAATTAAATCATCATTATATCATCATTTTACCATCCTATATTATATATATATATATATATATTGCTTTTACACAACGGGCATTTGGAACTCAACGACATAGGCAGACAGCATTTGAATTAACAAGTTGGATGAACAAATTGAAATAACGAGTTGAAATAACAAGTGTGCCAATTACATTTTGTACTTGAAAAACATCATCGTAATAGCTATAATATTAAAAACCATGATAATGTATTAAATAAATTAAATATAATCTGAATAGTCAGTCGTCCGAATTGTGATGGAATGTAACAAAACGTCTACTCTTTGAGTCGACATGTAGTTCTGAGGTTTGATTCATCATTGATAATCAGACTGATGGGTTAACAAAATAAGATTATGGAGTAAAGTTTAGAGATAGAGATTAAGAGATGGGTCATGGTTACACTGTGATATATATATTTTTTGAAATCACAATTTCTCCACCATATTAAAATATTAAAACAAGAGCACTGGTGATATGCAATAGTTAAATAAGTGGATGATGTATGACTTTTGGTGTGAGGTTTAGCCAATTTTGATTAATAATTTATATAATAAACATAATTTAAAAGATGCAGAGAAGAAAAAATACTGCTGTTATTACAATGATTTTTTTTTTTACAGAACTGCTTTACCATTCAGTCATTTTATTATTTTACGATTGTTCTATTCTGAGAACATTTTTCTGAAACTGGCAAGCATTAAGCAGTAGTCTCAAGTTTCATAATTTCCTGAAAAGCCATTTTCTACACTACATTGAATGCAAAAACACACACCATCCACTCTGTCTATCAACTGATATTGTTATATCGGCAGTTGCTTTGGCAGCTAAAGTAATGGCTATATCGTTACATATCAAACTGAGTATTTCTCTGTGAAAGTTTGTCATCCTGTATTACAGCTTATTACCAAGGCAAACTCTTATAATTAGGACTTACTTGGATTACTAAACTCACGATTAAATACGAGGACCAACAAAACTGATACAAGTTGTGCAATAAAAATTGTCTGATACCATTTGTGTGATATAAATGCTAAATTTGACCAGGCCCCTTTACCAAAATTTTAGATGACTAATTGCAAATGATTGAGGAAGTGAAATAATTGCCTATGGGTGATTTCATGAAATTCCAGAAATAGAGACGGACAACCACGCATTGTCAATTCTAAGGAATGCTAAATCTGTTCACTACTGGTAAATACAATTGTCTAAGATTACCGCCACATATATGATTTATGTGTTATGCAAATTATAAGATGAAGCTGCGCTCAATTTGGTAATGATAATACTGAAGTGGATTAACTAAAAATATTTTAGCATGCACCTAATTGTTTTCAAATGAATTCCAACACCAAATGCTAATAAAATTGATAACTACAGATTAATTTCACAACCATGACGCCAATCAAATAATAATTTTTAAATTTTTAAACCACTTAAAATTAAACAATGAGGGCCTTAAGTATTTGAGCAAATTCATCCATGATAATGTTCTCTGTAACATAATACTATGGCATAGTATAATGGATATTTGTTCCAAATTTTCACAACAAATGAAATAATTAATATTATTACAATTATAAAACAATAACTGGTACAGCAGACAACTTGTTAACGCTACAATGTGAATAATCTCTTAATAGATGCTGCCATTAATGTTGTCATCACACTGATTAAGGACAGACAAATGACGTTTAAATATGACACCTTACAACTACACAGTCAAGACATTATCCATGCAGACTATTGCCTTAAATTGTTGTCTTGAAATGATATGACTATATTAGAACCACAAATACAAAATGTGTTGTCAGGTCTGACTCTTTAGCTGTCTTACAATCGGAATTGGCCAAATTGTGTTTAACTAGCAATTGTTTTAGCATTTGGACTTTTCATATCACATTAACACTGAGTTGCATTCTAGTGATTGCTTCACTAAAGTAACTAAAAAAGATTAACACATTGAAACTTCAAAATACATGATTACCCGAACACACTGCATCGAACATTGTGAACAGATACTCGTTAGAACTGTTGAAATTATGCTTATAACAGAAATATGACACATAAGAAACCTTTAAACATCTTTGTATACAAAAAAAGAAAATCACATTAATTGGGTAAATTGTAACCAAATCCAAACCACACAAGATCATCCATTAAGTCTAAGATTCCTAAAGAGTGCTGCCATGTTGGATTTTTTCTCCTACTGAGTTGAGGATGGCTGATCAGGGCGATGTTGGACGAGTGAAGTCATTTGTCTCTAGGTGGCACTGCCAGCCAGCCTCCTGCGCATGCTGCTGCCACCTGCAGGAATGCGCCACTCCTCCCATCTGCCTTCGAGGGAAGCCATCCAACCACTTCTGAGCGAGTCAAAATTGGCAATCATAGAACCATCAGGGCATACGTATATAGTATGTCTTTGGGTTCTGGAAGGTCAGTCCGGCAGCTCGTCCAAGAGTCCGAGAGGAACGAGACTGCCGCAAGGGCACGGGGCATTACGAGGCATCACGTCCATTTTCTTTGCCTAAACCGCAGTTGCTGTTATGTGTTGCTCGCATACTCCAACATTTCTGATAAAAGTTTGTGGAGAGGCACTCGGCCACCCTTTTTCACATTGAACCAATATTCCTTGGCCAACAGTTTCTCTTGCATCAACAGAGGTAGCACAAACAACAAGTTAGCCACACGGCGCTGGGCGTTCACTCCCCTCATCCGCTCGTACTCCATCAAGGCGTCCAACATTCGATCTCTCAATTGCTGAACCATTTCGCAACTGTCTGTGTTGGCATCTGGATTGAGGAGCATCATGGCTTTCATGAAGACGTACTCTTCGCGCGTCAGGGAAAGACTCGTGAGTTTTTTGGCCACCTTGCGAGTTAACGTGTCCATCTCGGCCGGTGAGCCGTATTTCTTGCTGTCCTCTTCCGTGCATTGGAAGTCGTCAGCAAACACCAGGACGCCCTTATACGGTGTGGAGCGATACGCTAGGTTGAAGCAGAGAACGTCGAGCCACGTGCTCTGAAGTAAGTTCATCTGGTCACTCAGTTGCAAACTAACAAAGCCTGGCACTTGTTTGGCCCAGCCGATGGTGGCCACCAGTTCCCTGTCGGCCAAGTCCGACAAAGTAGCCATCAGTTTGAAGTCGTCGTCTGGCAGAGTGGGGTCGGGCATGGCGTAGACTTTCTCTGGCTCTATGGTGAGGAGCGCTGCTAGCATCTTGTTTTCTGTAAAGAAAAGTACACGTATATATTATATATGTCGACTTGTACATGCTACATAGCTACACATACATGCATGCATGTGACGACGCAGTTTGGCAGCCATGATCTGGAAGACTGCAGCAATAACATATGGGACGACAGCATGCAGCCGCCGACCACAACACAAGGATATAACCTTCGACAACACTCCCCAAGATTTGTGTATTCCACTCAGCAACGTCGTACCTCTTTGCTGGATAGGATTTGCAGGGGGGATCCAATTGTCACTGGCAGCCATGGCATGTGAACCTAGCTGCTCTGACACCGACGTGTCTCCTTCCACGGCCTCTTACTGGGCCAGGGAGGACTCAGTAACAGCAGAGAGATTGCCCAGAGAGAGGTTGTTCAACATTGAAGAGTTCACGTCCACACCAACACCCTGCTAATCCTCACGACTGCACCACGGCTGTTACAGTCTCTTATGCAGTCACATTCT
>Ga0210333_1063023_pt1 | contig 8222 bp, 7 predicted proteins | sample S304metaT_FD_159654 | JGI IMG/M metagenome (GOLD analysis project Ga0210333, IMG submission 159654) | Metatranscriptome of estuarine sediment microbial communities from the Columbia River estuary, Washington, United States - S.304... | ecosystem: Environmental > Aquatic > Marine > Intertidal zone... | reverse complement strand
TCATTTACCTTAATATATTAGCGGTTTGTTTAGATGAGTATTAGATCAGACATCGATTAAGTTGCATTAGAAGTATGTGAATCTATGACAGATTTTATAGGTAACTATAAATTTAGAAATAACGCAATTTGCACAAAAATTCTACTATCATTGTGACTTTTTTTTCGAATTAAATCATAAAAAAAATCTTGAATAAACCTTGACAATCAGTGGCCTGCAGTGCCAATTCCTGAGTCATTATATAATCATTTGCTAATTTCTACTTATTGTCTAATAACTAGCACAACCTTCACAAGTAACAAGTTAAAACACTAACAATTGTTCTAAAGATTTACATCACAAGTGAAAACTGGATTTACAGAATACACTCTCCCGATCTCCTTCGTCATATTGCAAGTTATTCAAAAATATGGACTGATGAAATATACATTCATCTGATTCCAATTAAGACCTTTCATTCACTAGATGGCGTTTCTGACGCATTTTCCAGAAGGTGGAGCCACATGCATGATCACACAGCCTTCTCATGCATCATTTGAAAGACAATAATTATATATAAAAAATATCGTATAAAAAGGATATACATGTTTACAGTGCAATTACAAACACTTCCATACTATCTATACTTTCTTTATAACTAAATATTCATTTGAAATGCTTTAATATGATGAAATGGTATACAACACTTTCTCAGCGTCTGACAAAAATGATCAATGAAGTTGTCACAAACTCCCGTTGCACTATTGCCTACTTTTCATAATTAGAAAGACACCATAGTTAGTAAGCATTAGGTAGCAAAGTGAAATAACGGGGTTTTGGCAAACAGTACCTCCATCCATATACATTTACTCAACTTGCATATAAATAATCAGTAAAGGTGGGTCAATAATATATGTACAATACTTAAAAAAGAGAAAGTCCCTTGGGTAGCAGCCTCATGAAGAGATGGTCGAGGCCATGGAAACATCATCGCCCTCTGATGATGGACCGAACTTAGAGGCCAGTGAATTGAAGCTGCGTATCGTTCCGCCATCGGAGCGGAAACCGCCGTTTGAGCGCCCAAGGTCCTGCATGTCATCCGGTACGGGCTGCGCCTTTCGGGAGCGGATGTATCTCACGGCCAAGACTGCCAACAGAGCCAAGTTGAAGACAGACAGAACTACAGCCACAATTGTGCCCGCTGTGGAAAGGCCTGAGCCTGAACCTGATTTGACTGCACTTGAAGCTCCCAAGGGGGCGTCAGCTGTCAAACTTGAGGCGATCGCTGCTAGGTTTGGAGATCTGAAGACCTGTCCAATACAGTAATAACCTCCCCATGTATTGACGCAGGTTCCCGATCCTGTGCAGATGTTTCTATCTGTGCACTCATTCACATCTTCGCACTCGTGTCGATTTTCACCCAATCGGAATCCGCTGGGGCACCGACACTCGTAACTTCCTTCCGTATTGATGCACTGACCTTCACATCCTCCATTTTCCCTCTCACACTCATTGACGTCAACACAACGAGTTCCATTGACAGATCTGACTGGACTGGCAGTCAGACAGAAACATAAAAGGCCATGACAGCATGTGTCCCGGCAGTACAGGTTGTCAATTGGCTCAGGAGCAGGCGTGGTGACACAGATAGCCTGAGTAACTTGAGCGATGATCTGGTTAAGAGTTGTGAATTCGGGACTTGTCCACCAGTTCTGGTTAATTCTTTGCGGTGTGGAGGAGATGTTGGCCAACTCTTGGGTGTTGACGGCATTCGTAATTCCAATAGCAAACACCTTGATGCCTCTTCGTTCGGCTGCACGGGCATCAGGGATGACTCGTTCCACATCTTCGTTGCTCTCGCCATCAGTGATCACAATGGCAACATTGTTGATGTTTGGTCTGTCTCCCCTTGAGGCAATAAACTGTTCATTGGTCATGAGACGCAAACCTCCTGAAGTGTTCGTTGTGCCTCCAATATAAGGTGTTGCTCTTACTTGAGCAATCAACTCAGCCTTATCGAAGTACGTATTAAGATAAAACCTGTGGGTGGCTGCGTTTGAATATACGACAAGTCCAACTCTACTGGCATCTGTACCGATATCTAGATTCTCCACCACACGGACAACAAACGACAGGATGAGATTCCAATTGTCGTAAGAGCCATCTGAAGGATTCTGATCCCGGATGGAGCCAGAGCTGTCAAGGACGAAAACGATGTCAGCAGCTGATCTGCACCTGTCAGCCTGTCTCTTCACACGATGTACATATTCATCAGCAGTGGCCATTCTCAAGCCTGCGTTCGAAAGTGATTCAAGTTCTTCAATTTCTTCAAGATCTCTCTTCTTGCGGCCGACTCTCTCATTTACCCTATCCCTTGCAGGGCATCTGAATTGCGGAGGGTCAGGGTTAAGGATCCTGTAACCATCTCTGCAGGCACAATAGTAGCTGTCGTATGTGTCAATGCAATAATGTTGACATCCTCCATTATCACCTCTAGTACACTCATTGGCTCCAGACAGAGCAGAGCCGGGAGATCCTTCGGGGCCAGAGGGTCCGGGTGGACCAGGTGGACCTGGGAGGCCAGGAGAACCTCTTCCTTCACGACCAGGTTCTCCAGCTGGTCCAGGTCGTCCAGGTGCACCATCTCTTCCAGGGGGTCCAGGGTCACCAGCACGACCAGGAGTTCCATCAAATCCTCTAGGTCCAGTTTGTCCAGGAGGTCCAGGGAATCCAGGACCTCCAGGGGCCCCACTCCTTCCTAATGGTCCAGGGGGACCAGTTGCACCAGGTCCTCCTGCCGTACCAGGTAATCCTGGTGATCCAGTTCTTCCAGGCTGTCCGAATGGACCAGGAGGTCCAGTTGCACCTGGGCCTCCATCTCTACCTGGTACTCCATCCCTTCCAGCAGTTCCAGGGAACCCTGGTGAACCTGTCCTTCCAGGCGTGCCAGATGGCCCAGGGGAACCATCTCTTCCAGGATTTCCTTGGAATCCAGTAGCACCAGTCCTACCAGGTGAGCCAGGGGCTCCGGGAATTCCATCACGTCCAGGGTTACCAGGATTGCCAGCAGAACCTGTGTTACCAGGGCGCCCAGGTAATCCAGGATTTCCATCTCTACCAGGAAGACCAGGAGCTCCACTTCTTCCAGGGCCACTGATTCCATCCCTTCCAGGAATACCAGGTTCTCCTCTCAAGCCAGGAGATCCAGGTGGACCTTGGGGACCTAGGGGACCAGGGGGACCAGATAATCCAGTAGCGCCAAGACCTCCATCTCTCCCAGGAGTTCCTGGGCCTCCAGGGAAACCTGGTGATCCTGTACGTCCTGGTGTTCCAGGTGTTCCAGGACTGCCATCTCTTCCAGGGTTGCCAGAGAAACCAGTTGCTCCGCTACGACCAGGTAATCCAGGGCTACCTGGACTTCCTGTTCGTCCTGGGGTCCCAGGTGTGCCATCTCTGCCTGGGTTGCCAGGTCCGCCAGCGGCACCTGACCTTCCTGGAGAACCAGGTGTTCCATCTCTTCCAGGGTTACCAGGAAATCCTGTTGAACCTGTTCTTCCTGGCAAGCCTGGGCTTCCATCACGGCCCGGGTTTCCAGGATTACCAGGAGCACCAGTTGAACCAGGAAAACCTGGACTTCCAGGGCTACCAGTTCTTCCTGGATTTCCATCACGACCAGGTCCTCCTGGCAAACCAGCAGTTCCGGTTCTACCAGGTGTTCCTGGTGTTCCTGGACTTCCATCTCGGCCTGGGTTGCCTGGGAAACCAGTTGATCCTGTCCTACCTGGTTGACCTGGTATACCATCACGTCCAGGAGTACCAGATGTACCAGGCAGACCCCTAGCTCCTGATGAACCTGGTGTACCGGGAGAACCAGTTCTGCCAGGACCACCAGGTAAGCCATTCGTACCGGGATTACCAGGGAATCCACTTGATCCTGTTTGACCAGGCCTTCCTGCTAATCCAGGACTTCCGTCACGTCCAGGATTACCCGGGAACCCTGTTGAACCTGTTCTTCCAGGCAAGCCTGGGGTACCATCTCTACCAGGATTACCATCTCTACCAGGATTTCCAGGTAAACCTGGGCCACCTGTTCCTCCAGGGCTTCCAGGGAAACCAGGAGTTCCAGTCCTTCCTGGGGCTCCATCTCGACCAGGGTTCCCATCTCTTCCAGGGTTGCCAGGAGAACCTGTAGCACCACTTCGACCAGGAAATCCAGGTGATCCAGGGGTACCTGATCTACCTGGAATTCCTGCAGTTCCCGGAAGTCCAGGAGAGCCATCTCGTCCAGGATCACCATTACGACCAGGGGTTCCTGGAGCTCCAGTTCTACCAGGACCACCAGGTAAGCCTGGGTTTCCATCACGGCCTGGGTTTCCAGGTGTTCCAGGAGTCCCAGTGCGACCCGGTGTGCCGGGGTTGCCAGGTCGGCCATCATTACCCGGCGTACCAGGGGTTCCAGGGAAACCGGTTGATCCTGTTCGACCAGGTAGTCCAGCTGACCCTGGGGTTCCATCTCTACCAGGGTTTCCAGGCAATCCAGTTCCACCAGGGAAACCTGGTGTTCCAGGTTGACCGTCTCTTCCAGGGCTTCCAGGAAATCCAGGTGTTCCACTTCTGCCAGGGTTTCCAGCAACACCCGTTGCACCGCTTCTTCCAGGAAAACCTGGGCTGCCATCTCGACCTGGTGTTCCAGGAAGTCCTGCAGAACCAGTTCTTCCAGGTGAGCCAGGTAGACCAGGGTTGCCATCACGTCCAGGTAAACCTGGGCCGCCAGTGCCCCCATCACGTCCATTGAATCCTGGTGTTCCTGTGCGGCCTGGTGTACCAGGGGTACCAGGTTGGCCATCTCGCCCAGGGTTCCCAGGAGTTCCAGCAGAACCTGTTCGACCAGGCAAGCCAGGTGATCCATCTCGCCCAGGGTTGCCAGGAGTTCCAGCAGATCCAGTGCGACCTGGCGTGCCAGGATTCCCTGGGCTTCCATCTCGGCCTGGATTTCCAGGAAATCCAGTTGAACCAGTCCTTCCAGGGAATCCAGGTGTACCATCCCTTCCTGGTGTTCCAGGTGTTCCTGTCCTGCCTGGACCACCAGGGAATCCAGAAGTGCCAGTTGCTCCAGCAGTGCCAGGTAAACCATCTCTTCCAGGGTTACCCGGCAGACCAGTTGAGCCAGTGCGACCAGGGAATCCAGGCGTTCCGTCACGTCCAGGCGTTCCAGGGTTTCCAGGAGGACCTGTGGCTCCGGGACCTCCAGGGAAACCTGGTGTTCCTGTTCTTCCAGGGCTTCCAGGGAAGCCAGCTGATCCAGGTGATCCTGTCCGTCCTGGTGAACCAGGAGTTCCAGGGAATCCAGGATTTCCATCTCTACCAGGATTGCCAGGTGTACCAGGTGTACCAGTTCGTCCAGGTTGACCACTTGGTCCAGGGTTACCGGGAAGGCCAGGAGTTCCAGGATTTCCAGCTGAACCTGTGCGACCAGGAGAACCAGGGAAACCTGGGCTACCAGGAGTTCCTTGACTTCCAGGCGATCCAGTTCTTCCAGGTGTTCCATTACGCCCAGGGCTGCCAGGTAGACCATTATTACCAGGTGATCCATCACGTCCAGGGTTGCCAGGAGTTCCAGTCCTTCCAGGGCTACCAGGAAAGCCAGGTGCACCAGGCCCACCAGTTCCACCAGGGAATCCAGGGGAACCAGGAGTTCCAGTTCTTCCTGGTGTGCCAGGGTTTCCAGGGGTGCCAGGGAATCCATTAGTGCCAGGTGAACCAGTTCTGCCAGGACCTCCTGGTAATCCATCACGTCCAGGGCTTCCAGGCAAACCAGGGTTGCCAGATGGTCCGGGTGATCCAGTACGCCCAGGTCCTCCTGGGAATCCAGGAGTGCCAGGTGTTCCAGTGCGGCCATTTGCTCCAGGCCTTCCAGCTGTTCCCGGATCACCAGGGAAACCTCTTGGCCCTAATGGTCCAGGTCCTCCAGGGGATCCAGGGGTGCCAGTTCTTCCTGGTGTACCAGGTGTACCACTAGGTCCAGGACTACCATCTCGACCAGGATTACCAGGTGTACCTGGTGTACCTGTTCTTCCAGGGAACCCTGGAGTACCTGGAGTTCCTGGGGATCCCGCAGATCCAGTTCTTCCTGCAGCACCTGGGAATCCAGGGCTTCCTGGTTGCCCAGAAGGGCCAGGTGATCCAGTACGTCCAGGTGTGCCAGGGTTTCCGGGGAAACCATTTGTTCCAGGTGATCCAGTGCGTCCAGGTCCCCCTGGTGATCCAGGTAATCCACTTGGTCCAGGTCCACCTGGTGCTCCAGTTCGGCCAGGACCTCCAGGGAAGCCAGGCTGACCAGCTGGTCCTGGTGATCCAGTTCGTCCGGGGCCCCCAGGAAAACCAGGGTTTCCATCCCTCCCAGGGTTTCCAGGATTTCCTTGTGATCCTGGTGAACCTGTTCTTCCAGGGTTTCCATCTCTACCAGGAGTTCCCGGTGTACCAGTTCGCCCGGGTGTTCCTGAAGGCCCAGGTGCCCCCGGTGTTCCTGTTCGTCCAGGTCCACCAGGGAAACCAGGTGAGCCAGGTAGTCCAGTTCCACCAGGAGAACCAGTTCTTCCAGGTGTTCCAGGGAAGCCAGGTGAGCCAGGTTGTCCAGGATTACCTGGGGAGCCAGTCCTACCAGGTACACCAGGTCCACCGGGAGTGCCAGGGAAACCAGGAGCTCCCGGTCCACCAGTTCCTCCAGGTGTGCCAGGGAAGCCTGGTGTTCCAGTTCTCCCATTGATACCAGGTGTGCCAGCTGGTCCTGGGAAACCTCGGTCACCAGGTTGACCAGGTCCTCCAGGTGTTCCAGTGTTTCCAGGAGTTCCAGGGAAACCCCTGGGTCCAATAGGTCCTGGTCCTCCGGGGTTGCCGGGAGTTCCTGTTCTTCCAGGAGTTCCAGGTGTTCCAGGAAATCCAGGTGTACCGGGGGCTCCAGTGCCTCCAGGGAAGCCAGGCGTGCCAGGACTACCAGGTGTTCCAGTTCGACCAGGTCCTCCAGGTGTACCTGTTCTACCAGGTGTGCCAGGAAATCCCGGTGATCCAGGATTTCCTTGGGGACCAGGAAATCCAGGTGTTCCAGCCTCACCTCTGCTCCCAGGTGAACCAGTTCTTCCAGGGCCACCTGGGGTTCCAGCTGGGCCTGGACTTCCAGTTCGTCCAGGTCCACCAGGGAAACCAGGGTTACCAGGTGTGCCAGGTGATCCTGTTCTTCCAGGTGTTCCAGGAAAACCTGGAGATCCAGGGGATCCAGTGCCACCGGGAGGCCCTGCTTGTCCGGGAAAACCGCTAGGCCCAGTAGGTCCAGGTAAACCAGTGAAACCTGTAGCTCCAGAACGACCACTTAGACCAGTTCTGCCTGGAAAGCCAGGCGTACCAGGTAAACCAGGGCCACCTGTTCCTCCTGGAAAACCAGGAGATCCAGGGTTACCTGTTCGTCCAGGGAATCCAAGGGGGCCAGGAGGACCAGGTGGGCCACTAGGGCCAAGGGGTCCAGGACCGCCCGGTCCTCCTGCAGGTCCAGGGAAGCCAGGAGTACCTGGGCTTCCAGGAAGACCTCGCGTTCCAGGGGTTCCTGTTCTACCAGGGAACCCAATAGAACCAGTTGCCCCTGTGCCACCTGGAGTCCCAGGGGAGCCAGGGAAGCCAGGACCACCAGGACTTCCAGGTGTCCCAGTACGTCCGGGGATGCCAGGTGTTCCATTACTACCAGGGTTACCAGGCGCTCCTCTTTGTCCTGGATCACCAGGAGATCCAGTTCGTCCAGGGAATCCAATTGATCCAGTGGCTCCAGGAGGTCCAGGGAAACCAGGTCCACCAGGTTCACCAGGCCTTCCTGGGTTACCGGGTCCACCTGTGCCACCTGGTGCTCCAGGTCCGCCAGGTGGCCCAGCAGGCCCTGGGAAACCTAATGGTCCAGGTGGTCCTGATGGTCCAGGGTTTCCAGTTCTGCCAGGGAAGCCAACAGGTCCAGGGGGTCCAGGTGAAGGTACACCAGGTGCTCCAGGTGAACCAGGAAATCCAGGCGGACCAGGGGGTCCAGGAAATGCAGGGCCAGGGGGGCCAGGTTGTCCAGGCGGACCAGGTGGGCCTTGTGCACCAATGGGTTGAGCTGTTGGTGCGAAGGTTGGTCTTGGAGTTGGGAAAGGAGTCGGAGGCAAGGTCTGTGGACAGATTACTTGGAAGACGTTTGCGAAGTTGGTAGCAGACGTCAGTTGACG
>Ga0210333_1063035_pt1 | contig 8300 bp, 2 predicted proteins | sample S304metaT_FD_159654 | JGI IMG/M metagenome (GOLD analysis project Ga0210333, IMG submission 159654) | Metatranscriptome of estuarine sediment microbial communities from the Columbia River estuary, Washington, United States - S.304... | ecosystem: Environmental > Aquatic > Marine > Intertidal zone... | reverse complement strand
TGTGCCTAAAAGTGTTATTATGCAGCAGGAGATTCTGTATTTACATAATAAATGGGTGTTCTTAAGAAAAAGAATAGTGAAAAATCATCGCCCACTGCATGATGTGCAGTGACAATGAATCTGTCCAGCGATCCAGTATGAGCTTGGACAGTTCTGAGGGTGATAGAATCTGTATCTGTATCTTGAGATTCTTGACCTAATGGAATACTGTAAGGACTAGCACTGATAAATCTATATCTGCTGTACTGAGGAAACTCAACTTGTACACCAATTTGAGTATTACCATTAGTCAATGAGTAACCACCATGTTTCACATGAGGTAAAAGTTGTTGCTTCACCTCATTAGGGTTTGCTGAAGATGATACAGTAAAATGGGTAGAGTATGTTCCTTTTGCCAACTTAAGAGTCTCTCTCATAACACTGATTTCTTGAGTAGGAACAGAATTCAAAGTATTGAATTTCCATCTACTTGATCCTCTCATACCTACAAAGGCACCTTGTAGGTAATTGAAGAGAGTAAGATTGGTTATGTTCCCTGGTCCTGAGACAAAGTCATCAATACCATCATCCATACGACCACGTGGTAAAGGCCAACGTGATCGTGTTGATGAAAGTACAGTGGCTATACCAGCTGTAGGATCATTAGAAAATGTTATAATTTCTGCATAATTATATCTTTTGAGAAGGGCTCTAAAAGATGTAATTTTCTCTCCCATGCAGACAGAATACGTTGCATCTTGATCAACACTATTAGTAGGAATTATTGGTACTGGGGAATCACTCACTGGACTGAAGTCTGTAGAAATTTCATCAGCTTGAAGTGAATAACCAGGACCAACAACCTTTAGATCCTTATGAAAATTTATTGGGGCAGCTACTTCAAAGTTGTCTGCTCCACGTACAAAAACCATAACATCTAAATATTCATTAGTGTCTGACATACCAGTAGCAGGATTAAGAACTCGAATACTCAGAGATCCATTATCATACTCCTTATCAGGTGATTGTGCTATAATTCCTCCCAGAGTATCTCTAAATCCTGCTTTTGGAGTATAGTTATTAGTACCACCAGCTGTTAGAAGAAAAGGGGTGTGAGCTGCATAAGGTACACGAAATTCCATATCTCGTGACACAGATAGATCTAGTATCTGAGAAGCTACAGCATTAACTGGAGTTCCACCATCTACTCTAGCATGAGGATCCCATTGAACTATGAGTCTACCTCTATGAAACTTAGATGCTGCCACAACAATTCTATAAATAATATCACCTCGCCAATATTGAAATGGACGAGACACAAAATCTAAGGTAGTAGGCTGACGCGAATGAGTTCCAGTAGAAACAACCATAGAGGGTGTAACTCTAGCAATAAATAAACGATCTTCAGCTGAATCATTTTCTCTCCAAAATGCTACGCCTATAAAAGATTCTCGAGTTGCAATTGATGAGATACCCATCTCATCAGTTCCATCGAGACCTACAGTTCTTGAATCTATACATAGCTCATTTTTTGTATCGAGTACAATTCGATCAACTAGTTCATGAGTGCCACAATTGGCCATTTGACCAAAAGGTTCATTCATGACATGAGATGGATTATCTAAAACAGCGGGTCTAGAGAATCCAAAAATATGCGCTATTCTTCCTATAGCAGAAGCACCAATTTCAGTAGCTTTGGCGTATGGTTTAAGCCATGGTACTGAAGTCAATTTTCCAGCAACATTGGCTACGCTTGAAGCAACAGATGAAACTGGACCTGTGGCATATTCATCAGCCTGCATAGAAACTGCAGTAGTAGTTTGAGACATCACAACATCAGTTGCCCATGCAAATACAGTATATTCAACTTTCTGAGAAGTTGGATTAGTAGAACATCTGAGTCCTTGACTACTCATGTATTGAAAACGAAGGCGACCCATATTAGTAAATTCATCTTTATCAGAAAGATCTAACCAATTACTATTATGGAAAAATGGTAAGCATAAACAACCTCCCTGACTAGTAGTCGGGTTAATATATACATGAGGTCGTTGAGATGCTGTCATTGGTGTGGCATCTCCAGAGTCATATACAACCATAGAAAGTTGTGGTGTATAAGAAAGAGCAGACATACCCCACCAAATTGGTGCAGCATTGACAAGTATCTTAACATGAAGTTTACATCTAATTAAAGCAAAATTATCTAATTTCTTTTTAACTAGAGCATTATCAAAATAAGCTTCCCATGGGAAAATATCTTGTACAGTAACTGCTCCAAGACCATCAGACCATCGCTTGATTTCAAGGGGTCTGCCCAGAAATTGTGCAATATCTGTGGCAGATGTGGCTCCCACATTATAAGTGGGATCGGGGTGGGATTCAACAGTAGTTGTGAATCCCGGTTCTGCATCAAAGAAGGAAACTTGTCCTTCGGTGATGCATGTGACTGAGTCACCCTTGGCAACAGATGTAATGTTACCAGGTAGTTGGTCAATATTAGAATTATTGTTATTATTGTTCATTGTACTTAAAATTCTAAAGGGGTGCTCGTCATGTATCATAAAATGATACTTTAAATAAATAAATATATATGTAATATTCAGTATTTTCAATTAAATTATAGTCAAAGTAATAAGTGTATATGGTACAAATAGTAATGGATTAGAATCCAAATATATAATCACGAATTGGCATATATACAAAATATACTCCTAAAATACACATTATGTATAAAGATATACAAATGACATACTGTTGTATTAACAACGTAGGTACAATCATAGTGTGCATTGGTATTTCTTGAGCTTGCATTTCAATATTTTCCTCAGATGATACAGATTTTCTATGAGCATTATGGTATGATTCTAATAGTTCATCCCAAGTAGGTAAAGGATTTTTCATAAGGAAAGATAAATCATTGTCCACAATAGCTTGAGAAAGCAATGCTCTTTTCTCATTGAAAGTTTCTTTCCCATAATAAAAGTATTCTCGACAGGCAGTTTCAATAGTAGATAAAGCTTGTTCTTGTGGAGAAACTGATCTAGATTGAACCCACGTAGTCAACATTTTATTAATAGAATCATGTTCTAATTCAGCCATAAATTGTCCGACATCAGAATCAAATCTCCACCTTCGTTTCAAGAAAGTAACATCCTTAATATCTATAAATGGGACACTTTTTGCAGCTTTATCAGCCATAGTATAGACAATACCAATGTCCCCTAGAACCTTAGCAATAGAAGTATGATTAAACGCATCTGAATTAGAATTCATTACATTATCATCGCCATATGTTCTCAAAACAACATTAGAAACAAAACTTTGTGGGTCCTCTGGTACAAGAATGGCATATGCATATCTCATATAAAGAGAATTCACTAAGGAGTTAATAATGACAGTTAGAGGGTGTCCAGATGGATTTGAACCAAAAAACTCAATTAAATCTCCATTAAAATTAGTAAATGCGTTACATGTGTCAGTAGCAAAACCTTTAATAATTTTAAGATCACTAACAGAATGATTTTCAGAAAGTTCACATATCCAATAGATGATTTGAAAAGCAGCCTGCATAAATTCACACGCCATTCTTTTATCAAAAGCTTTAAAGTCACCAGCAATACATCTTTTAGTACCAAATTTGGTAAGTTTAATGTACATGTCATGCCACTCTCTGGATTGAGCAATAAGTCCTGGACAAGCTTCAAATGCATCTCTATTTCTCTGTAAGAAACGTATAAAACCCATCATCTGTTTACGCACAACTAGAGTAAAGTCTAGTGGTGTTCCGGAAAAAATCCTAACCTTACCACTATCAACCTTACTTTGAGTGACAGGTTCATCCTTCAAGTGAGCTGTAAAAATAGGAGAGGCTCTAAGACCTTTCTTATATAAACTTTCAATCTCTTCAACTCTAGATAAAACTTCAGAATTGTAAGTAATTGGATCTTGATGCTCTTCATCTGGAGGTAATTCAACAGCAAGTTTGGTTTTAGTATGATTCCACGGATAACCAGCACTTGTAGAACGCGGTACAGAATCTATAAATGCAACCCCTTGAGTTCCATTAATAGCATGTGACAACGGTATAGGGTGAACCATACTCTTAAGTTCATCAGTATCAACTCTTTCCAAAATATCTATAAGAAAATTCTCTGTGACGCCATCCAAAACAACCATATCAATATTTCTGACAGGATCAGTGGAATCAAGAAGAGCTTGTCTCCATGGCACATAGCTATTAAGATTCGGTTTAAAGTTCTTAACTTCATAACCATGCTGGAGAAACCAATCTCTACACAAGTGTGCAGTGACCGCACTTTTGGAATGAGCTCTAGGTACATTAAGAGAACCATAAACCTTACATGTACCATCTTCAATAAAATTTAGAGGAGATTTTTTGTGCAAAGGTTTTAATAAATCATTCTTAGTTAAACTACCTAATGTCCTAGAATTCTGAGACAATGGTCTAAAAGGGGAGAGCTGTTTTATCATAGAAATTAAAATTTCTTGAGACAAACTATGAGAAAAACCTTTGACACCAGAGGTGGGTTTGAATTCATCAGTATATGCAGTGTTTTGAGGACCTGCACAATGAATACCAACTATAACATTGTCTCCCTTTCCAGTAGTGTCAACAAGAATTGGACTACCACAGGTACCACTAGCCAGAGTGACTAAAGAGGTATATGTAGGACCAGTTACATGGTAGTTACTAATAACAGATGATTCCCAAATCAAATTTTTAAGATTAGTATGAGAAGGTGTTCCATCATTATGTGAACGTATTAGTAAAAGACCGTGTCCTGTCCATCTAAATTTATCAGAAATGGGGAAATATTGTAAAATATTTTTACATGAACTACTTCCTCTGAGACGAAAGAGCATAATGTCATCTTTGATAATGAAATCACGTCTATTCAACACAAAAGTAGTATTAGAGTCTACACTAGAAATACGTGTGGAAACAACTTCAATTGAAATATTTTCATTACCAGCCTTCTTAAAAGCATGTGCAGTAGTGACATAAATATCAGATTGCACACCTAAAGCGCGAACCTTAGTTAGAGATCCAGAAGAGTTGGTTATTGTGATATTAATAATATTTGTGGATACTTTATCTGTAATATTCGGACCAGCTTCACATTTAGATTTATTGCTTATAAATAAGGATGATAAAGGAATGTCAGCATTATACCATACATTACTTTTTTCCTCACCTATAGGTTTAGGAATCATGCTACCTTGCATCTCTGATGTAGTAGTGGTATACAATTTATAGATCTTAATGATGATTAAAATAATTGAAGCTATTGTTCCACATATGGCAGCGTACCTAATGGAATCATATTGTTTTGGAGCAAAACTAAGTAGCTCCTTTTTACACGACCAATCCAATATGAGCCTCTCAGTAAGACTCCTTGGAGTGTGTTTAGGATAGAAACTATCTAAGTAATGATAATATTGTAAAGGATACTTACAGATATAGTACTTATAATCACAATTGAAAATGCCACTTAGGAAGTGTTTATCTTCAACCACGAGTTCAATAGGTTTTTTCAAGCTATGTGAATTAAAAGGAGTGGTTTGTAAAACGGCAGGACAAGGACAAGCAGAGAAAATACTCTTACATGAACTACATATCCTAATGTTCTCCATGTTGTTAGCAGATTGTTTCAAATTATTACATATATTATAATGTTTGGTAATTGTATTACAATACCAATTAATAAATTCATTAATATTAGATGTTTCCAGAACGGTAACTTTAGATGCACGAGAGGGTGTATCAGGATCTGTCTTAACTTCATTGACATGAATGTCCCATAAGTTTGGAACACACTCAATATAATCCACAAGATTATCAACCTTATCAGCATCTAAAAGCGTACTATTCTCCTTGCGCAAGTGTTCTTTAACAGAAACTTTAACAACGTAAGGAAAGCGCCTTAAAACAGCTGAAGGACAGGAAAAATATGAACCTGCATTAAGATCTTCAGTATTGGTAGTACCAATTACTAATTGCGCTCGAAGAGGAGTACGACCTTTATCATCAAGTGCTGCTTGATCAGGAACATATGGCATGGTATTGATGATCTGAATTATCTCCATGACTGAAGAGTCACCACCAGCCTTGGATATGCCTACATTTCTGAAGGCTATATCATCAAGAATAACACACCACATAGATGTCTTAAAATTATCCCAATATTTAGCAGTAAAATTACGCATATATTTAAAGGAAGATGCATTTTCCAAGATCTCCTTGTGCGGCGTCTCATACTTAGCAAAGACATTGAAAATAACATCAGTAAATGAAGACTTACCTATACCAGGAGGCCCAGCAATCAATATTGAATATGGCAATTCTCTTGTAGTGTCACAAGCTGCTTTACTTAATAGAGAAGATCTCAATTCCATAAGTTTTCCAACAGTATGTCTAAAAGAAGCAACCTGTCTAGGAAATTTCACACCTATGACATCCTGCATAGCTTTTCCCTCATCTATGCAGTCGTCAAGACGCCTGAAATAAAGAGAAGAGGAAAAAGATTTACCTTCAGGATCAGCATGAATGGGGTAAATATCAGGGTTTGATAAATAACAAGAAGATGCCATAAGCCATTGCTGCATATCATACCATTTAGATTGCTTACCATTAAGAAATAAGTGTACAGAAGGCGAACCAGTATTATAAATTGAAACACCAGTAGTGACAATATAATGTGCCGCTTTTAATAAATATAAATAGGGGGTATCACTACCATAACCTATTTTCCTCTTACACATTTCAGACTCTAATGCGGTATAACCCCGCTGATCAAAATCGAGTCCTAATGGTCCAAAAATATTGGAAACTAAAGCAAGTATATATATACGTTGAAAATGTTCAAAAACTTCAGAGTTTTTGAGTTGTTCCCAATTATCAATGAGTGTACCTATATTATCTAGGGTAGAAGCTTGCATAACAGTGTTTGGTTTCCGAGTGGAGAAAACCTTAAAAATATCTTCAATAGAATGGTCAGTTTGTTCTAACCGTTCTATGGCCGACAAAAATACACTGTCACACCATCTACTTTTAAAAGTAAGTAAAATGGCAGATAACTTGGCTTGAGGTGTGGTAGAACCGCGCAAAACAGTGTTGAGGAGGATACAATCCTCCACAAGTGGTACTACGCGATATAGATAGGCAAATGTAAAATGCTCACCAGCAAAATTTTCATACTGTTTGGAATAAACAATACAGACTATGGGCAAAAACAAAAATCCATAGGGGCTAACATATAATAAGCTAAATAATACCGATACAGAAAGTTTGGTAGATGTTGATAATAGACTAATTAGTGAAGTACTAACACAGTAAGCACCATAAGAATATTCAACACCACAACCAAGATAATTAGTAAGGGTATCAACAAAATTGTATATACCTAGCGACGTAGAATAAAGAAGACTAGTGAAATGAATTCGGTATTGAAAATTGTCTTGTTTAATTCTACGCATCAAAATTGTAATTATTGTAATAATAATTGATAATACAAGAAGTATTATAAAAGGTAAAGAGTAGAGATATGAACTCATATTCTTTACATAAGCAAAAATGTCGGTCAAAATTGTTTGGTCTTTAAAAATAAAAGCTACGGTTGATTTCATTGTTTTTATTTAATATTTAAAGTTCATTGTGTATGAATACACAACTACAGAATTACTGCTATCAGGTAAATTATTACCATCAAAAAATTTAATAGTTTTCTAAAATTAAGTGGAAAGTTCAATTAAGAAATCTATAGTTAACAACTAATCGAAAATTTACGAAAAACGGACCAATGTGATCGGGTCCTTCTATCGTACGTTGAATTCGCAGGCCCTCAGCCACTGCACAACTTGTACAGTTTGGCAAATTATATTCGAAGTATTATTATAATACTTTTACAGTGATAGAGCTTAATCGATTGTAAAAACTAATCGAGTTAAGTTATATGTTTATCAAAACAATATATTAGATGCGGTTTCCGCTAATATCGCAGTCGGATATTCACCCGATGGTGTTAAAAATAAATTTAGAAATCTTGCGATTTAAAAATTAAAGAAAAGGTTATGATGATTAAAAATTTAAAAATCAATCATAACAAAAAAGGGGGGTAACAAACTTTGTTAAACAAAGAAATCTTACCAACATTACAAAGTTTGTAAATAAAAATGTTGGTAAGGGGTGGGGGACTAAATTGCATAAAAAAACCCCCATGGTATACATACGGTATAAGAACTCTACAATATAGAGAACCCTATCATAAAAAGAGAATAATATTTTGCAAGAAATAGTAAAG
>Ga0210333_1233393_pt1 | contig 8887 bp, 2 predicted proteins | sample S304metaT_FD_159654 | JGI IMG/M metagenome (GOLD analysis project Ga0210333, IMG submission 159654) | Metatranscriptome of estuarine sediment microbial communities from the Columbia River estuary, Washington, United States - S.304... | ecosystem: Environmental > Aquatic > Marine > Intertidal zone... | reverse complement strand
TCTTTACATATCGCGAGTGCGATACAAAAAGATTGATAGCTTGAATCCCGGCAGATTCTTACTACAGTAAAAACCCACCGCCATACCGTGAAGCTTGTATGGAGTTAAGATTGCAACAATCTGTCTGATTTGTATCGCTTTTAATTTCTGCTCAGACAACAGAATTAAGTTAAGTGTGGTAATGTTTCTTAAAGATATCTAATGTTACCAGCATTAGACTTGAGTTCCATCTTGGTTAGTACAACGTTCGTCAAATCGTAAAGTGTGAAAATAGCGAGGCTCAAAAGCAAAGGTATAGACCTAAAGTCTAACCCTCAAGACCTATCCTATAAAATTGGCTCAATTTTGGCCGGAGGATGTTGGCGTACAGGCTTTTCATTTCACAAATCCGTGCATTCGCTTCCCGCGAGATAGTCCTCACACCCTGTATGATGTCCCGGAGGTTTGAAGTCCGGAGGATGCTCCCTAAGACTGCGGTTTTTGAAAGAAAAATCACAAACACTCAACTCAAGATGATACATTAAATGTTTTTGGTTGGCCTATAGCCATTTTTGAATTTTTCTTTGTACTAATAAATAAACAAATAAATAAATAAACTAAATAAATAAATAAATAAATAAAACAATAAATTAACAAATAAATAAATAAATGAATAAAATAAATAAAATAGACTGTGAACATACACAATCTAGAGGATGATTAATGTATTGGCTACAGGAGCTCCTGTGCCATAATCATCCGGGGCTGCTGATGTCGTGAGCTGCCCGGTGGAGGTGACGTAGCTGTAGGTAGTCAACGTGGGTACATTGTACAGAGTGCCAAATCGCGCGTCATCACTGAGAGAGAAAAACATGTCCATGACGTAGGGTCCGTCTGATTCAAATACTGTGTTGTCATGAAAATTATAGACTATGTAGAATCTCCCAAGATCTGTGATTTCATTGGACAAAAGTTCGTTCTCTGAATTTGCTCCTAGTGTGGAAAGAATACTAAGAAAACGCGATGAATAGGGGATCTTAAACTCTGCTGTCTTGTTAACGCCGTTAACAAAATGTACTGGCAATCGTGTGCTAGATGCGAGTTGAAAATTACCTTTGCGTGAGTTGAGTGTAAGTCCGTTCGTCGTTGGAAAAGAAAACATGTTGACTTGATTTCTCAACGTATCTGCCATAGAAACAGCTTGCCTGGCCACAGGAGGTTGATAGTAAATGGCAAAATTGCTTGCATCCAAAGCTCCCGTGAAAACTCGAGAGATAATTTTGAAATTGAGACTGCCTTTAAACAACCTATACATCAATTGGTAGAGAGTGAAATTACCAAGAGGAATGTTGTAAGCCTGTGTTGGTGGAAGCAACGCGTCGATAGAGGATCTACCAAATAGTGAACGAATATCAAATTCGAAAACATTTGACTGACCTTCATTAGGAGGGACATTTGTGACATTTGGGAGCTCTATAGCACCATAAGATTGATATTTTCTCAAGATATCTCGCACTGATCTCACATAAGGTTGTGAGATTGGGGATCTTGGTACTGCAACATCATTCTTTGAAACTAAGTTAGGCTCACCAGTCATGTCAACCTCACTGCGTGGAGTGATTATTGGCTGCGCTGATGATTGTGCTCGCACTATAGATGGTCTAGCTGAGCGACGAGGTTCTGGAATTTCTATCACCTCTATGTCTTCACTCTCACTTTCCTCGACGACGTACAGCTTCTTCTTTTTCTTGAGTGCTGACAATTTGACTGGACATTGAGGTTGCAAGCTTTTCGACATGGTCAAAGTGGTGAGATGAAAATCACTAGCTCCAGCGATAAATGCATTGATGGTGATATTTGAGGGTGCTCCATTAGTAGCTACCAATGGATTCAAAACTGCAACATTTACCATCCCCATTGAGTCAAACTTGTTCGGAATGTTTGAACTAGGGACATGGAGCATAGGAGTACCAGCAATGTAATCGACAGTCATATCGATAACATTGGAACCTTGATTTATTTCAATAACTTGACCATACTGAGAGGCTACTGTCTCAATCAGATTCAAGGTGTCAGGACGAAACTCGCCATAGTTAAGTCCGACTACCAATTTGCAAGTTTGCATCATAGTGCTGACAACGACAAAACGGTACTGAATTCCTCCAGTCCAAAATTCAAAAGGTGTTGATAAATATTGGAGCAAAGGTACTTGGCGCGTAGAACCATTTTGTAGGCGATTAGGACAAGGATTCATCGGAAATGAAGCTACAACTTGCCCTATAGGATCTTCGGTGTTGACTCGAAATGATCCAAGGTAGGAATATTTAGAATAGAGATAGCTCATATCCATTTCGTCGGCAGTTGTCGCAAAAGTGTCAGCAGTGATGGTGGTCACACCAGAAGGATCAAGAGTCATGGTGTCGATAAACTCTGCACCTTTCTGAAAATTCAAGTATTGGGTGGAAACAACTTTCACTGGCTCTTGAACAGTTGAAACTGTGGGGTTATCGAGTCCTATGAGTCCTGCCACGCCATCTATAATATCGCCGATAACATTCTCAGGCATGACTTTGTCTAAGACTTTTTCGACAATACCCTTAGATTCCGGTTGAGGTGTTCCAACTGGTTCAGATTGCGCTTTGGGATGATGTGTTATGCGTCGTGTGACTCCAGTGTGACGAGGAACCTTGAATTTGTTCTGTTCAAAATGAGTGAATGTTGAGATGCTGATGTTGTCACTCGCTCCAGTGGACAATTCCATTGGATTTAGTACTACATAGTACAAATAGCCTAGTGTCGTTTCTTGTGAGGCGGTGCCACCATCTTTGATGTTGAGATTATTGTATGGACTATTGTACTTGATAACCATATCTGCTGCTGTGTTGGTGTTTGGAAACAGATAGCAGACTTGATTAACAGACAAAGCTGAAAAATTAGGAATGATTGTAGATTCAATTGCAGTTTCACTGGTAAGTGGGACGAAAACGACAGCCACACAACCTTGGACGGTTGGAGAAGCAGTCATTTGAAGATGTATGTGTACGTCACCACTCCAATAAATGAAATTCTCGAAAGGAGCTTGAGATGCAGCGTTAGCATCAATCAAGTCTTCAGGTATGCGCAATTTCTCGAGAATTGTATGTGACGTCGCAGAGGTTGGGACTGGAACGGTGTTCACATATTTAGCTCGCTGCATTATGTCATCGATGGTCCAAGCTTTTTCTTGGATAATCGAATCTGACATCTTGTGTTCTTGATTGGATCCTACCTTAGTGGAGATCGATGTTGTTGGTCTCTGCACTAGTTGGATACCTCGTTGTGTCTTGTATTGAAAATCTACTGATAGTGAGTTTGAGTTGGTGGTGTTAGTGTTGTCTTGGTTGCCGAATGTATTAGTTTGTGTGTTCATGATTGGAATTTGTGTTTAGAGCGTGCATTTAGCCGGTTCTATGCACGTCTAATGCAGTTTAACGTCATGCGGGACGATGCTAGATGTGTCGTCTAGTTGAGATTTAGCAAATCGGCATAGGTGTTATCGGCATACATTTTCTTCAACATATCATTGGTGAGAGGCACAAATGATATGTTCTTTTCTCGACAAATATTCCTCACATGGCGCATACTATTGACATAATAGTCCCCTGGTTGAAGATAGGCTTCCCTTTGAAAATTGTAGAGTTTATCTTTTAGCAACTCAACTGATCTACTCGGATCTGTGATGTAGTTCAGTGTGCCTTCCATGGATTTGATGTCTAGTGGGGCTACTATTTGTCCAAGTTCTGGGTGAAGATAGAACCTTCGTTTGAGAAAAGTGCATTGATCGAGATCTTTGAATTGATTGTCTTCTGTCCATTGAATATTTTTGTCTGCAGGTGTGAAGTCGAGGCCAAGTGAACGCATTATATTAGAAAAAGAAACTGGGTTGTAGAAATGTCTTATATCAGAAGATACATTTCCTATTATATCATCGCCGTAAGTAGCCATATCAGCATATTTGTAGTATAAATCTATACGACACTTATCTGCTGGGGCTACCATGCGATAAACATAGGCTGTGTACATTTTATTGATACAAGAATTATAAAAAGCAGTCAAGGCTGTGCCTGAAGGTAGTCCATGTGTTGTGATGAATTTCTTATTTTTACTAAGGATAGGGGTACTAATTATGCATTCTAGAATCTGATCTAGAATACACTCTACTTGGTGTGATGTGTAATTGGTGCTAAATGTTCTATTGTAATTCGTGGATGAAATCAGAGTGCGTTGTTTTAACCAATTATTTAACCTTCTCTGGAAAACTGGGTGCATATTTTTGTCATAATTGGCATAATCTCCATCGAAGATCTTTCTACCTGTCATGGTCAAACGTTGTGCAAAATTGTGCCATTCTGCGCTAAGTGGATTTATGCCAATCATTATGCCATTCTCAATTCTGTGTTCCATCACATATGACATCAAATTTCCAAAAAAGAATCTAAATAAAATGGTGCTAAAAAGATGATAATTAGTAAAAATGCGAATTTTCTTGGGTAGGGAATCGGGATCTGTGGGGTCAATGACGTCTTTCAATTCATCTTTGGAGACTACTGTGGCTACGTCATTGAAATCATATGTGCCATTTACAATTTTGTCGGTTATCAATTTCATTTCGTCCTTGCATTCGGTTGTCAATTTGCCGTTTTCATAATCTAAATAATGTTTCTTATCATTATATTTCGCGGTGTGTCCTGTGGATGTTGTAGGGTCTACACGCTTCATGATTCCATTTCCTTGAACGATTTCTTGTTCTGTCAAGTTAGTGTGTTTCTGATCTGAGATTTGTTGGAGAGCTTCTTCTGCAAATTCTACGCCTTGTAGATTGACTTGATCAACTGGTTTCATCATAGCTTCGGTGAGTGTCTTGTAATCTTGCTTATCCTTAGGCAATTCAAGAGCGGGTTTCCGCCAAACAGTGAAAACTCCGTAAATAGGTGATTTTGTATACCTAGTGCCTTCAACGCCATAACATCTATCGTTTGTCTTGATATAGACGCCCGAAATCGCTCTTTCTTTCACTTCGTAATCCAAGTTGACTTTATCTTCTACACTGAGAGACATGATGCCCATGATAAGATTGAAACTATTTTGATTGAATGTTCTTGCAATACCTTTTCGGAAAATCTTTCCATTCTCTTCGAATTCAACTCCAGCCACATGCATACCAACGATTCTACCGTCCATAGTTAACAATATTGAACCACAAATACCTTCGCCTTCGCAATCGTACATAAGATCTTTGTCAGTAAGTTTGCCACTGAAGGTGCCATACTCATAACTAAGACCGAAATGGTATTGTTCAATATCGGCACCTAAATTGATAATCTTTGTATCGCCAGTCGCCAAATAAAGTTTTCGTGATGTGTTCATGGTTGCCATCCTAATCTTCTTCATATATCTGGGCGCTGTTTCTGGAATTCGAAATATGATCCAATCTTCAATGTCGTTCTTCATGACCAAAAATACTTCCATGTAGTCATAGAGAACTTGTTCTCCTATACGCGTGGTGATATAGATAGGCTTGTTGTAATCAGTATCATGAAACATATGTGCTGTAGTCAAAATTTTATCAACAGAATAGAGTCCTCGACATGTGGCAGCTTTACTTTTCCCTTCCTTATCTTGAAAATCAAATTTAGTCACGCAAACATTCGTGCTGTATGGGACTAATTGTGGTACTGGAAGTTCAGGTACGCCATCATAGGTTTGTACTCCATTGGCAAATATATTTTTGACATTTCTCTTGCGTCCATCTCGATTCGAAGCATAATGCAAATGAATGTTAGAATGTTCTTCATTCTTTGCATCTTTTCCTTTAACCGTCTTATATATGGCATAGCCGCCCATAGCAATAGCAAGACCTACAAACATAGCATATTTCTGTCTTCTAGCCCATTTTATTGGGTTAGATTTCTTCAAATCACTGCATTTGTCTGCAAATCTGGCTATAACATCGACGACTTCGCCTGCAATGTAATCAATTCCTGGAAATCCTGCAAAGATATCGCTGGCGCACATTGCTGCATCTTCCATCAAACCTTGAGGAAAAGGTGTTCCAATTACATTCTGTGTGAGATTTTTATTAGCTTCGAAGTGTTTTGTTTTGATAGTAAGCTCGTTGTGAATATATTTGTCAATCGCCTTGAGATCTAGTGTTGGTGCGGTTTTCTCGCCATTACAAAGTCCAAATTTAGTTATTTCCTTAAAAATTCGAACTCCAGGAGTGTCATCAAAGCGCTGTACTGCAACACTGCCAGTATAGGAACCATCAATATAGCGAGCATTTTCAAAATCAAAAATTATCAATCTTCTGTACAATGCATCTTTATCAGCGACTCCATCAACGGAGGGATTGAAACTAGCTGGTATAGCATTGCAAGTGAGCAACATTAAGCGAGAATTAAAATATTTGGTGTCTTTATATTCTATTCTGGCTGCTTCCAAGGGATATCGTGCTGATGAAACCATATTCACTATGTTAGACCATTGACTTTTCGATCGCGCTCCTAAATCATCGACTACGTAAATATCTTCATTATTGTATGTGTCATAGAAATTCTTATTCTCTACAGAAGCAGGAATAACATCACTATAAACACTACAACCTGCATTTTTATACATATTAACGATGTGATTTAGTGCTACTGTCTTTCCTCTACCCTTGGGTCCTTTCAAAACAATACAAACTGGTTCGACTCGAGTGGTGCTATTATATTTCAAAATGTTAGTCATCATAGTATCAAATTGTTCAGATGTGCCGCCATAGTAGGATGGAAAATTTCTCTTGTGTCTCTTGTAAGTAGCTTCGACTTCTTTTCTCTCTTTGTTCAAAGTAGAACAGTCATCTTGGAAAATCTTGTTCATGAGAAGAGAAGGAGCTTTCTTAGTTTCTTCTAGTTTTGCATCAAGTTTTCTTTTAATTCTACACAAGGTGGAAAAAGGAAATAAATCCTCAATGGCTATTAGCATTTCCACAATTTGCGAAATAAAATTATCTTGTGTTTCACTTTCAAAACAACTGAGAATGCGGCGAGGAATAGAAATCATAAAACCAAAAAGATCATAGACCCAAGTAATATCATCAAGAATTTTAGTGTTAGTAAACTTCGGTACTTCTTTGAGTAGGTTTTTGATGAATGAAGGGGTTCCATATGACAAAACAGTGGCCATCAAAATATTTTCATGTGAACCAGCTTGTGGTTCAACAACAGGACGTAGACGCAAATTTAGTTTCTCACTGAAAACTTTATGACTCTCATAAAGCGAAAGAATAAGACTGGACATTCGTGCTGTGAATTCCAAAGGTGAGAGACCAACTATTTTGCGTTGGAAAAAGAATGTCATCGTGTCAGAAATTGTCGTGAAAATGCGCATGAGATGAGCGCCCAAAAAACCTAATTCGCCTAGCTCTTGAGCTATTATAGTGGCATGATCTATTTCAGGTTGAATTTGAGATTTAGCCCAATCTTTGAGCCATTCCATGATCTTTTTCAACATTGTCGAAATACATTGAGGTCCGGGGTTTGATTCACCACCAGATCTCACAAACAATTCGCTACCTGTAAGGTATTCAAAAAACCAATAAATTAATTTTCTAATAACAGTATCTAAATTTTTACCAAAAGCATAATGAGTAATAACAACGGGTGAAGGATAAACAGAAACTTCACAACTTTTCAAAAAAGATTGAGGGAGGTTGAAAAAAATGATTTGATTTACATATAGGAAAGATATGAGGTCAATACATGAAGCCTTAGTCAAAAAATGTTCTTCAGTTGGGAACATTTGTCTATAGGCCTCCATGAAAACATCAATGACGATGTCTTCACAGGGTACACGCATTATTCTAACGACCATAACGGCAATAGAACGTAGATAACCAGTTCTATTAATATGTCGCCAAAATATCTTCCCAACTATATCAGAAAACACATTAAAAATACTAGGTGAAAAAATGTTGAAAGAAGTGGCTCCAATACTTTGGATATTCAATATCAAACACTTGAGTTCATGTGCTGTGTTCTTAATTTCATCGGAGTCGCTATCTTTTGGAAATATGTTCTTGAAAATTGCATTGAGTGTGCTGTGAGGGTGAGATAAATTCAAAATATTTTCGCTTATACCAGTTATGTATGCACGTTTAGTGCCGTAAATGCGAGTCAACGATTGATTGTAAAATTTAAATTTCTTCAAATATGTTGAATAACGCTCGGCAAAATCAAAACTAACACACATCGCGAATGTATCAAGACCAGTTGAATTAATCATCATCTTATGTTTGAAATCAACAAAGAATTCGATCAATTCTTCCGATCTACTCGCTGCACTTCTACCGAAATTGACTTGTATTTGATATAACATATCTCTGGTCATACGATCGCGAGTTATGTAATACCGATAATATTTATCGTCATATTCGAAATTGAAGTGTTTTTCTTCTGGTTCGCAATATATTATCATTTTAGAATTTCCTTCATCAAACTCCTCTGAGGGTGCTCCATCGACTAGTTCTATTTCCTTAGATGATTCTTGGTATAGCTCTAACGGGTGCATAGCTTCTTCATTTTGGTAAGTGGTGTATGTCTTGATAACCTTCTTTAGTGTTTGTATATTCATGGTGATTGTTTGTTTGTTTGTGTGTTTGTGTTTCCAAGATCATGATACCGGTCACGATCTCTTCAACGGGGAAAAAGGGGGGTTTATGAATAATAAATTTAATTTAAATAAATAAATTAAAGAATAAATGAAAATAAAATAAAATAAAAATATATAAATATATAGAATTAATGATACACAGATTTGTTAAACCAATCTAAATAATACTGATTTAAAATATCTGCGTGTAGTGTAATAAAAACAGAAAGCATCCAGC
>Ga0210333_1058182_pt1 | contig 8888 bp, 2 predicted proteins | sample S304metaT_FD_159654 | JGI IMG/M metagenome (GOLD analysis project Ga0210333, IMG submission 159654) | Metatranscriptome of estuarine sediment microbial communities from the Columbia River estuary, Washington, United States - S.304... | ecosystem: Environmental > Aquatic > Marine > Intertidal zone... | reverse complement strand
TTTTTTTTTTGGTTTTTTGCTACAGAAACCTGAGGGTGGTAAAAGTTCAAAACCTTATCCCCAGGCCGTGCCTAGGAGGTTTTCTTACCACTCCCTAGGACTTTGCCTTACTAAAGTTGCGACCTAAAAAAATTCTCGGACTAAGTCCAAGAATAAAAAATTCAGTCGCATCAATCGATACGGGACAAAGTCCAGTTCCTTACGGAACCCCATGGGTCACCCATGGTAACAACTTACTTGCTATGGATTTTTGAAAAGGTTTACTCCTTTGATTTTTGGTAAGGTTTACTCCTTTTATGTGCGACCTACCCCTGGGCGGGTGGATCACTTGGTGCATAATACATAATTGGTGGTCCGGTGTAAAAACCGAGCATAAAATCCTCACCAATTGAACAGTACTTCGCAACAGTAGCTTGATCAGTGCCAGCTTTTGACCATAGCGTTCGATACGAATGGAACGAGCCAAAATCGGCTGTGGAACTTGTGAGATCAGCGTTCTTTGCAGATGCAAACCTGAATGGTAAATAAAACGGAAATTCCGCTTCCAATACAGGATTAATATCATCTGGTTGTGCGACGCCTCCATCCCACAAGTGGTCGTAGACGTTTAAACATTGAGCTGCTATTTCATTGGGATTCCCAGATCCTGATGCTGCAGTGACGCTCGACAGAGTGTACCCAGGAGTTAATCCACCTATTCGTGATAGAGTTGCGAGTTGTGGACCATCCGGGGTCTTGACACCTTTTACGTATTTCCAACGTATACCTCCTCGCCGTGCTGTAAAGGCTGGAGTGAGATAATTAAGCAGCGTAGTAGTGCAATAATTATAAGGTGTGCTGGCGGCGGGTACATTCGTGAGATTGACTGCGCCAGGTGCATATCCTCTGTAAAAAGGAAAATCTGGACTAGTGTGCAAGAAATAACTCAAAGCATTGGTGGTGTTCGCAACGCAACTGTGAAAATTGTATCGTTTCAAGCACTGTCGAAATGAAGTGACTGGATCTCCAAAATACACGCAATAAGCTCCATCAGATGGATTAATTGTTACTGCCATGTCTTCTGAAGCCATTTGTTTCATCGGTTCTACTTCATTGACGGTCAAGTCAGCATCGGGTTGATTCATCTTCCCTGATACTGCTTCTTCTCCAGATTGTGTCGACAATACATCTTTCAGTAGTAAATATGGATCTTCGATATGAGAAACTGGTCGTCTCACTGAAAGATCGTTTTGTCGTTGATCCCTGAATTCTTCAGCGGTGAGTTCCGAGACTGTAGTCTGTGAACTCGCAAAAGCTCCTACACCATCAGGATCAAAGAATGTGTATTCACTGATAGTGTGGCTTTCGGGCGATACAACTTGAAAATCATCTCCTGTTGATACGAAGACGTTAATTTCCACGTCATTATTCACTGTAGAATTCGGCGTAGTCAGTTCATTGACAACAAAGACGGACAGTACACCATTAGCAAAGAAATCATTGAGGGATGTAATTGGTGCACTTCCGAAGATAAGAGAATCCACTCCTGGTGTAGAGTGTCTTAGAAATGCAGTCTGATTGCCCCAACCAACATCTACTGTGAAATCGCGTTCTTTTGCAAGATCTATGATATAGGTGTAGTTGGTGTTGTATTCATTGCTAGCCTGAAAACCAGGATCATACACGATCTTCAGGCGACCCTTGTGGAATGCAGATGCCACTATTTGAAACCTATATTTCATGGTTCCGCGCCAAAAAGTAAATGGCAAAGCGGCAAAAGCACACGCTGTGAGATGCAATTCATCACCTGCAGTATCCCAGATGACAGGATTTACCTCTGTGTTCCATAGGAGAGTTTCCGTAGGATCTGAGACCTGCCACCCGAAAGTAGTGATAAACGATTCTCTTTGCGAAATTGATGTAATTGTCATTTCATCAACTCCTCCCAATCCCATTGTACGCGGATCAACGCACAACTCCTGTTTTAAATCCAATGTCAATTTGACTGATGTGTCTTTTACATTTGCGTTAGCTAGATTACCAACGGGAGTGGGGATATAGGGAATTCCGGTTTCCAAATTTACTGGACGCGAATAACCAAAAAGTTTTGCGATTGATGCTGTTGCACCTGCTGCTAATTCAGTGGCTTTTGCATACGGTCTAATAATTGGAATGTCAGTGAGGCGTTTGGCAACGCTCATTACACTGTTGGCCATACCGGAAATAGGGCCAGGAGAATATTCATCTCCAGATTGTGGAGCAAGACTAGCAGGTTCACGTGAGGTCGGGATCGATAACGAAACCTCCTCAGCCCACACGAAAACGGAAATAGTGACATTGTCATTCGCTCCATTCGCATGTTTTAGGCCTGTGATTTCCTGTAGAAATACTTCGCCCATGCTTCTCCAATCCTGTCCTGGAATGTTTAAGGCATTCTGGACCCAACAGAAAGGGAGAGTTAAAGTTCCTCCCTGACTATTGGTGGGGTCCAGGTAAACATGGGGGCGTTGTGATGCTGCAATAACATCTGAAATGACACCAGAACGGGCAGTGGTGAAATCATCAAGGTCAAACAATGGAATGTAATTCGCTATTGCTCGTCCATAATGAAAACCATTTCCATTAAGTACAATTCGACATTTTAATTTGCATCGCAACAAATTGTAATTGGCTATTCGATTCAGAACTCTCGTGTTTTCGAAAAAGAGAGACCATGGATCAAAAGCCTGAAACAGTGGAACTCCTATTTGCCAAGAATAGGAGACCACTTTGATTGGTCGACTGAAGAAATTACTTAATTCAGCCTCTGACGAATCTGCTTGAGTAAAAGTGGCATCTGGGCTACTATCGACAGTGTAATCCCACTGTGGGGACTGATCACTAAAGTGTGTAACTTGGTGCTGTGACTCGAGAGATTCTTGATTGATTGTTACATTAAATTTATTATTATTTTGTAAAGAAGTGAGTAGTATGTACAATTGTGCGGACCCACTCAGTGCCGCACAAGTCAAAATTTCTGTTAGGAAGACCATTCCTCCCCCTAAATAGGGGTATTCCACGAGGGGAACACTAACTCCGTAAAGCCTAGCGCATATATACAGAAAGAAGAAAACATGTATACGCATGGTAACCAAGTACGGAATGAATTCTTGAATTTAATGATCATGATTCTACGATCAGAGGGATAAGTTTAATGAGATTCCAGCTCGGGTAGGACAATTTTAAAGAGATTCCGGCTCTTGTCTTGTGATATTGTATTTCTCACAAAACACGTCAATGCAGTCATCATATGTCTGCGTCAACATATTGCATCCATAGGCAATATCGGCTTCATTTGCAACAGCTCGCATTTCATCGCGACGTTTTTCATATACGTCACGACCATGCGCGAACCATTCTCGCAAAGCTCCGTCAATGTTGCTCATAGATTGTTGTGTTGTTGTCACCGCTTTGGATTTCAAGACTGTATGAAGACTTTTAAAAATAGAGTCCTCGTCTAAAGCTCCAAGCTTCATGCCGATTTCAGGGATATACACGTTACTGCGCTTTAAAAAGTCTGCGTCAGCATCATTCATGTATTCCGTTGGTGTTGATTCTTTATCGGGCATGGTCAACACAATGCCATGTTCGTCAAGGAATTGACTATACGCTATGTGATTCAATAAGGGATACTGTTCTGCAACAGAACCTTTGAAATCATCACCATAGGTAACCATGGCACACACTTCTCGGAAAGTGTGCTTTGCATTCGGATACACATGATAGTAAAATGAACGTAAAAGTAACGAATTATCATTACTATTCAAATAAACTGTCATGTTGATTCCGGAGGGTGACGAACCCATTAATTGGAGGAGATCTCCATTGTACGCCGTAAGTGGATATGCGATATCGCTCGCAAGTCCTTCCATGATGCGGATTGCGCGATCTGGATAATTACAATGGCGTGCAATGTCAATGAATCCTCGGATGGAGACAAAAGTAATTTGTGCTGGCATGCGCAAATCATACTTGCCGTAGTCTCCGGCGAGTACACGATCCTCGCCAAACTTGGTGATGTGATCACATAGTGCTTGCCACTCAGGACCCTGTGCGTTTATTCCAACTGCACATTCCGAAATTAATGGAAATAGCGATTGTATACGCATTATGGGCAAAAAGTAACGTCGCACCAGTAACTGAAACGCTATTGGCGCTCCTTGAAACACTCTCACTTTAGTTTTGTTGAGGGGTGTTGGTTCGTCTTTGAGACAAGCTTTGTAAATGGGATAGGCACGTTCGCCTTTCAAATAAAGTTCTTCCATTGCCATAGCTTCGTCCCAAAATTGTGAATGCAGTTCTGCTGGACAAGCGAAATCAGGATGGTCTTCAGGATCTAGATAATTCAAATGATCTCTTTTAGGACCTCCTAACGGATACCCCACTGATGTGTTGGGCGGCATTTTGTCCACAAAACGCACCCCGTCTTTTCCACACACAACTTCCATGCGTGTGAGGGGACGGACCTCCTCTTTGAGTCCAGGGATAGAATCAAGGTGTTCAATTATACCTTGTATAAAATCCTCTTTAGCTCTGTTGAGGAGATGGCCCGGTAGACCAATAGACGGATTGGCCGAATATTGGAGTGATGCCTGCCAAGGATATCCTTTGTTGAATGAGGGTTTTCCCCACTTATTCTCCACACCACAGTGTTTTGCAACTATTGGTGAAATTGGAGTTTGGACAACATCGGACGAATACGTGGCACGACCAGTAACCTGGCCATAGAACTTCACGTTACTACCGGGTGGCAAAAAATTGATAGGACTCTTTTTGTGTACGTCAGTGTCAATAAAGTATTTCACGCCATATTGTTCCTTGCGTATGGTACCGCTATTGGATGACAATAAGACACTACTTATCTTCTTGAGAGATGACAAAGAGTCAGTCAATTGTTGCTGAGTGAGGAGTCCACTGGCTCCTCGCGTGGTGTGATCTACACCAGCTAAGTGGAAACCACCAATGCAAGGTCCACGACTATCAGTAATACAGACAGCCATGCACAGACCTTCAAAGGTAGTTTGGCTGAGGGAATAATTTGCACCCTCGTAATTCCCGGCTTCTGAACGAACTGTTCCAGGAATCATGATCATCTTCATTTCCAGCAAATTGGCAAGTTCATCTTTATAAACCAATGTTGCGGGACATGAAGCGATCTGGCCCAAAGGAAAAAACTTTGTGAGATTGGGCCAATCTCCCCCACTAGGAACCCAGGTCAAGCATAAATCTGTGTCTGGTATGAACACAGAAGTTTCTCTACTGAGCAAGGCGCTAAAATTACCGCCTATCGACTCGGGGTCATGGCGAATGAATTTCGCCTTAAGTGTTTGTTCGTCGTTCCAGATGTGTGCTGGAATTAGTGCTACGTTCGAACATGGGAAAAAAGCATTACAAAATGAACGCTTGTCTTCTCTGTCGATACTGATGTAACACAGATTTTTGCTCACTGCTCCCTTGACATCATTAAAAATTGACGTCTTAGAAGCTTCTGAAACGGGCATCGGAGACACGACAACGCCACTCCAAGGGTTCACCTCGGCATCACGCTCTTTTATGTCTTCGACAGTTTTGGGCTGCAAATTGCCCTGGGTGACTGGAATACACCGGAGTGCTTTCCAGCCTTGTGCTAGTAAATAAATACCAGCTAGTGCTGCGCATGAACTAATTACTACTTGCGAATGATTGTCGCGATATCCTTGTAATGCATGTGGGAGAGCATCACGCCGAGAAGCAATTTCTCTGTATAGCGCTGCTTTCGTACATACATCACGGACTGCAATATCTCGTAATAGTACATATACGGAATACAAAAAATAAAGTTTGCCTATTGTTGGAATATAAAAAAACATCAACAAACAAGCAAGCATTTTAAGTATGAAGTACCTCCAGACCTGCCGGGTATACTCTTTCCGTTGTTCTTCCAAACGCGAGTACGTAAGTACCTCGAGAATGTAAGCACAGGAACGATTGGTGAGCATATATTGTGGTATAAATGCTAACCAGGTACACCAAAAATTGTCTTCTAGCTTACGCAAATCTTCCATGATTTTGGTAGTTGCGGCCATCTCGAGTTCACGAAGAAATTCGAGTGGATAACATCTTGGTTCATACCATTCGTTGTAAGAGAAGAAATAATTCCAACATTTCTTGATGGGATTTTTCTCTCTCTTGCGACCATATGCCACGAGGTCCCAAACTTCCTTCCAGAAAACAAATCCTGGTTTGGGAGTAATGGCCTCATTCGTGGCTTCCATGCTATTGGCAATTGCAACAGGATTTAAACAACTGAGAATATCAGAGATACCTGCTTGCACATCAAGTGTTGAATCATCATCTTCTTCAATACATTGACACACAACTGTGGGCATGGTACAATGCTGACAAACGGTCAATTTGTCATGCAGAGAATTGGTATTTTCCACCAATTTTTCTTGATTTTTGAAATGCATTCTTGAGTCGTGAGTTACAAACTCTAACAAATCATGAATGGATACATCTTTCATGGCTCTTCCGCGCCAATGAATAACTTCCCATCCAATAGTGGCAGCCTTTCCTTTAACCTTATTGGGTACAGGATAGGACTGTTCCACTTTGAATGTCCATAAATCAGGAACTAGTGGTGGGCCTTGTGGAAAGGCACGCGCGACTTTTTCACTATCAAGCATATTCTTCGACGCAAATTGCTTGCGTACTGAAACAGTGACAGTGATATTTTCACGACGAGTGATCGAGGCGGGCTCATTCGAGTATTGATTAGCACACGAATCTTTCACATTTTTCGTGATAATGGTCACATAGGGTTCAATCGAGACTTTGCCCTTCATGTCAGCCTCCGCCATATTGGCATAAGATCGCACGTTATTAACGATCTCTATGATTTTGGCGGTGGGTGCTTTTTCCACGTATTGCGCATTGGTGTTACCAAGATCATCAATAATAATACCATTCACATATGAACGATAATTCGACATGAATTTGTCACTATCATTGAGGGTAACAATACGCTCCGGGTCGGCGGAGTGTCCGTTAGTCTTCAGTGTCAACGTCATTAAAACCTGCGTTAAAAAGGATTTACCAACGCCGCTTCCTCCAAATAAACCAATACAGTAGGGAGCGACCTTGATTCCACCTTGAACGCGAGTTTGACGAAAATTGGCACGAAGAGATAACAAACCTTCCATCTTTCGTGAGAGAATATTCTTCTCTACAGGCGACTGAGACGTACGCACTAAATCGCGAGCTGTCTCAATTGTGTCACACAGTAGTTTTTCGAAATCATTTTCTCCAACTCCGGCAATCCTTTGGAGGTTCCCAGCACGGGTGAGTTCGAACCATTCATAACATTTAGAATGATTGTCCTCAAAATTTTCCATGTTGAATCCTCCAAAGAGTAAGGGTTTCACCGAGCCCTGCAGGAAACACTGATAACCTCCTTCTACGAAATAGGTAACAGTGGCAAAACAAGCGTCTGCTAAATCAACTGCAGTGCAGTGTTTCTTGAAAGCATCGATAGAAAATAGACGAATACCTCCAAGGGTGAATTGATATTGTGATACATTGCACATTCCTAGTGCAAGACACAACGATATGACTCTCGAAATAAGGGAAAAACCTTCTCCACTAATGGCACGAGACCAATTGTGTTGAAGATTTCGCATTTCTTCGAGCCACTTGGGGTCATCAGAACCAGATTGGGGTCGTAATCCAACCATTGATTCCAAATATTGTGAAAGTGATAACAACACACTCTCATTAGTTTGACCACGGAGGTATAAAACTACCGTAGACAAAAATTGAGTTTGTGATTGACACTCTCGTAGTGAAAAATATAGGGCAACAAGACCCTCTACCAAATTAATCGTTTGTCTAGGTAAATTGATCCCACGTACCGCGGCTACTGTTCTAAGAGTTGCCAAGATAGCGGGTCCATTTGGTAAAGACATTAAACCAACTTGATTTTTCAATTTTTGTGAGCGAATATATTTATTGCGTCGGACGCATTTATCGCATTTCTGACCATTGCAGCAAAAGCTGGCCCCTGGAGCTTTGGGACTATTATTTGTTTTAGTAGACTGGTGCTTGGTAGCAGCAGTAACAGCGAGAGTTGTAGAGGACATAATATCATAAAAATGTCCTGAACAACCACCGCATTCCCTTCATAAGAAGAGAATTGAGCGGGGGAAGACACAGGCGTCAATACAATTCAAGATCGTATCTAACCAATAGACAAAACTAAATCTGCTCAGATAAGTTCAGATTCCATTGTAAAATATTCAAGCAAATGACGGCAGACAAATCATTACTAAGTCCGCCGAATTAGATGCAAGCGATTACTGTATCTATGTTCAGGGTTGGGGCCACCGTAGTGTCCCCGAGTTTTTGCCACACAACATCCTGTGTGGTGGATTCCATTATTCTAGCCGATGGAAACGGTGGGGATGTAACTTATATAGCGCACACCTTGCGCTACGTGGAACTACTTTAATTTTTAACGAACCAAAAATGTTTACCGTGAAATGGTCGTTCCGTAAAACGGAATTAAGGTTGGAGTTTTGAGAAAACTCGCAAAAACAAAGAAAAACAAAAGAATTGCATTATATGCATTTTCGTAGATCTGACCATTGCAGCTATATTAGCTGGCCCCTGGAGCTTTGGGACTATTATTATTAGGGGTGGAGTTTTGAGAAAACTCGCAAAAACAAAAGTGTCGATTATCGCTCTTCAAACGTATGATAAAAAGTCGTATCAATAAAGGTGTCATAAAAGACTAAAGGGGCGTCGGAACGCCCACAATTTCCTTTCATAAAGAAACCTCTACAGGGCGTCGTAACGCCAATTACAACCAAAGACCTCGCACACGCAAACGCGTG
>Ga0210333_1345945_pt1 | contig 9061 bp, 7 predicted proteins | sample S304metaT_FD_159654 | JGI IMG/M metagenome (GOLD analysis project Ga0210333, IMG submission 159654) | Metatranscriptome of estuarine sediment microbial communities from the Columbia River estuary, Washington, United States - S.304... | ecosystem: Environmental > Aquatic > Marine > Intertidal zone... | reverse complement strand
GTTTTTATATTCTTACATGAATAGAACTTTTTATTCTGAGTTTTTCGTTTGTTTTCAAATGAGAACATACGAACGATGAATAAGTTTATGAGAAAATGTATATCATATACACACTTTGAATGGTGTGTCTAGGCGCGGTGACTGTACAATATTACTGGGCTAGAACGGCTTGTGTTTTTTAATTACTTTCTCTGGGACATTAGGCATTTAAGTACCAGCACACATTCAAACATACAAACACAGATTAGTCGAAGCTAACAGCAAGCGAATTATTTACATGCAACTAAAATCTTCTCCCCCGTCGGGCCGTCGCGCAAGGTAGGACGCAACGATTAGCAAAAAAAGTTAGATTGAAATTAAAATACAGTTCAACTTCTTAAGCTTCTTGCACAAAATGTCATATTTTTTTTCTGCTGTATATAAATAGTCATAATTTAAAAAACAATCATTGCTTTTTTCAACATTTCACATATATATATATAAATTTACATCATTTTTACAGTGTCACAGCATTATATATTATAACAATCAAACGGTTGGCGAACCAGTTCCAAAAAACACGAGATTAAAAAATGAACAGAAGTTTTAACAAAGGTTTCAATCGTCGTATATCGTAAAACAGCCGCTAAGCTTTTAACAGTATACTATATAATGTTATGTCCGTCCCAAGAAAATTACATGTTGTTTAAATACGGAATGAGCTACAATAATCAATGCCAATTATACATGAACCATATTAAACAGCATTGGTAGGCCAGCATCAGACACGTCCTGTTTTGTGCAAGACTTATTTTTTTCTTTTTTAACCTTCATAAAATATAAGCAGCAGTGGTAAAAATCAGATCCAATATTTGGATCACAAATTGTTACCACTCAAGTGTTAGCTACACTGAAAATATTGAATATGTGCGTGCATAATTAGGGGTACATGCTATGCTAGAAGAGTACGCGAAAAGACCTGTGCCAACAGAGCCCTAAGCATTTATGGTAAACTGAGAAGGACCTCTAAGAAACAGCTTCAGAAATCTACGACTCTGAACTCCAGCTCTAAAGCTTTAAAGGTACGAGTCCAATTTGACTTTGTAAAGATGGCACAGATAACTTGTCAACTTCATTCAATCGTTTCGGAGAGACAGTGAGCGCCTTTTCAAGCGCTGCCAACTGTCTTTCCTGTTGCGATGTATCTAGTTCTTATTCGATATACCAAAACGACCAATTTGACATCATTACGCAAACTAAACAAACTCCTGCCAATTTCAAAAGCAGTCGAATCGAGTTCGTAACCAACCAATATGCCGGCCAGCCACAGATTTAGCGGTTACACATAATTCCGTAGGCCAACCGGCATTAGAATCACCACATATAATACCAGTGTTTATTTCTAAGCGCAAGACATCAGTCGTTTTGCCATTTATGTTATCTTGAGGTCCCTTACTTTAGGATACAAGCATACACCTTTCTAGGTAGCACCATCATATTATTTTAGAAATAAAATTTCCCTGATTATTCAACGTCCTATTATATATAGCGTACATGGAAATTGCAACCTTTGTGCACGAATTGACATTTTCCGGGAGAAAGCCGTTTCTATATAAAGTCAAAAAGTGTGATCACGTAGCAGTATAAGAAACTATGCAATAATCACTGATATATTTTAATAGAACTAGGATTTGTATCATTTATCATGAATCCATAAAATTACAATAGTTTACCCGTGACAGCAATTGGTTTCGGGCGAGGACCATCGGGTTAAGGTTTGGCTCTTGGATGGCAAAAAGGGGTAACGAGTCCCGCTTAATGACCATCCATTTACATAGCAACAGTTCCATTAAGAATCACAGTCACTAAAATCCCTGCTTTTTGTTTCATGAAATAATATGCCATATTTGACGGTCATTAGGGTCTGTTACTATGTCGCATCGCATGATTTACATTTCGTCATCGTCATCATTCCTGTCAACAGTCATCATCATAAACATCGGTCCGTTTGACAATACGAGCGGTCAGGTTTGCAAAAGGGAAAGGGGGGAAACATCCATATAATAGAAAAAGCCTTAGAGCCAAACCTCAGCCTTGAGGTACACCTGACACCCACCAATCTTCTATGCAGACATTACATTAATAATAAGTTTTAACCATATGACAAGTATGTTGGAGGGACAGACAATGTAACCACACATCATTAGGGCAACCTCCTATAGCTACAAAGGTTCAGGCAATTTACACAACAAGGTGTCATAGGAAACCAGTCGGCCAGTTGACAATATAAATGTAATGATAAAGATATGGGCGAACCGACATCACACCAATGTCATTTCTAAGGCTACTATAGAACGTCTATTTGATGATCATTCACATGTTATTCATAGATTAAGTGAACATTTGGTACAAACTATCATCTGAACCTGTCTTCAGTTGTCAAGAAATATTATGCTTAGTTCAGTCCAACGCTTTGACCCTCGTAGCACTTTTTCCAAATTGATATAAAGGACGGTTAACTTGTGTTTTGTCTATAAACTCTTAATATATGAAAGTGAACTTTACATGAGCCTGCCTGCAATTGACAGAGTAATGATACCAGAGCAATCTTTCGGATAGAACTTAGAAGTATTCGTGAAGTGAATGTTGTGCAAGTTTTTTCGTTTGTGTAAAATACTTCATGTAATCCCTGTAACGATAGGTAAGAGTGCAGTTCGATTAGGTGGGAGTGAGAAAAGTAAAGTCGAAACATCTAAACAATGGAGGAACCCATACTCTACCATGTCAGCAAATTAAACTTTCCAAAAGCCAAACACCAATTGAACTACCTGACCACACCGTCAAAAGCAGAGGTGCAGTCATTGAGAGAAACTGCGACCTTCAGCAGATGAAAAAGCTGAGCCGTTCCCTTGGCAGATTTTGGAGAAGGAGCGTAATCAGAATTGTCATGGCAGTTTGGCTATTCAACTGGTCACACACAAAAAAACCAACTAAAAAGAGTCCTATGTCACTAGCCGTTACAGCTTGGGACTGAATATGATTGAATATAAGTTTTGACTCGCGGTGAGCGGGTCAAAAGACAAAAAGGCAAAAGTCTGTAAACGTAATTGTGCCGGCAGTGCAATGGACAGCGATGTCAGTGTCCTTTCGAGACAGAAGCCATCCGGAAGTTGCTACTAACTCGCTACCGCTGCCTGATGAGTCTGACACAGACGAGACCCCGAGACGGGCATACCCCTCTGCCTGAGCTTCACTCGCGATTCGCAAACGGAACGGCATCCTAGTTATCATCATCACCGGCAGCCTCCGTAGCCTCCAGCCATACATCACAACACATCACATCAGAGATGCCAAAGACACTTGGCAGATTGATGCGACAAAAAGACTCTACAGCTGCTGCTGCTGCTGATGTTGATTCGTGGCGCCTCAGCATCCGCAGCAACATCATAGTCTCAGTCCTTCCGGATGACAATAACAGCACAGGGAGAGAGTTTGCCAAGGCACTCCACTGTCACCAGCACATTTGAGGTAGATTCACAACTGCAGACAGTGACGGACAATCTTTTCAATCTTATCCAATATATTTTAGTTAAAATCTTTTTTTTTATATTTTCAAATATTCAAATATATACTATATCAATTGTTGAATTCTTCAAGCATCGTCATTTTTGACCACCCCTGTTTGACAATCTATGGCTATAATACACACTAAAACCCCCTCCCCCCTTCAACCTCCAACCATGACTAAAATTCTACCCGGGCCATGCGAAATGTAAAAAAACTGACAAGACTTTTGGATTTCAGTTAATCACTGTGACCTTTGTCCTCTTTTCAAGATAACAATCGTAAAATCAATTGCTTAAAAAAAGCAATGAGCAATGGTTACAGTCGTTAAGATTTGAAAATGAAGATAACATAATCATGCACCATTGAAACTCCTTTCAATCACGGCAGAAGCATTAGATGTACTAAAAGCGTCTCAGATGTTACGTTCTGAGGTTTCTTCGAGATCAAAACTTGTTAATTTGTTTGCTGCGATCAATCAAGAAAAAATTATAATAAAATCAAATTAAAAAAAAAAAACAGATTCACATGCTCAAGCGACGTATCTTTTTAATGAAAGTTTTAAAATTTCATGCTAACTTGCCGACTTATAAAAAGATTCAGTCACCTTTACAGATTACAGTTAAAAGATGAACTTTTTAATCTATATACAAACAACTTCCCTTGAGGAGAAGCCTCAGGCATGACAGGGCATTGTACAGAAATGGCAAATATCAAATTTACCCAAATCTGTCAGTAATAAAAAATAAATTATGTTCATGGCACCCAGGGTTACAAAAAATAAAAAGCGTTATTATTCCCTCATATTTCCAGCACAAAGACAAATATACAACAATTTACATCGCATTCACCCGTGCAAAAAGGACATCTTTCCGTTTGAAAAATGCTAATATATGTACACATAAATTCACATAATGCCACTTGCTTCGTGTATCCGAAGATACCAAAATCTATACTACAAGAATCACATTGTATCAAGACATACACAACAAGGAAATAGTACAAAGCGGTACGCAGCCAATCGAAACAATTACTCTTTAACAAAAAGTTTTGCAGGAAAACTGATTCATAAGTGTGCGTTCATACAATACTTAACGTCAATATCTGTTCCAGTAGCAGCTTCCTATTCTAATCAGAGGGCCTAGATAAGTAACACTAATCGTGTGACGACTCTTAATGTGGACCTGTCACAATTTACATTATTTGGCACATGAAAAAAACAGAGATTCGGTTTAGAAGTCCCTTCAAAATTACAATGCAGCATAGCATTTAGTTTTAGCAATTGTAGTTACTTACACGCATACATACTTTAGTTACATGCATAAAAATATTATTGATGGAGTGGTACATAATGTATGTCGTATGTACTCGTGCAGACATGAGTGCATGTTACCAGGGCATCACCATTTAGATCCTGGCTTGCTTGGCATAAAATGTACCATGTTGTGTAGTAAATAGTACATATATTGGATTGTCCATATGCCTGGGACCATTAGTTAACGGCTGCTTGTAAATGTAGATAACGTCCCTGAAATTGATGGAGCTCGGCTTGGGCATTTGTGCTGCTTATGATGATGTTAATATTTCTAATATGTCCATATCTGCGATATATATATATATAAACTGGTGTTCCGTTAATCGAAATGAACAACTGCGATATCTTTCACTGGTTAAATCAACATCAAAATCAGATGCAATCACAAACGATTCAATTCGATCAAAAGATTCAATCAGGATTCGATCTAAGATTCAATCAGGATTCGATCTAAGATTCAATCTAAGATTCAATGGAGAACTTAGGATTCAATTCAGTTCGACTCGTGCCAATGCTGCTGACAGTTGTTTCTGACATTCCGAGAAATCTAACGACGGTTTATAAGATGTTAAAGCAGATGTTATCATAGAAGTCACCAGTTTCGTTTTTGCATGATAGTTCACTTGGGAAGGGTGGTAAAAACCTGAGATACAACTCTTGCCCTGCTTAGTAGTGCGCGAGTACACCTTAATCATCTTATACATAGAATGTACTGCCGCTAAAATATATACATGATATATATATATAGACATATATATAGTATGTGAGACTAAACTCAATCTACACCATGCTCTCCAGGATGTCATACCAATGATGTTGTGTTACCATGGCAATGTTTTATTGCTGCAAATAATATGGTTTTGGTGATTGTTGGTGTGTTTAAGTTTTATAATTCTATGGCGTTGGATTTAGCCATAGTCTCGTTAAAGTATCGATCTATGTATTTGACATACAAATATTCATACTGAGATGATGATAATTAGATAACCATACACAGGAGAGGAGTCCAAAATTTCAATTCAAATGTCACTAATCGGAGACATCACTTATTTACTATTTATAACGCTGGTGAAACCTTATACCGTTTGTATGATACATTAACGAGGTCACATAACTATCACCTTGGTGACAGCCCTTTTTTGTGTGTTTACAGACCTCCCTGGTACATGTAAATATGTTTGTTACAATGAAACCGTGATCCTGTCACACATGTGCAGGGCCAGACTGCAAATCAACCAGATGACACTAGGCTGGTTCCATGACCTTTCTTCCATTTAGGAGGTCCTAATAATGGATCTATAGTTTCAAGGGCTTCCAAGAGCAATAGGACTCTCAATTCAACCCAAACATTCTTCATTAAGATGACTCACAGAAAACATTTCATAACACTAGAACCTTGAAGACTTGTGACCTTAAGGACTACGGACAATTCATAAGGAGGCCCTATCGAGACTAGTCACACATAGTCACAAATAAAAGTCACAACACCACCGGATGTCCTTTCGAGGCAGAGGACCTTGTGTCAGCTTTCGGGTATCGTCCTTTGCAGACCTTTTGACCTATAAAAATGACCTTGGGCACTCAGCTGACCCCTGTCCAGGCTTGGCAAAGGTCCCCGAGGCCCTCTGGTCAACCACACTAGGCCGATGACCTGGAATGCGACACTCGGGTCCTCATGACCTCCTCACCCAAGAGGTCGTCAGTCCATTTGTATTCAACATGTGACCAGGCTCATGACTGACAATCCTGCACTAATCGCGTCATAATGTATGACGATGTGTATCATTTCATTAAATACTCTATTGGACTTTTACTTTTGGTATTCTCCTCTCCTGTGTATTATCATAATATCTAACATATCACTTTGTATTTATCCAGTAATCAACTGGAAATAAATGTGAAAAATATAGTGAATACATCAAGTGCCCTCCCTGGCATTCAAAAACCTTTTTTGACATTTTCTGTTAATCAAATAGTTTTGACTGATTTTTTTTAAATAACTAAACTTTTTATATTAAAATTTTGCAAAAACTCAAGATAGTTCTAGACCTAAATATTAAAATATTTCACTGGTTTTTGATAATTGGCTGATAGCCATGGAGGGTCCTATGATCCTGACAATAATAACTATTTGTGTAACTTTTGACTGTGCTGGCCTTGGGATCCAAAATGCTGTTGTTAACTTTTCAAATATATTTCTCTATTTTCAAATAATTTAATATTGATATCACCACACCTATCCCTGATTTTTGTTTCTTTCACATAAAGGAGCTTTGCATCAGATAGATCACTATGAATTCTTCAATTAAATTACACAGATTTGCAAGATCTCCAAAGAATAAACACACAGCAATGACTTAAATTTGGAAATCTTGTCTTTTGAGGGAAGTATTAGTTTCAGTCAACCTATCACAACCAGTCATAATTGAGTCGATAAAAGGACAAATAAGACTGGGGAGCCTATAATACAATCATTTACACACTGACATTTCCACAATTTGCTTCATAAATTTTGCTCACACGCCAATATTTTTTTTTTCAAAAGTAACAATATGATGTCATATTTAATAACCAAGAGCTTTTTCATGGAAGAAACAATGTATAAAAACACCAAGTAGTAACATTCAAATCGAACTTATCCTTTTCAATTACTCTTTTGGAACTGTTCACAAAAAAAATCAACTTTACCCTCTCGCAATTACTATATAAATTATGTCAATTAATACCCTCATTACTCCTTAATATTTTTCCCCTCACATGAATAAGTACTCATGCACATCTCATTTACCCTTTGCAAAAAGCACACAAGCTTGGATATATCTACAAACGCAGCACAAAAATGGACTCTTAATCATTAGGAGTGCACTTTTAGAATCAGTCATTCGGTGTGATTAGATGAATTTCTTACTCCGATTCAACATTACTTTTTTTGTTTACCCTGGATAAAGTATTCACTTTCTTGTAAGTTCTCAACACTCAGAAACTAAAGTGAAAATAATAACTTTTAAGTCAAAGAATGACTGGAGTTGGTATATATCTTCTAGATACCACAATGCTGCAAAATATCACATTTAAAAGTATTTGAAAAGAACAAAAATACATGGGAATTCTACACAAATGCCCTCTTTGGAATAGTGTACCATGGATAAACATAGTGTTTTAGTCAGGCGAATTCTCTCGATGCATGTTTCATGTGCTTATGTCTAGGGCCTTGTCAGAGCTCACAATCCGGATCAACCTTTTTTTACAAATAGATGTTGTTCCGCCAGGATTGATATTCGGACCGGACCACCGACAAGACCGCAGCGTAAGCGAGATTTTTCTCAAGAGTTATTCCAAGATGATGGAATGATGGCACTCACATTAACAAACAAAAAAATAATATACTTTTTAGTAAAAGGAAAAAAAACGTGGAGAATATCATTATATAAATATATATTCATGCAGAAAATTGCACATGTGCGCCGCTAGAGGAATCGCCTGCTAAATGAGAAAAAACTAACTGTTCTAACCATACAATCAGACCAAACAAAGACCTTCAGGAAAATCTTTTCAGGAAATGTCTTCAATCTTTTTTTAACAATCATTTGACAAAAACACTCTGTTTACGAGTACATTTGGTCTGGGCTGCAGTTTGTGCAACCAGTAGTTACTACATGAGATCTTTTTTTGTATTTTTTGTAATAATATAACATTTTATATATATATAGATATATATATAACAATATAACAAATACACATAAAACAAAGACACATAAGATTAAAGGATTCTCAGTCTTTACAGACACCTCACACACATACACACACTGAGGGTGTGCTGGAAACGAGAGAAAGTGAGGATGGTGCCGGGATGGTGCCGCGAAGCACTGTAGTGGCGATGGCAACAGCTGTGGGCGTGACATCACGACGATATCACGGCAATATCGGTAGACGATGCCGGTAAGATGTCACATTCCATGGTGTCGTAATCTGGAGAGGAACACCGTCCCCCAGGGCGGGTGCACCCTAGGAGGAGATTCCGGGTCCTCTTGATCCTCTTAAAGAATCTGTTGCTATAGTTCGGAGCAGCCCACAGGTTGCTGCTGCTGCATATAGATGAGAAGCAGTGTATGATCACGGTAAAAGCCACTGTTTTCAAAATCATCATCATCCCAGTTTGTCGGTTTAAAAGTATCCAATAGTATCCGGGTGCTGTTATCCGTT
>Ga0210333_1067718_pt1 | contig 9250 bp, 8 predicted proteins | sample S304metaT_FD_159654 | JGI IMG/M metagenome (GOLD analysis project Ga0210333, IMG submission 159654) | Metatranscriptome of estuarine sediment microbial communities from the Columbia River estuary, Washington, United States - S.304... | ecosystem: Environmental > Aquatic > Marine > Intertidal zone... | reverse complement strand
GCCTCCTCGTCGCCCATGTCCATGGCTTCCTGACCCCACTGAATCAGGGTTTCCATGTCACGGGGCATTGAGGCGTAGTCGACCTTCATCGCTAGTTACCTTTCAGGCTGTTCCGCCAGTCCATGAAACTGCCCGGACGGCTGTTCTGCTGGGACCTTTGCCGCAGCATCTGCTGGATCTCCTCCTCCGAGGTAGGGATGGACGATGTTTGGCCGGGATCTACCCGTGGGTTTTCCTCATTCCACCGAGACTGGTTCTGTTCATCGCCACGACGCAGGATCTCCTGCAGTTCTTCATCGGTGCGGTACAGTTCTGCCCGTTGCTCGTTGGTGAAACCACCAAATCGTTCATCAAGGATGCTCACTATTGCCTCTGGACCCTGCTGCTCGGCAATCTCCCTCAATTCCGCCTCGTGACGGCTGAGGAATTCAAGGCGTTGGTAACTGCGCTCGATGTCGGACAGGGAGTCCTCGAACTGCCCGTAGTTCATGCCCTGCTTCAATGGCGAGGTGTTCTTCTGCAACTGCTCGACCTCGAAGTTGGACACGTTACCCAACGCACCACCCGTGGGTGAGTTCTGGCGCATCCTCTCGAGTCGGTCCATGGATACGTTGGAGACAATGGTTTCGATGTGCTGCTTGATCGCTCCAGCCTCGGTCCAGTCGGACAGGGGCAGTTTCGTGATGGCATCGGCCGCAACGCCTACATTCAGGGCCTTGTCCATGTCGGATTTCAGCAGATCGCGCACGTCTTTGATCTGCTTCTGCACGTTACCCGAGAGGGAAATGTTGTCGAACCGGACTTGGTTGGCCTTTTGTTCTTCCTGCTGGATCTCACGGGCTGCTGGGCTACCCGGCAGTGGATCCATACCAGAGGAATAGTCACCACCCGCAGCAGCCTGTGGATCCGCCCACCAGTAATTGGTCGGTGGCTGGGGTGCGTAGTTGTGCTGATTGGCCTTGCTAATCATCACCTCCTCGATGAACTTCTTGCCCTCAGGTGACTGCGGATCGAGGCCCATTTCCTTAGCGGCCGCAACGGCAGCAGGAATGGTGTGCGAATCCGGCATCACCTGCTCACCCACCCGTCCCATGATGTTCTCGGCCAGTTCCGGGTTCTCCACGGCAGCGATCGCCAACTGGTGGGCCTGCTCGATGTTGCCGGTCTGTTTCTCCACCGCGGTGCGAACCGACTTGTAGATGTTATCGCGGCGTTCGTTTTCGAGGTCGATTTCCCGTTGCTTCTCGGCCTGCGCCATCGCCATCTTGTTCTGTGCCGCCTGACCCATCTGCGCGGCCAGTTCGTCCTGCTTACCGCCAGCACGGAAGGCATCGACCACTCCCTCGATCCCTCCTGCGATCGTGTTACCGAATCGACGGTTCTGGGTGTCGTCGTACTGCATCGAGGCCTTGGCCAGTGCCTCTGTGTTGTCCTGACCCAGCAGCGCGGCCATCAGGTCGGCCTGTGGGTTCGATGGACGACCACCCATCATGCCGCCTCCCATCAAACCACCCAGCATCCCCTGATCCTGACCAGCAGAACCCAGTCCGGCTTGATACGCACCAGAGGAGGAGGGCCCCTGAATGACCTGATCCACCTTGGGACCGAGTTCCATCATGGATTGCAGGATGCCGAAGATTGCGGGGTTCATCATGGTTACATTCCCATACCAAAGGCTTTCATAATGTTGGTCAGGATCCCGCCTTCTGGCGGTTCGAATCCGGGCATACCGTGTTGTGGTGGTGCCTGCATTTCATCCACGACCGTGTTGGGACGTGCGCCCGGGGATCCCGGCATACCAAACATCGTTCCGGCCTGTGGATTCACTGGCTGGGATTGGAGGTTCTGCATCATCAAGGCGTCCTCGATGTCGCTGACACCGGGGGTATAGCCACCATTGAAGCTGGCCGAGTGTGGATCCTCGTCATCGAACAGGCTGTGGATCCCTCGCCCTGCGTTCATCATGTTGTCAAACATACTCATGCGTTAACCTCCGAATAGTGCGCCCAGAATACCTCGATCCTGACCGGCAGATCCTAATCCAGCGTTGTACGCACCACCCGGGGAGATCTGCGCGACACCCGGGACCGGGGTCATGCCCATCAGGGCCATCATCAACTGGTCCTGATACTGCTGCTGGCCGAAATTGAACTGGTTGTTGCGGAACTGGTTGTTCTCCAGCCCCATCATCTGGTTGAACTCCTGACCCTGACGGCTCAGATCCAGTCCACCCATGAACTGCTGGTTCTGCAGGTCCATACCGTAGCGGTTCAGGTCCAAGCCGTAGCGTTGGTTGTCCAGACCGGCGTAACCCAACTGGTTCTGCATGTTGGCCATAGCCATCTGGTTCGCCAGACCGGCATTGCCCAGAGACATCTGGTTCTGCATTTGCTGGCTGGCCAATCCGGCCTGCTGGTTACCGAGGTAGCGTTGCAGATCCTGACCCGAGGAACCCAACTGGGCATTCCACAGGGCCTTCTGCATGTCTCCTGCGATACCAGAGCGTGCCAGATCCTGCTGCGCCATCTGGTTTTGGATCCCTTGGCCGAATCCGAGTGAATTGAAGGCAGCGGCGTTGCGTGCATCGGCCTGCTGCATCCCCTTCATCTTCATCATCTCCTGACCCTGCGGCGAGTTGGGATCGATGCCCTTGTTGATCATCTCCTGCTGCATCCGGCGGTCCTGTTGCGCCATCGCTGGATCCAGATAGCGGTTTGCGTTCTGCATGGCCGCGTCGGCATAGTTCTGCACCGATCCGTAGTCGGCCTGATCAGGCCGAGATCCGGCAATCTGTTGTGGGCCGTAGGTGTTTTTTTCATTGGGATTAAATTTATCCCACTGACCCCCGAATGATGGCTGTCCACCTACTCCTTTCGCCGCCATCGAGGGTGGTGGTGTCGGTGGTGTTGGAGGTGGTGTTGGGCCTGCCACGGGCTGTGGGTTGTTGCCCCATGGCGAGAACTGTCCGGGTCTCGGGCTCATGGCCGTGGGTGGTTGACCGGGTGGTGCGATCGTGGTCTGCATGTTGGGCCCTTGCTGCACGGGTCCGGTGGATGACGGAGGCGGCATGGGCATAAACCGTTGCTGTGCAACGGAGCCTCCACCTGTGGAGGGCAGTACCGTCGGTGCCATCATGTTTGATTGTGCTTGCATTGTGCTGGCTCCTTGCTGCGGGGCCTGAACCTCCACAGTGACCTTGTGGTTTGTATCCTGATTCCCGCTCGTCATCTGGCCGACATCTGCTGCCCGGGTTGGAGGCGGCAGGGATACCGACGAATTGAGTCCGGTGTTTTGCATGGCCGGTTGCTGGGCCGGTGGTTGGGCCGGTGGTTGGGCCGGTGGAGGTGCTTCCGGGTGCGGCCCTGAGGGCGGAGGTGTAAAGCCCTGCTGTGGCGTAGTCGGAGGCGGAGGCATGGCAGCAGGCTTGTTGCCATTGAGATCCGCGTACGACTGGTAGCCGTGCTGTTGTGACCAGCGTCCCGAGGCCTCGCCATTGCTGGGATCGAAGTACTGAGGGTTGGGTTTATAGGGCCCAAAACCGTAGGCTTCCGGGGCACCATAGATCTGCTGGTACTTATTCGCCCGTTCGGCATCGAGCATAGCCCGGTATTCATCCGGGTTCTCTATACCGCCGATATTGAGGCCGAAACGGTTCTCCATTACCGGCCCAACCGGCTCAACTGGTCCCACATGTCGCGTGGATCGCGGCCCTGATCGCCCCACGGACGTTCAAAGCCTTGACGGCCCTGACCCATGCCGGGGCCGTAGTTCTGTCCACCACCACCCTGAATCGGGGCATTACCCATACCACCCTGCGGGGGGGCTTGCTGAGGGGGTGCCTGCTGCGGTGGAGGTTGCGGTGGAGGGGGATTCTGTGCGGCGAACTGGCTGGCCGAGGAGGGCCCAAATCCGGCCTGTTCAGGGGTTTGCTTTCCTTGTCCTATGTTCATACGGTCCATCTGGGTCGCCATCAGGGCGTCGAGCATCTGGCTCATTTGTTCGGGCTGTTGGTAGTTGCCGAAACCTTGGCCTCCAGCGGCACGGGCCATCAGGCGATCGGCACCGGGCTGCATTCCGGGGGCCAGATTCTGGTTCTGGGTCCATGTTCCGTCGGGGTTTTCGGACCAATCCCAGCCACCGAAGATGCCTTGGCGGTTGGTGCGGTTGAGTTCAGTCTCCAGCTTCATCAGCTTTTCGATCTGGCCCCAGTCAGGAGAGGCTTGCTTGCCTCCGCCTCCGAAAAGGTTGCCAAACAACGAATCTAACAAGCCCATTTTGCTTCTCCTGCCCTGTGTGTCATGTTATACTTGGTCATGGTTATCGATTTCCCAGATGTCATCTTCATTCGACCCGTGAACATCGGCGTGGGTCTGTACCGTGTTGTCAGTGACAAGGCGTTGGAATGGGCGCACTGGAACACTGGCTGGAACCTCCGTGGTCGATGCGATTACATGATACCTCATAACAAGGTAAATCGTATGCTGGAGGACGGTTTGGTCATTGCAGGTCGATCTTCCCGTCAATAAACATCTCCGTCACCACATCTTCCGGCAAATCCATCAGTTCAGCCGTTTTCGCAATCCGCCTGTTCAGTGCCGCGGTGTAGTTCCTCGGATCCGCTACCCCGGTAATGTCACTGCCGCCCACCCAGATGGATGACTGGACCTCTGCGCCCTGTAAACCCCGGTCCTGACCCAGTTCCTTTTGTGCCCGTTCGAGGTAGGGGTACATGGCCGCGGTCGGGCTTTTCTTGGTCGCCAGCCCGGTTTCCGGGTCGAAGGTCCATGCCATGTAGTTGTGGGTATCCACGGTTACCGGGTCGTAGTTCAGTCGTTTGTTCTGGTCGTAGCTGGGGGCCTTCTGGGCCTTCTGCGGATCCCCGATCTGGCCCTTTTTCAGCAGTTGGTTGATCAGTTTACTGTGGACTAGGTTGGCAAAGTGGCCATAGCCTTCAGGAAATTGGTCACCCTTCAGGTTCAGGTTCGACAGGCCTTCATTTTCTCGCCGCATCAGGTGCGATGCCCGTTTGATCTCAGTCGCTACATTTGAGCGGGGCGAGAGGGCGGCACCATAACTCATGAATTTATCGAAGGCCTTGAGGCCCTCCTCTGGGCCTTTCTGGGCGAGGAACCGGTCCAGTACGCCAGCGAGGTGGTACCACTTGTCGCCGCCCTTTTCGATGCCGGCATCCATCAGCCGCATCATTTTGTCCATGTTTTCAGGCCGCAGCAGATCCTTTACCTCGATCGGTGTAGCGACCGGTCTGCCGGTGGGGGTGGTTTCATAGCGATTGAGGTCAAACTGATCCCGTGGACCGATGATTTTCGAGTGCTTGTACTCATCGAACACGCCGCCGACATCGAGGGACACGTAATCGGGCTTTCTGGCCCCGAAGGCCTCGAGCATTTCGTCGGTGGCGTAGTCGGGGTTCCATGGGGCCCGGCCGATTTCCCTTGCGCCGGTTTTTTTGTACATGGACGGGAGGTAGCCATCGATCGCATCGAGCCGGGTGGCACCCTCGGCCCGGGCCTTGGTCATCAGGGCCTCGGCGACCTCCTCCAGACCAGAGTCAGGTGCTTTGTAGGCGTGGCTGATGTAGCCGGTGGGGTCGAGACTGAACCCAGCGGTGCCTTCCCGGTTGGAATAGACCGTTCCGGTGAAGCTGTCGGGATCCATGCGATCGACCTGAGCCCGGTTTTGCAACGTCATCGCCTCTCGGGCGGCATCGAGGTTACTGGCAAAGGCTCGTTTCTGGGTGATGTTGCTGGCCGGTTGCAGATCCTGTGCACGGAGTCTGGGATCGGGTCGTTGGTAGCCAACCCCGTTTATAAATTCGATCGCACCCTGCTGTGAACCGGGTGTGCCGTGGGCACTGGGTCTATAGTCGATATCGGGGCGATTTTGCAGTGCTTTTGCGGCCCGGGCACCGGACGGTAGGCCTAATTCCAGCGCACCGAGGGTGTGCATGACTCTGGGGTCATCAAAATACTGTCCGACGGCGTAGGTTTCCTCTGGAAATTTCTCCTGAACCTTACCATACATCTGTTTGGCACCCGAAATCAGGGGTTCAAGCAGGGCTTGTTGGATTTTTTGCGTCCCCTCGGAGGGTTTATAGGTGGGCAGTTGGCTTTTTCGTTGATCCCGCAGTCGGGCAAACTCATTGGCGGCATTTTCGTCCGAAAACCCCTGAGCAAAAAGGCGCGGAGACATGATCGCCTCCGCGCCCAGTGCGCCATAGCCCATGAGGGCCTCGGAGAGCAGTTGCAGTGCTGACTCTCCGACTGCTTTGGGGTAGGCCATGGTGGGTTACCGTTTAAACTGCGAACGTAATGACGCTGACGGTACCCGGAGCGGTCACGGCCGAGATACTGCCATCGGCGGCGACGATCTGGGTGCCGAGGGTGAAGTCGTCCGGGTTAGCCGTTACTTCGCTGGCTACGGCTGCTGCGGTGGCGAGGTCGGTACGGACCATAATGTAGGCTTTTGACATAGTGTATTTCTCCTTTCATTTGATTTTTGGGATGGTCAGTTCCCCTGACCGTGGGTATTGCCCTTGTTACGCTCATTCATGCGTGCGCGGGACTGGATCTCGCTGATCTCCGCGGTTTCACGCAGTTCATTGAACGGAAGTTCTCCCATCTTGTCGCGGGTATTGGCCTTGGTTTCCTCGGCCTTGGCCTCCTTGTAGGCGGCATCGGCGTGTTTCTGGTGCGTTGCGGCCTCGGTGGACTGCTGCTGCAGTTGGGTGGCGAAGGCTTGCCACTGCTGGGCCTGCATCTGGGCCTCTTGTAGTTGCATCTGTGTTTGTTGCATCTGCTGGCTGAGTTGCTGCAGTTGCTGGGTGGATGTGGGCAGTTGCGCCATCGCTTCCTCGAGGCCCCGATCGGCCCGTGAGTAGGGCGAGAGTGCGGCACGCAGGATGGCGGAGGAGATATCGGCTGGCATGGCGTTCTGTTGCACCATGGGCAGCACGGACTGGGCGAACTGGGCGACGCCGTTGAGCATTTCTTGGAAGGTTTCGCGTTCGCGGAACTCGTCCTTGGCGATGGTGGAGTCGGTTTCGATATCGATCGAGAACTCCATCAGCATGTCGGTGGCGAGGATCTGCTGCATCTCCTCGGTGATTTCCATCTGCGTCATGCGTTGCAGGTTTTCCGGGGTGATGTGGGAGGCCAGCAGTTGGCCCATGATCCGCATCATCTCGCGCACGGTGTACTGGACGATTTCGCGTTTACGGGTGAGCCGCACGCCGACCCAGCGGCCCTTGATTTCCTGCGCCGTGGCGGTTTCTGATGCCGCGGTCACGCCACGTACGATATCGGAGATGCCCAGTATCTCGTCGACCTGTGCTTTGACGAACCCGATCTGTTCGGTGAGGATTCTGAGCACGTCGGCCTTTTCCTGCAGCGGCAGGTGGTAGACGGCCTTGTCCATGGACATCCCGGCTGCGGTGAGTCGGCCGATCAGGTTATTGACGGGCTTGTACTGGCCGTCGTCCAGTTCCAGCATCTCGCCCAGTTCGGGCAGGCCGGCGTCGTAGGCTCCTGCGGCCTTGATCTGCTCGAGCAGGGAGGCGCGACGTTCCTGCAGTCGGTTGACCTCGAGGTCGTATTGCTCGATGAAGTTGTAGTCGGATTTCGGTACCAGTTCCTCGGACCCGAGGTTGGTCATCATGGGTGCGGGGCAGGGGTAGAAGTCCTTTAATTCCAGCGGATCCTCGATGATCTCGAGCGGTTCGAGTTCGCCTTTGGCGAGGAAGATGACCCGGCGGTTGGGGCGATCCCAGATCTCGTAGATGTCGCCGTTTTTTTCCTTGAAGTCCTCACTGACCCCGGCCCGTTCGGTTTTCGAGAAGTTGACTGTTTTGCCGAACCGCGCCTTGGCCTGTATGCGGGTCATGGGGTGTTTGATGTAGATGAAGTCGCAGTGCCGCCAGTTGTTGCAGGGTTCCCATCCGAAGCGTGCCCATGGGATGTGTTCCCAGCGCAGGGTCTGGTCGCCGACCTTTTCCACGGTCTGTTCACGGAACCCGACCTGTTGACCGAGCGCATCGTTGATTGGTTCGGTGACGGTGGACTCGGTGATCACCGAATCGATCTTGACCCGTGGGATGCCGAGGCCCATACCGAGGAAGTCATCGACGCAGCGGTGGAAGTTGTCGTCGAAGGATTTCTCATCGACGCAGAACTCGAGGCCTCTCGAGATCAGTTGTGATACTGCGATGTAGGCCGGGTGTTGTTTGTCGTTTCTGGGCCTGACATCGGGTGAGGGCTGGTTGGAGTAGACCCCGACGTGTTCGACATTACAGACGGACCAGTAGAGGGGTTCGTAGACCTCCTGATCGATTTCGACGTTGAGGATCTCCTCGATCTCCTCGGATCGATCGCGGAAGTCCTGATGGGCTTTTTCTTCACGGGACAGGCGGTTGAGCCAGATTTTCTGTAACCGGGCGAGTTCGTCGCTGGAGGGTTTTTCTAGTGGGTGGTTCTCGTCCAACGTGATTTCCTCTTGGGGTGACGCTCGGGCATGAACTGTTTGATGGGGATGGGATCGCCGCCAAACGCGCCCAGTTTAACTGATTTTTCCTCACGTGGGCGAGGGGGGTTGGATTCCCACAGGACCTCGAGCCGGAGGCAGAGGTTGGCGAGTGAGTCGACCCGGTGGTCATCGGCCCGGGCTGGGAAGGCGACCAGTTCGTCCATGAAGCGATCGCCTTTGGGTCCGGGCAGCAGCAGGATCTGGCCGGAGGCGTGCATGGCCTGAGCGGAGCGGGACATGGCGACCTTATCGGCATGTCGGGTGACCCAGTGGAACTTGGTAAACACGCCTTTGCGTTGCATGGCGCGTTTGATGAATGGTTCGGCGGCGCGGCGGATGACGCCGGCCTCGGAGATGCATTCGATCGGTTTATAGAGTTGGACGAAGTGCAGCAGTTGGTCGATCCACACATCCATGGTGCATTTCCGCACCCATTCGTCGACCTCGTGGACCCGGGCGTTCTCGTCGACGCACCAGACGTGGATGGCGGTATCGTCGGCCTTGTTGTTGGTTTCCTCGGCCGTGACCGCGGGGTCGAAGGAGATGTAGTAATCGCCCTCGATGTGGCCTTCGGAGCGGATATCGTCCTCGCGTTTGAAGCAGATGCCTTCTTCGGGTGCGGGACGTTGCTGGTAGAGTGAGGCCCATGAGCGGGGGTTGACCTTTTTCTCCTGCCAGTAGGACTCACCGAACCATTCCGGCCAGATCATCT
>Ga0210333_1079326_pt1 | contig 9311 bp, 1 predicted proteins | sample S304metaT_FD_159654 | JGI IMG/M metagenome (GOLD analysis project Ga0210333, IMG submission 159654) | Metatranscriptome of estuarine sediment microbial communities from the Columbia River estuary, Washington, United States - S.304... | ecosystem: Environmental > Aquatic > Marine > Intertidal zone... | reverse complement strand
GTTTGTGTTAATAGTAAATAAAACATGCAACATGCCAAATATACAATTCTCTAAATTTCTCTTCAAGACCACAGCTCCCATTCTTCCACATCCACTCTTCTAAATGGTCGTTTCATGTCGATATTCTTGATGCTTTAGCTGAGGTTGAATGATCATAAATCTGTCGGACGATTCATCAAGAATGCTCTCTCGGCTCATGTCATGTCGGAAGCTTTGGTCAGCAAAATAGCCACTGGAGGCCGTGGAATAACGTGCCAAACTGTCTCTACTAATGTCATGTCTTCCTTTTTGAAGTCCTTTCACATTCAGACCCCGAATAAGAGAGTCTCTGTTAACGGGGTTTCCTGAGATTGCTGGTGGGTCACATTCGAAGCTCAAGTTGGGAGAGCGAACATCATATTCACTGATAATCCGACTGACATCCGGGTCATTGTCTGAAACTTCACCAATCTCAAGGTCATCCTCTGTGTCTGTGTAGCTGGTTATTGTGGACCTTCGATTGAAAAACTCTTCCTGGACATAAGCAGTGTGTACTATGTCGAGTGCCTTTTGTAATTCATCAATGGTGGCTGATGTCCCTCGCTTTTTCCACCAGCGTTTCATCATATCATTCACTTGGTCTCTTATATTTCCTGGATTCTTCAACTGAATGTCTTTGATCATTCTTAGTGTGTCAGCATCACTAAGCAGACCATCAAATAGAACCCAGGCGAGGTCTTTCCAGTTACTACCAAGACGGAAGAACAAAATGCTCTGACGGCCTGGAGAGAGTGGCCGGTCAGGATTCATGTCAAAGTCACTTTCACTTGCGTAGGACTTGTTGGCTGAGGCAGCTGAGGTTGCAGATTTATGTTTCATACCCCTCAATGTGCGTCCACGGATTAATATCCACTGGGGTGGTAAAAACACATCATCAGATGCCATCTCATACTCTGGAAGGTTCCTGACGAGTTCGGCGGGAGGACCTTGGTTTTCAGTCATTATGGCCATTTTCATGGTTTTTGATTTCTCAACAGTCTTATTATCTACTTGTTCTAACCATAGCCGAGCAGTAGCACTGTACTGATCAAGGTCAATTGGACCTGGTTCAGTGTTGATTGGCTGGTCTTTCCTTTTCTTTTTCTTTTTGGGCTTCTTGTCAACAATTGTAACCCTCTTATTAGAAGGAGACACTGGCTGGAATGCACTAAATGCATGGGGAGCAATAGGAGCATGTTGCATCATATATGGTCTCGGCCTAAATGAGGTTGGACTCTCTGCTCCTTCTGTATCAGCTTCCCCTTCTGATTCTGTGAAAGGATTTGGCTTGTTTTTCTCTGCAAACATCTGACCCACAAGCGCACTGTCATCATAATTACCATGATATGCACTGCTTCCATAAAGAACAGGTGGGTTGTGAGGGCGATAAACTCCCCTCGTGTAATGAATGGGCATATCAGAGTCCCAAATTGGTCTTCTTGGTTTTAGTACTGGTTGGTTCTTAAGGCTGTCTGTGATTGCCTTCATAGCAGCGTCTTGAAGTGTACGTTGGTCAGCACTCGCTTCCATGTCATGCACTTCCGCCTCACTGTGAATACCAACATCTGAATCATACCCGGCTGATCGTTTCAATGCCTCAGAGTCAGATATGGCACCAGAATTACCCTCAGGGAGTTGTCTTTTCCTTTTCTTTTTACCACGTATGGAAATCTGACGTTGGAAATTTGTAGTGGATGTGTCTTCTTGTTCTGGCTCATTTGCAGCTGCTCTCTTTGTAACTGTAGCCCCAGGAACAGAAACATAGTCTTCTTCATATTGACCATGCAGAGCTCTTCTTGCCTCTTTTTCCAATGGTTGAGCTTCTTGCCCCTGCTGTCTTGTAGCCAAGGCATACACAGGCTGAGGCCGCACTACTGTGGGTGCTCCAACAGTTTTCCCAGGTATTTGTTTTCTCCATGATAATTGTTCTGAATTCTGCAATTCCATTTCAACTTCATCTTCATCATCACGTGCATAAATGGTATGCCCTTCTAGCGCCATCTTTTGCATTTGTTTATAATCCTCCCATGATGGTTGAACACCTCCAATTGTTGGATGCTTTGCAGTTTCTGATGAGGTGCCAGTTTCACTAACTGAAGCCAAAATTCGCTGCATCTCAGCTTCATGTTGTGCATTGTCTTTCCATAGTTGGGAAACAGCTTGGGCTTCATCAAAAGAAGTTTCAGCACTAGGTTGGGTGGTGTTCTTTGAATGACCCCATTTTGTTTGTGAAATTGCAGTGGCACTAAGTTGATCAGATTTCCGTGTTGGGGTTGTTTCCGTAACTGCTTCTACATTCTGCACTCCTGGTCTTCCATGCTGTTTTACTTGATATGGAACATCCTTGATAGATGCATCAGAGGGAGTTTGATTAGGTGACCTTCCAGAAACAGGTGATGAAATGTGTGGTAGATATTTAGCCAAGACTTTTGGTTTTTTTGGGATCGCTGGCTTTTGGTTTGCCACAACATCCTTTTTCGTAATTACAGAGGTGGAAGTCACTGTATCAATGTCAGTTTCATGGTAACCACTGGTGGGAGGCACTCGAGGTGGAGCTTTCGATTGGTCTTCCTGACCAATTGGTGGTTGTCTTTGACTCATTGGTGTCCCTTTCGCCATATGCAATTGCGCAGTATCATTCAAGTATCTTTGGTTTTTAGCTATGTCCTGATCCATATTCAGTTTAATTCCAGGGCCTTCCATTGCAGATTTGTACTGTCTGTTGATATCTTCTGGGGAGTTAGGTGACATAGGTTCTTCTTTATCAACCTTACGGCCTGACCAAAACCCTGCTTTCCTAGGACCCTCCTTGTTTTCTTTGACCGTTTCTTGTCTATCGAGCTTTGATCCAAACAAAGTTGCTTCAATACCTTCTGGAGTCCCAAGACTCTTTTCAGATGTGTCAGATCTAGCAGGTGACAGAGGATCAAGAGCAGAGTGCTGCGTAAACTCTTGTTGGACTGCATGTTGAGTATTGATTAACAAAGGCACTGTCAGCTTTCTTTCTCTGTATGACCCATGTGTGGCATCTTGTTCTTGGTTATAACTTACAATATTCTCATATGTGTTTAATTGCAAGTTGGGTGCAATATTTTCTGACACATCTGTTGTAGTCTTGGAGTTTGTTTTTTTCTTCTTTTTCTTTTTCACTTCCGTGTCATCCTTTTCTTTTTTCTTTTTCTTTTTGGGTTTTTCAGTAAGGGCTTCATCTCCTGGAAGTTGTCCTTCAATTGTCAATCCCGTGGCACCAGTCTGAGAATCACCTGTATGTTGATCAGCAGTCTTCTTTTTTGTCTTCTTTTTCTTCACCACCTTTGTTTCACCTTCAGCTTCTCCTGGCACAGAACTTGTGCTTTTCTTCTTTTTCTTTTTGACTTTGCGTTCCTCAGCAGCTGCACTTATCTTTGCCACTTCGTCATCTTCATCATCAATGACAGTTACTGCAGTAACAACAGGCTTTTTTGTTGTTGGCTTAACTTCAATGACACTGGGCTCACTCACCAAACTGCCTGTCTTGCCTTCACTTGAGGCTGAATCAGACCCAAAGCTATGTCCTCTCTGTTGCTTTGTTGTAATGTGGTCGACAATAAGTGCCTCAGTTTGCTTTTTTTGGCTGGTTGAGTTTAATGGCGAAGTATTGAAGGCTTCCTTACTACTAGGTTCAAAAAGTTCATCATACTTTTCAACTTCTGAGCTGGTGTCCAGTTCACCCTCTGCTATATCAAGATACTCAATATTATCTTTGTTAGATCTGTGGGTTTCCCCTCTGACCATTGTGGTTGAAACTGTTTCAGCATCACCTTCTCCTACCCTTTGCTCCATTGCTGTCACTTTTCCCTTGGTATGATCAGTTTGCACCAATATAGGCTCTTTGGTGGTTCCTGTTTGCCCAAGAGGCTCTTCTTCATCCAGGTTTTCCTTATTATGTAAGGACAATGAAGAGAAGGCATTGTCATTCTTTACATTGGCAAGCTGCTCTGATACTTCACTGCTACTTTCTGTTTCTCCCTCTGACTGTTCTTCTTCCTCTTCTTCCTCTTCTATTGGTTCCTCAGTTTCTTCAATAGTTTCTGCTAAAATTGGAGTTCTTCTTGGACTCATCCTTCTTCGCATCATTGCTTTACTCACTGAAACTGACACTGGCTGACCAACTCCACCGTGAGCTGCTGTACTTAATTTCCCATTTTTGCCAGCTGGAGATTTTCTGGCTTCTGCAGCTTTTCGAGCAGCCTCAACCTTTGCAGGATCCACTTTAGGTCTTGGTTTTACTGTTCTCTTATTGGAACCAAACATATCTTCAAACATATCTTCAATAGGTTCAATAGGACCAACATCTTCCAATTCATCTTCAACTTCACCTGATATTTCCCCTGTTTCAAAATTGAATTCTCCTTGATCACTACTGTCACTGCTGCTATCAGTGCTCTTTTCTTCATCATCATCTTCATCATCTTCAGAGTCATCTTCAGTAGCAGTTTCTAGTTCTTCCTCAGATGCAAGAGCAGGTTGTTCCGAGACTGGCATCTGATCTTGGTCCTGAAGCTCAATATGCTTATTTTCAGTCAGATTTTGCTTTTGGTTTTCAATATGAGCAATTGTGTACTCATATTCTTGCGAGGTTTCATTGACAGGAGATGTAGGTAAGTCTGGTACAATGCCTTCCTTCTGCAGTTCTTCACTTGCATCAATGTGTTTCTGTATCAAAGCTTGTTTAGCTTCTTCTACTTCTTGGCGTGAAGCATGTATTTCTTGAGCTCTGAGTAATTCCTCTCTATCCCAGGCCTCAGCTTCTGCTAGAGCGTCCTCTAATGCATCAGTTCTTGTTTCTATCTTTCCAAAAGATTTATAAGGCTTTGGGATGGATGCCCCTAATAATTTACCCCCCCGTGGAGGATCTGGAACTGGTACTTTATATTCAAATACAGTGGGACTTCTTCCAGGGGAATGTGCACTAGATGGACTGTACAGGGATCTTGATGACAACCTACTCCTACTCCTATGTGAAGGACTCTCACAGTATTCATTGTCTGAAGCCTCACTGGCACTTTCAATGCCAACAGGAGGATGTAACATAAAGGCCCTGCGAGCCACACCTTTGGAAGCACGATTATATGCCTTGGGTACCTCACCAGTGACTCGCATATTCAAACCACTACGAGCACTGCTTGTTGAACTTATAAAACTTTCGGGGGTTTTTGCATTTCTACGTAATAACTCTAGGGATGTTGGGGAGGTTACATTACGTTCAGGACTAGATGTTGTGACACTCAAGACGCGAACGTCATCCAAGGATATTGCCCTTCTGTTTGAGCCAGTGTCTTCATCCAAATTAACGCTTTCATCCTTGCCACTTTCAATTTTACAATCAGTCCCCTTATTATCATCATCATCTGAAAAAGCCTTGGAAGTATCTTTCTCCTCAAGCTGTGATTTAGCAGATGCAGAAGCACTAGGAACAGCATCACTAACCTTGTATAGCTCTGAGGCAGGCTGTCTTGTTTGCTGTGTTCTCTGTGGTTGGTATGAATTGAGTTCATCAGGAGTATGTCGCCCTGCTGATTCATAATAAGCTGTATCAGGCGTGATGGAGTAGTATATATCATGGGATTGGGGCTTGCTTGTCATCTGAGACAGAATCTCCATAGGTGGTCTCTCTTCCTCCTCTTCCGTCTGATAGTCGGACTCTTCAGATTCAGATGTCTCTATCTCCACTTGGGCACGGTGAGCATGGGATTCAACATCAGCAGAAGAAGTATATGCCGATTGTGGTGTAACATAGTGTGACTGTACCATCCCCTGTCGCATCTGCCCAACATGACCCATGTGGGCTGTGTGACTTTCATCAGACATTTCAACTGTTGTGACAGAGCCAGGCTTTACATCCCACTTGTTTTTCTCAGGTGTGGTGACTATTTGTTGAGTACCTTTGGCAGTAGTTCTTATCTTGCTTTGTTGTCTTGGCTTTGGGGTTGGACCTACCGGACCAGCTCTGTCTTCTTGGAATGGTTCTGGTCTCTTCTTTCTCTGAGTTACAGGGCTATTTTCAGCAGACTTACTAGCTTCAACTGCCTTGGCAAAAGCAAGGGCTTGTGAAAAATTCATTAACTTAGGAGAGTTCGGACTTGCTTGAGGAGACTGCAAAACTTCATCTTCATCAATAACAAATGTCTCTTGTGCTGATGACGGTGGTGAAGGTGGGGCCGGGGGAGGGGGTGGCGGTGGTGGCTGCGCTGGCAAGGCAGGCGGCTCCTGAGTAGGTTTTTGTGCATTTTGTTTGCTCGATTTTGGCTTCTTCTTTTTCGTTTTAGCCATCGCTTTCTGTTGTTCTTCTTGGAATTTCAAATGCTGTTGCTGCAACTCTTGTTGTTGAAGCATTAACTGCTGTAGCTGTTGATGAATGCCCTGGAGCTGAGTTTGGTTGAGCTCAAAATGTTGAAGCTGCTCCATCGCTTGTTGCAATTGTTGCTGTGTGTGTGCTTGTTGGGCTTCTAACTGCGACTTGTTAAGCTCGGCAGCTGAGGTCACATCGTCATCTTCATCCTCATCATCATCATTCCGGTAAATGTGCTTGTCTGGGTTGTGTGCCTGGGGTGCCTTATTAATCACTCTTCCATCTGAGGTCATGTCATAGACTGTCTGCTGGATTGCATTCCTTACAGCATCTCTTCGCACATCAGAAACATGGCTGGACTCCATTTCATTGCTATCCATAGATAGGTCTCCTGCACGATACCCATAATTACCAGGTGCAAAGCCCGGTTGGTAGGCCTCAGATTGGGCCGTTTGCACAGTATCTAAGCTAAACGAGCTGAACTGGTCATTATCTGGGTATTGAGGCTTGTCAGTGTTCAGCACCAAGTTCCCTTGACTGTCACTGGATGGAGTAACACCAAACTGGCTTGTGTCAAACTGAATTGTGAGTGGTGTCCCACCATATCCTCCATACTGGACTTCAATAGTTCCATTCTTGCCAGGAATCAAACGGATTCCTGCTTGCCCCTGCGGTGCGGTAGTTGGCAATCTTTCTGGCCTCTGGTTAAGGCTTGTGGTTGACTGGTTTCTGGACCTGCTAGGGAGAGGAGGTGGAGGATCACCCATCAGATTCTCATAAACAACACCATCATGTTCTCCTCTAAAGATATTTTCTGTTGATTTGGAAGGTTTAGGTCTTCGTTGGAGACGTCTTTTCGTATCCATTGACATGTAAGTTGAGTCTGAGCCTTGTATGCTTGTGATGTCACTCACGCTTTCTATTCTGTCATCATCACCTTGAAAGTTTCTTCTTTGTTTTCTTGCGATATCACTCACACTTTCTATTCTGTCGTAATCACCATCAACATCTCTTCTTCTGTGTTTCCTGTCCTTGTTAACAATATTTCTCAGTTGATTGTTAACAACAGTGGATTCAGTCTTCATGGAGACCTGGGTCATGTGGTCCTGCACACTGATCATACTAACAGACTCATCATGTACATTGTCAAACTGAGTTCCATAACTCTGTGATGGTTTCTTTTCATTTTCATACACATTTCCATAATTGTGCATTTGTTTCCTGTCAGTTTGCTGATTTGAATTTGAAGTCTGCTTTTTGGGCTTATTGACCTTAGAATATAGAACAGAATTTCTCTCTTCATCATCATACCTGTCACTTCCATTTGAAGATGGCGGCCTTCTTCCCTTATGCCCATGGCCTTGGAAAGGATCACGATGCTTCTGATTCTTGATGGGATCTTCAAATACAGATGATTCAACGGTTACACTTGAGTTGATGGATCCCTTGGAAATAGATCTGTGCATTGGCTCAATGCCTGGTTCTGGAGAGATGGATCCTATGGAACGTGGCTTTCGGAAGATGTTATGACTGGACATCATTGATGAAATGTCACGACTAAGCAGTGTTGATCTCGATGCAGAAATTGTTGGACGAGGATTCAGCATGGCATTTTTGAGAACTTGCTTAGTCACAGGATCGAAATCTGGGACCACATCAATTGGTTTGAGTTTTTCATCATTTTCTAGGAATGGACTAGCCCCAATCTGAAGCAGCAATTCGACAATCCTCTGGAACTGATTCATAGCCGCAAGGTGAAGGGCAGTGTCACCATAGACATTTTTCTCATTGATAGACACACCAAATTTGATAAGAACTTTGGCAGTCTCATTGAAATACTCTTTGTCTCTCATACGGTGAGGATTGTATTGATTCAGGACGACACAGTGCAAAGGAGTGTTTCCATCAGAGTCTTTCAAATTTACTTCTGCATCAAACTGGTCAACCAGTGCCAGGACTGTTTCTACGTGTCCATTTTCTGCTGCCAAATGAATTGGGGCCTTTTCACGCTTGTCTAGGTAGCAAGGGATTTTAATGTTAATATTACCAACATCACGAGAGCAGAATAACTGGATGAGATGAATATGCCCCTCCTTCGCTGCAATGTGAGGAGGGACAGCATCCCACTGGCCTTTTTGATACACATCTGCATCATACTTCAGCATAGTTCTGACCAACTGCAAATGACCATACAGAGTAGCCACATGAAGAGCTGCATTCCCCCTTCGATCTGGGATCTTAGGATCGGCTCCTTTTGAAAGAAGCATTCGGGTCATGACCTTGTCTGCTTTTTTGACCGAAATGTGCAGCGGCGTTTCTTGATTGTGGTCACCAATATTGGCATCTGCGTTGGCATCTAGCAAAATCTGCACCGTGTCATAAAGACCCAGATCTACGGAAATGTGAAGGGCGGTCACAATTTCCTTGCGCTTGCTGCTGAAGATGGTGTGATGCACGAAATTTGGGTCAACGCCTTTGTCCATCATGTACTTCATGATGCGTGGGTCTTCTTGGCGAGCGGCCAGGATCAAAGGGCAAGCAAACTTTTTCGTCGGTTTGTGCTTGATGTCTGCGATGCATAATTTCTGGATCTTCTTATCAGCCTTCAAATATTTCTCAAGAACAGTCTTCAACTTCTGGAGGTCATTTTCTCGAATAGCATTCAGAATCTCAGTTCCATAATCTTTAATCACTGTTGTCAGCCCCATCTTGTATACTCTTCGAAAGTCTCTCAGATGACTGTACACATAAACTCGTTTTCTAACCCTCTTTCTCCCCACAATATCCATTGCTTATGTGTTTTACATTGTCAATTAGTATTTCCATCATATGTGTAATCCCAAATTGCAATTATCCATCACAAAAGAGGCATTCAAATGCATCCAAACAGCCTCCTTCGATAATTAGATCTGCCTTGTTCAATCGCATCAGCTCAAGTGAAGTTGACACGGTAAGTTGGGTG
>Ga0210333_1364254_pt1 | contig 9364 bp, 1 predicted proteins | sample S304metaT_FD_159654 | JGI IMG/M metagenome (GOLD analysis project Ga0210333, IMG submission 159654) | Metatranscriptome of estuarine sediment microbial communities from the Columbia River estuary, Washington, United States - S.304... | ecosystem: Environmental > Aquatic > Marine > Intertidal zone... | reverse complement strand
ATAAAATGTTCCTAGATATGAAATGAACTGGAAATTTACACATGCAGGTCATTGCAGATAAAAGAGATGGAAATTTGAAATGAGCAAATTAAGAAAGATAATGAATTGTCCAAAGAAAGAAAGAGAAAATAGAAAGAGATACATTATCCTTGTAGTATCTACAATGTAAAGAACAAAGGGACGTTTTTCACGTTCACCCTCTTTGGAATATAACATAACTATATTTACATACAATACAAACACTCGACAATTTTAACAAACATAATCTGTTTCATATGCTTAGCATCGAGGTCGGTCCCTTTAGATATCTGCTTCTGCAGACTGATGGCCTTGACCTTCTAAGTATATATTTCACATATATATGAATACCGACTACAACATTTAATAATGAAGGCGATCCCCGATTACTTAACAAACATCCCCAATAGTTCTCTGTACATCCTTCGTACAAAATATCCCCCATATGTATATTTATATATCAACATAAAGACTGCAATGGAGAAACAAATGACAGTGAAAACCAAACACTAATTGCAAATGGACCATTTATATATGAAGTACAAACAATAAACAATTGACTTACAGCCGTTTCAACCCCTACGAATCAACCATTAACCAACATCACCAAGTCATGACTCAAGTTTTTAACAAAAACACGTTCCCTTATATTTAGTAACAATACAACTGTACCAGACATTGTAAACATTAACCTCTGAAATCCACACGTGTATTTAGTTAATTATTATAAAGTGAAGTAATTAAATTTGCCTAGGGTCTTTTTTCAATTCAAATACATTGAATTAAATCTTCCTTTAACATTCTTTTTCAACTCCGCAAACACATTCCAGAGATAACGCCGCACAGAGCACATTTAGCTTGTCCCCCACCTCAACAGGATAACACAGTGAGATAATATCACATTATACTATCACTTAGTAGCTGTAGCCTTCCTATTTTTGTTCCTTTTTTTTTGGTTTTTAGTTCTGATTTTTTAAAGAAGTTACCCTGAGTTGGATGGATAACTTATATGAGAGACACTGGCAATCTTCACAATTTACGGACAATTTGTAATAAATTTTACGGACTAATAGATCACTAGATATCAGTGCCACGCTGCAAGAAACCACGTACATCATGTACAAAGATACATGAAGCTCCATACATATGATACTGAAAGGAATATTGTAGAAATGCAAGAAACAGCAGCAGTTATAACGTCTTGATATGAACAGAAGTACGACAAGAGCAATGCTCATTAAATCCTGGTTCACACTCATTCTTTCATCCTCGTACACATGAATATAGTGACCCTCTGGTCCCTGCAATAGTTCAATTTATGGGAAAATGTAGTCGATCATCGGTACAAAGTCTCGCATTAGTTTCATTCATAGCTAGGCACTTGGAAAACAACGCGGTTGTCGAGTCATGCATCACATCAGGCTAAGCCGATCCACACTACAGCTTATTGGGGCATCCATGTAAATTCGGCTGTTCTTCATCCCGTAGTCTGGCATAGGTATCCTTAGCGGTGGCAGAGCATTAGTTTCCACGATGTGCTGCATGAACAACTGGACACTGAACACTCCAAGTCCATGCTGGTAAAAAGTCTCAGCTTCTAAGCTGTCTGGCCGCAAGTCAGACAACAGCATGAAGTGACGGAACTTGTGCGCAAACTTTCCTTGCAGCTTCATCAGGCAGTCCAAGTAGTTTGCAGGAGGTCTAGGCTTGTCGTCCCATTCCGGCTCCTGCATCACCTTGATCACTCCTAAGCTGCAGTACTTCTGCAGAACCTCTTTGACATGACCCAGCCGCTCCGGAGATATTTCCATAACATTATCAAGTTGGTCAAACACATGTTTATGAATATGCAAACTCCAGGGCACGGCCACCTTCCTCTGGACGGTCATGAATTCACACATTTCTGTCAATGTGTTGGGATCAATTGCCAAGAGGGCCATGTCATCCACCAGCAGAAGTCCTCCTCTCCTCATGATGGGACTGTGGGTCTTCATCTTCACCTCCCCTAGACTTTTGAACGTGACGAAGGTCACCCAAGGCAGCTGCTTCAATTGTAGTAAATTTGGCAGATGGTGAATGTCACAGAGGTCATCGCAGTGTATGAACACCACAACTTCTGCCTCCTGGATTTCTCGCACCAGTTCCGGACACCAAGGATCAAATGATTTTGCCCCCAGGGATGCCAAGAATTGCTCCACATTTGCACATACAGGTCTGTCTTTGTTTAATATGAACATTCGCAAGTCTCTGGCAGGCAGTTCCATATCCATTTGGTCTTGCCTTTCTTTATTGGGCCCTTGGAGAATTCTTCTTTTACCAACAGGAGGAATTTCCAAGCCAGGCCGTCTTTTACCTCTGAAGGGTTTCATAGACCGCCCTCCATCACCTATCTGTCGGCTGAGAGGAGGGCCATCCCACATTGGCAAGTCCAACAAGGATGGAGGATGCTGCTTGGGTGGGCCCGATGGAGGGGGCCCTGGTCGACGAGGTCCACCGCGTCCAGCACCCCACTGCGGCCACTGCGGCCACTGATCGCCCTGCTCTTGCCACTGGTCTCTCTGTGGCTCCTGCTGCTGCCACTGGTCTCTTTGATCTTGCCAGTGTGGCGGTCCCTGGTGGTCTTGCCAATGTGGCAAGGGTGATGGTCCCGGTGGTCCTGGAGGTCCCTGGGCACCGCCCTGGTCTTGCCACTGGTCCTCATGGTCTTGCCACTGGTTACCTTGCTGCCATTGGTCCCCCATATTCTGCCATTGGTGATGAAAGTCAGGGCCCTGAGGCCCTGGTGGTCCAGGAGGAGGTACTGGTGGCCCAGGGGGTCCAGGTGGAATGGCAGGTGGACCAGCTGGTGGTCCGGGTGCTCCGGCTGGGCCTGGAGGTTGCTGCTGCCAATGTAGATCCGGCTGCTGCGGCTGAATCACCCACTTCTCACTGTGGTACTCAATGCGTTCTGCTGTCGGGTGATAATGCTGATAATATTCCTGAGAATAGGTAACCATATGAGCTTCACTTGGGATGGGTGGGTTCATATCTGGAGGTGGCGGAGGCATGGGCACCTCAAATGTGGGTGGATGGACTGCCGGGTGATACACAAACTCTGGGGGAGCAGAGGTGGTCACAACTGGTACTTGATTCTCCCCAGGTAATGCCATGATCTGTGGTGCGGTCTCTGCTGGTACTGACACAACTGGCATTGTCACGACTTGACTGTACGCAGCATCAATGTGGCCGCCTTCTGGAGCCAGGACTTCGGAGTTCACTACAGTTGTTGCGTTTTCATTCATGATGGCAGGTGGCAAAGGTATTGCACTCAAGTCGCTATCAGCGGGCTTACTCTCCACGACATTATTCACTAGCACGTTGGGGCTTGCCAATATTGGCATGGTACTGACACTTTCATCTATTTTTACATTCTCCAACATAATCTCTTCCGGTTGGGGTTGCATTGCTGCTGCTTTTGCCTGCTCCCTAGATTTGTTAACTTTGCCTTTTTTAGGTTTTGAAAACTTTATCACAACAGGGGCATTAGGTCGACTAGTTTGCGCACCGGGCAAGTCTTGGACATCATCAAGTTCCACTAGTTTGAGTTCTTCTGTTTTCTTGTTAGGATTTGAATCATTGAACTCAGTGCAGTCTATTTTACTCTTCACTGAAGCATTACTTGCACTTCTTTGCTTCTTGAAAGTTGGCAAGGCTGCTTGATCATTTGCACAGGATCCAGTAGATCTCCTCTTTCCAAGAGACGCAGTACTCGCAGAAACATCAGAACAAATCTGCTGGGCTATCTCGCTCAGGCTTGGCATCAAGGAATTGTTTATGACATCTTCAGTCCCTGCATCTGCCACAGACTCTGAGTCCTCATCCATATCTGGGTCAGTCTGAGTTGATGCATCTACTTTACTTTTTACTTCTGTCTCGGAACTTAGTTTCCTTGGGACAGAACTTTCGTCTAATGAAACCGGCTTCTCAGTCTTGTCAGATTCCTTCTCGTCTGAGGCAGGAGGAGCCAGCTTCGACAGAATCCCTTTGGCTTTACTCAAGAGTTGACTTGTAGCAGCCAGCAAAGGTTTACTGGAGTTGCAACTTTCAACCAAACCTATCAAGTCATGCAACTTACTTTCCTCTTCTGGTGAGAGACTGCCAAAATCTTGCGAGCCAGACTTCTGCAACATTTTCTTCTTCGTGGGAAAAACCTTGGTGACTTCGACTCCATCTTTGGCTTTCTTTGCTTGCTTCAATGCTGCCAGGAGGACATTGCGCCTGCCAGTCAGCTTTTTGGTCTTTGAATTACCTTTCGATTTCTCTTGACTGACAGATCCATTTATACTGTCATTGCTGTTGGATTTAGTCATACCACTGTCCACATCATTTTCTTTAGGCATCACCCATGTGCCCCAGTCATTCTGGATGGCTCCTTCGGTGGTTTCATTCACATTCGCAACATCTAAATCGGTCTGTGTGAACTGCTCGGCATATTGGGCAGCTTCTAACTGTTTCTTTCTCTTCTGCGCAGCTTGTGCAACTGACCAAAGAAGTCCATTTTCAGGCTGCACAGGTTCTGTCATTCTCTCTACAATGGGAGTGATTTCATCTAGCAACTTCATGGCATCAGCATCCTGCTCTATATAGCACATCATCACGTTCCAGTAGACTATGTGAGGGTTCAAATTGGCATTTGCAGTTTTTTCATTGGTTAACCACTCTCCCAATGTTTCACTGAGCAGATTCTGGTAGTTTTGTCTCAGCCAGTTTCGGAGTCTAGTCTCAGGTGTCCAAACTTCAGGAGGTGCTAATGCTTTTGCAGTTATCTCATCAGCAATTCTTTTTAACTCCATTTTAATGTCTTTTTCCTGGTTAGCAACCTCTTTCTCCCAAGATTTAATCAAGCTGCAAGGGGAAGCTTCCTTCACAAATTGTTTCTTTGTGGAGTCTTCAGTGATTTTCTCCAGCATGGACCCCACCTCTGCCATTTCTTCTTTGGCTAATCTATCTGCTTTTGAGAGACTTTCAAAATCTTTTGGTACCATCTGAAGTGAAGCCAGTGATCCAGATTTTGCTTCCAAACCTTGCTCTTGGGAATGAACTGGTGGTTCTTTCCTATCTTGGAATGGGACTTTCATTGCTCTGGCACTTTTTGTTCGATGCTTTGACTTCTTAACTCTACGATGAGGAGATGGACTTTGACTCCCACCACGCTCTTTTGGGACCTTCTTCCCCTTAGGTTCACCTTTGGAGCTGCAAACAGCTTCTTCTCGTTTCAAAGTTTTGCCTGATGAAAGACTTTGCCTTGGCTCCGTCCCTGAGCCCATGATATCTCTCTTATTTTCCAGGTTATCTGGTTTGTTTGCTTCCTTCCTTTTCATCACCCCAATGTTTTTTGGCGTAGCTAGGAAGTTCATGTACTGGTTCACCTGTCTGTATACTTGATTCACAGTGTCTTCAGTGAGAACTTTAGGTGCCTGGTAGATGCTTCCATCCTCATCACAGTGATTTTGATGGCCATTCATTAACTTATAAATTTCTTGCGTAAACTCTTCTATGCATTGGTTAACGTTATCGTTAGTGGCCTTGGAATAAGGAACCTTGCCAGGTTTAGTTTTTGGGTCTGTAACTTTTCCCAACATGAATGCATCAAGAGGTTTACTAGTCATCCAAGCCTTCAGTTCTCCAAGGTAAATGCGTTTGGCAAGCATGGAGTCAGGTACGAAAGTAGATTCCAGTTGGGTCTCCAGAGACAAGCCTTTGAAATGCTTAAAATCATCACCTAGTTCTGAAACCGAAAACTTCTTCTCTCCTCCACATAACTGGCTCAAAGCTGATATGAAATCATCTTCACACGAATCTAGTAACAGCTGCACTTCCTTGCTCCCTTTTGCTTTCCTATCCTGACTAAAGCTTGACATCGGTACTAACAGTGAGGCATCCTTGCGTTTCAATCGCTTCAATGATCTCTTTTCTTCAATTTTTTGGATAGGTTCAACCCGCTCCTCTTTGACTATCCCATCATCTACGATTTCTTCCACTACTCGTACTTCAGTAGTCTTCGCAGTTGTTTCAGTTGTTCTTTCAGTTGCTCTTGCAGATGCAGCGTAAGTCTCCTCCAGAATATTATCCAGCTGATCAAAAACATCGTTGCTGCAGACAAGCACCTCCTTGTTGATCCTTTTATTTGCCTTCAAGCGTTTCACATTGATGCTCCTCAACCTCGGCAGATTTCGTTCAGTGGCATTGAATGTATTCAACTCTAGATTGATGTTTGGTCTGATGTTCAATGGTGTCAGGATCTTGCTTTCTTCCGAAATGAAATTCAACAAAGCTGTCTGCATGATTTTCTCACTGTCCATGGGTATTTCTTTGTTGCTTCTATCTTTTGCGTCATTTTCGGCCTTGTATAAGTTGTCTTCATCACCAATAACATCTGACGTAGCAATAGACTTCCCTTTTTTTCTGCATTTAACGCCATTATCCCTATGCACCTTTAAAATCTGTGGCAATCGAGGACTACGATCTTTCACTGGCGCATCTTCTTCATGACAATAATGTTTTCTAACTGGTTTTTCTTCGAACACATCAGGAAATGTCTGTGGTGGCTCAGGGGGAGAAGGTGGCCTACTAACCTTATTGGTATGACGATGACGTTTGCTACTTTTTTCAGACAATCTTTCTGCAACTGCCCTCTTGTCCTGTTCCTCAGACGTAGTTACATCTTTCACTGAATGTCTTTCATGTTCCTCAGATGTGGAGCTATCTTTCACTGAATGTCTTTCATGTTCCTCAGAAGTAGGGAAATTTTTCATTGAATGTCTTTCGTGCTCCTCAGATTTAGGGAAATCTTTTACTGAATGTCTTTCGTGTTCCTCAGATTTATGGAAATCTTTCACTGAATGTCTTACGTGTTCCTCAGATGTAGGGAAATCTTTCACTGAATGTCTTTCAAGTTCCTCAGATGTAGGGAAATCTTTCACTGAATGTCTTTCATGTTCCTCAGATGTAGGGAAATCTTTCACTGAATGTCTTTCATGTTCCTCAGATGTAGGGAACTCTTGAACTGAATGTCTTTCATGTTCCTCAGATGTAGGGAAATCTTTCACTGAATGTCTTTCATGTTCCTCAGATGTAGGGAAATCTTTCACTGAATGTCTTGCATGTTCCTCAGATTTACGGAAATCTTTCACTGAATGTCTTTCATGTTCCTCAGATGTAAGGAAATCTTTCACTGAATGTCTTTCGCGTTCCTTAGATTTCCGTAAATCTTTCACTGAATGTCTTTTTTTGTGTTTTTCAGATTTAGCAAAATCTTTTTCTGATTGTCTTTTTGGTTTTTCAGATTTAGCAAAATCTTTCTCTAATGGTCTTTCATTTTCCTCAGATGTAGGCAAATCTTTCACTGATTGTCTTTCAGGAGTTGATGTTGATTCAAGCTCCATCGACTTGATTGATACAGAGTCTATTCTTCTTGGTGATCTTGAAGAAGACAGTCGTTTCCTCATAATCACTTGATCCAGGGATTGTTTCTTAGTAATTCCTTGATCCAGAGATTGTTCCCTTGTTGTTATTGGATCTGGGGATTGTTTCTTCGTAATCACTTGATCCGGGGATTGTTTCTTAGTAATTCCTTGATCCAGAGATTGTTTCCTTGTAATTACTTGATTTGGCGATCGTTTGCCCTTAATAACTTGATCAGGAGATCTACGTGATGAAGGTATATCAGCAACAGGTTGGTTCAGTTTAGGCAGAAGATCACTTGGGGAAGAGGGCACGTCAGCTGGAAATCTTTCCTCAGGCAAAACTGCTGCTACAGGCGACTTTATGCCAGGAGTTTCTTGCCTACTATCAGGCTTAGATTTTTTCTTATGGCTTCGTGTGCGAGTCTTTTCCTCAAGCACCTTTGATTCTCCCTTCACTGCTTCAGCAACAGCCTTCATTGGTTTTTCTTCAATTTCCTCTTTTACTTTTACTAAGTCTTTACTTGCGGCTGTTTCCTTTGCAGTCTCACTTTTTACCTCTGAGGGTTGACTATCAGAGATTCCTGGGATAACATCAGTCCCAGATTCCTTCTTTTCTTGAACGCCTTTTACCTTGCCGTCTGTTTTATCCCCTTCTTTTTCTGCAAAGAAAGGTAGCGATGCCTGTATCCAAGAGTTCACTAGGTCTTCACCCTCCTGTTCTACTGGAGCTGATGGTAGTTTCAAGCATGGGTCATTGCCGATTGTGATTTTCACTTCCCTGGCCGCTGTTCCAGAGGGCTGAGGAGGTGGCGACATTGGCGTTTCAGGTGATTGAGGGGTGGTAGCCACCTGGGTTGCTGATGAGGCTAAGTCGTGCGTCGCTTGTCTCATCTCCAGCTCCATCCTCTCCTCTGCCGTCAGCACATAGTAGATGGATTTTCTTGGCAGACCTGACATGAGACGAGGATCTTCACTGCCTATGATCTGAACCTCTAGTAGCTTGGGAAGGTCTTCTGTGGGGTTCGGCAAGTAGGGGTTGAAGCGCCTGGTTATGTCCAGAGGATACCTCAGGCCAGGCCACCTCTTCCTCCTCCGCTTGCCCATGGTTTCTGATTGGTTGTCTGAACCAGAAGTCAAAGAGTCGCTCTCGTACTCAGAGTCCTCTTCATCTGAGTCGTATTCTTCACTGCTGCGTCCATCTCCTTCACTGTCACTTATATCTCCATCACTTTCAAACATATGGTGAAATATCCCCCCTCGTCTTAACTTCAGTGGCCTGATTTGCCAGGTATCGCTATACCTTCCTTTGCGAACACTACGCAAAGTTAATTTGTCCTTGGAATCCTTTTTCTGGTCTGGCTCATTAGTGTAGGCCTGCTTTTCTATGACCCAGGCTGATTCCAGCTCAGTCACAGGGTCATGTCGATCTTTGATGTTTTTGTCCAACTCTTCTGTGAATTGTTTTCTTTCTCCCAGATTCTTAATATCATCCGAATTATACTTTACATCAATTTCATCAGCAAATTTCCCGGAAGTGGAATTCCTCATGAAGCGTATGTTGCTGAAGCGACTCCCTTGCGACTCTTGGCGATTCAGATGTTTCTGTCTGTAATTGCTGACAGTAAGAAGCCGCAACAGCTGGTCTGGATCCCTTGGAGTAAAATACGTCTTGTAATGCACCTGCGAACGCCGATACGGATGATGGCGGTTGTAATGCTGGCCTCTAAGAGGACCATAGGACGATGCCTCCTTTTCAATCGGTCCCTTCTGTTCACAAGGTGGAAAATTCTCCTCATTGCCCTTCGAAGAACGCGGCTCCAAATAGTGGATGAAGTGGAACCAGAAGTCTGTGAGAAGAACCTGTTCATCACTCTCTGGATCATCCCAGTTCTTTTCAGGTT
>Ga0210333_1095769_pt1 | contig 9454 bp, 2 predicted proteins | sample S304metaT_FD_159654 | JGI IMG/M metagenome (GOLD analysis project Ga0210333, IMG submission 159654) | Metatranscriptome of estuarine sediment microbial communities from the Columbia River estuary, Washington, United States - S.304... | ecosystem: Environmental > Aquatic > Marine > Intertidal zone... | reverse complement strand
GCGCACGTAGCATATTGCTGCGCGCGCGTTCCTACTGGGGTTGGTAAACTCCAAGGGTGAAGCTCCTACATGATCGTTCGATTTGCAGGCATTTCGCTCTGCTTGTTTATCGTTCGATCCTGTAGGATCGATTTTATATCGCTTACCATCCATAGTTCACACTATGAGTCCGAAACTTTTCAAGTTTCCGACAGACAGACTGTCCCACGGCATTTTATAATGTTGTAACAAAAGCAAAATGACGGTAAGATTTTTAATCTACTCCGTATCCTAGTTGTTTTAGTCAAACATATACTAGGGAAAACAAGACGTAGTCATCCTATACTGCGTCATTGTTTATTCTAGCTAACGAATTCAAACTTAGCCACCTCTATGGTTGTACAAGAGGTTAACTGTACGAACCAAAGTCCGATTCCCAGGATTTTTAGGGACACCGCATCGCACACGATAACTGAGTTTTTGTTGTGGTCGAGATTTTAACGTTTGAAACGTTAATATGATTGACACTACATGCTCTGATCATGTGTTTCTTCGACTAGTTATAGGGTCGAACTCAGATAAACGCCTACTGGCACCGTTCTGAGAAAAGACGGCAAAGGTCCATTCCCTCACTGTACTTAGTGATCTACTATGGTCATAATGTATTATCTTAGGCGGCTTTGATTTTACATATGTATGGAAGGGGAGGTAGGCAAACGCCGACCCCTTAGTTCTTGTTGTGGTCAAGATTTTAACGTTTGAAACGTTAATATGATTGACACTGCGTACTCTGAAAAGGGGTACGTGGTGAAATTGTACTTTGTGTGCTACTTTGTGAATACTTAGTAGTAATGCTTAGGCATGAACCATTGCAAGAATAGGAATGAGAACACCTACAATCCCAAGTAGATATTGTTCGATGAATTCCGCGACAGCCAGCTTAGCATCTGTTCAAAGCTTGGGGGTTACTTCCGTATCGTTTATCGTTACGTGGGAATGTAGCGGTAAACTATTGGAAGTGGACTTTTTTATAAATATAAAAATGTCTCCTTCTACTAGTTTATCGTGGTCTGGGTCAATTGCAAAACCCTGTGAGCCTAATGTAAAGGCACAAACGCTGATCGATCTTAGATCCTCTCAGCTCTCAAAACCGATGCGAGTCAGTGATGGCTCGTACGCTCGTGTCTTTGGACATCGAGCTTCCCAAAACATGCGGGTATCTTCCACGATGCCACACACGCCTGCAGGGCTCACAAAATCGCAAACCACCAAAAGACGGCGGAGATCACCGAAATCTCGGCGTCGTCACCAGAGGAACCTTAAGTCACCCACACTAAAGCGCTATGCAATGCGCGTAGTGAAACTTACGTGTCTTCCTCGGCATTCAGTTGCCAAGAACCAGTGCTATAGGCTTAGAAATCCTAAGGCACGTAAGCGTTCTCCACCAACACTCAAACCGCAGGGCGGTAAGGAGAAAACAGAGAAAAAGAAATTCCCTCGAGACAAGAAACCAACTTCCTCCTGGTCAACGAAGTTAGCCGACTTCCGACGAGATCTTAAATCTAATGGTATCCATACTCTACAAGAGCAGGGTGCCTTTAGTTGGGCTCAAAAGAAAATTCTAGCTTCCAAAGCCGATGACGTTGCTTCCTTTATTGAAGGGATTACTATTCTTATTGGTGCTGTTTACACCAGCGCCACTATCGAAAATCTCTCATGTGTCCTTCTTTTATATGCGAAAAATTGCTACAGAGGATCCTTTCTTATGAAAGCGAAATCTCTCATTGAATCTTTTTGCATGACGCCTCAAGGTAGTGTTCCTGTTGATCCCGATTGGCTTTGTCATATCAAAACCTTGAATTCAGAATGGAAGCAAGCTGTTAAAAATCCAGCTTTTGCCAAAATATCTGAGTTACTAGGTATGTTCGTAGCCATGGGTATAATTTCAACGGAATTCAATGACTTCGAAATTGCGGGAGTTAGACTATTTGCAAAACAAGTACACAACTCTCATATCAATGCTACAAGTTTATTTGATGCCATTCTCGCAACAGTAACCTTCTTCGCTGAAGGTGGTTATTATGCTATTAAGACTGGCTCATTGAAACCACTGTTATTTGGAGATCGAAAGTTATTGGAATTTGATGATGAATATATTCAACTTCAAGGTTTATTCTCAGCTGCAATTGCTGGGAACCTGATTAAGATGGACACTTCAGCTCAAGAATTCGAGCGGAGAGTTAATTCTTTTATTGAAGTTGGTGACCAGTTGACAGCAATTCTACCGAGTGGTTTTGAAAGGAAATTAGTCCAAGAACGTTTAGTCAATATTAAGAAAGAATATTCGGAATATACCCAAAAGAGAATTGAGGGTGGTTCTCGAGTTGCACCTTATATGATTAGCGTCTTTGGTAAGTCTGGGGTAGGTAAATCGACTTTGGTCGATTTTATCGTGCCCTACATCCTGCAAGTGAATGGTTTTGAAAGTCGAGATGAATACATCACCACCTTAAATCCAAATTCCAAACATGATACAAATTGGCGATCTTACATGACAGCTATGAAGTTAGATGATTGGAATAATAGCAAGGCTGACAAGTCTGAAGTGAACCCTGCTCAGAAAATTATCGATTACTGTAATAATGTTCGTATTTATGCAGAGATGGCTGATATAGAGAGAAAGGGTAAGGTAGCTATAGAACCCAAAGTGGTTACCATAACTACCAATACTAAAGACTTAGGTGCTAGAGATTTTTCTAATGAACCAGCATCTATTGTGCGACGACCTAAATTGCACATTGAGTTAAAGGTTAAACCTCAGTTCCGTAAGAAGAATACCAATGAATTAGACACTGACAAAGTTGTCGATTTTTACAAAGATAAAGAGTTCTCCATTCAAGATATATGGTTGATCTCATGTTCCTATGTGAAAATTGTCCCGAACCTCAAAATGAGTACTAAGCAGAAAGTCAAATCAGGTATTGGAATCGCACGACGTCCTAAGAAAGCTGTTGAGCAGTATTGTACGGAAGATCGTGATGTTTTTCACACACCTGACGATTATTCTTGGGTATTATACGAGGATTCAAAAGGTATTATGGAAGACGTGAGTATGGATAGATTTCTCCCTTTTCTTAGGGAGGCTACCAGGACACACTTTGCTGGCCAGGATTTAATATCCGATTGGACAAAGGATGTTGGAGAGAGATTGAATCTCTGTCCAGAATGTTCTTTACCTGCCACGTATTGCGTTTGTCCACCACCCCCATCTACGATACCGGAGGTTGATACTACGAGTACATTGACAAGTGATGAGGTCATTGAAGTCCCATCTCCACCCCCTCCCGAGGAGGTGGAAACTGTTGTTTTCCATGAGCAACATGGTGGTATGGAAGTTGCTGCAACTTTTAAGGCGATGTTTTTAGATTGCTATTATAAGTTTGACATAACTAACTACACCACACCGTGGAAGCGATGGAAATGGCGATGGTTAGAAAGGAACTTCTTTGCGTGGTTTAGCAATATGATGGCGGACACATTCCCGGTAATAGGGATGTGTGAAGAACTTACTATGCAGAAATGTTATGAGTTGATGAAGAAAGCAGATGATAATCCCTATTTAAAGTGGACATCCTATGTGCCAGATTCTTGGCTTGATAACAAGATTGCAGAAAAGTACATCTTGCGCAGCTCCAACGCTCGTTTCTGTGGTAAAGTTTACAATACATTCAATGTATGCAACTATATTATAGGAGCGGGCTGTGTATCACTTCTCTCATCGTGCATTGCTTGGAAGATGGGCCGAAGACTCGGTGCAGTTAAATTAGCTGTAATCGGTACTGGCTCAGTTCTCAATGCCCTTTCCCTTCGTGAAAGTGCAAAAGTGAGATTACTTGAGAGCGTTCGTGAAGACCGCAATCTCATGCCGATCTTCATTAAGAATGTGAGAAATGATTATTTGAAGTACACACTTGAAACATTTGCTTTCCTAGCTCTAATTTATAGTGTTCATAAACTCTATCAGCGGGCTTCCGCCCATTATAAGGAAGGAACCCCCCAAGATGGAGTGATTGATAACCCTACTGAAGAAGATGTTAAGGAAAGGGATGCTAAAGGTACTGAACGTTTCTGGGAAAGTGAGTTGAAGCCAGAAGATTTCGACTCCATTCCTAGAAGTAAATGGACCAATAATAGTGAATTGTCTAAAACAGTCCAGAGTAACTTGCTACACGTTCGTTTTACCAAAGATGACAAAACGCAATATTGCAATGGACTTATGTTGAGGACAAACTATCTACTGGTTCCCTCCCACATGATCACGAGAGGGGTTGATGAAATGGAATGTATTAGAAAGCCTGCTGACGGCGTCTGCCGAAATGCTAGCTTTTCCTTTCCATTCGATCCCTTGACTGTTCAAAAAGTGACCGGGCATGATCTGTGTATTTTGTATGTACCGAATAGTGGTGATTTCTCTAATATCATGGACGCTTTCCCATCTGAAAAGATTATGGCAAGTCTGCCTTTCTTGATGGAGTGGCGCGACCGTGAAGGAGTCGTTCATCAATATAGCGGTATGTCTTCCCCTAAAATGGTGCGAATTGGCGTATCAACTTATTGGGGATCTGCTTACAATTTATCAGAGAATACCTTCCAGGGCCTGTGTATGGCGCCTTTGTTAGCCCAGTGCAAATTCCCCTCAATTTTGGGGGTTCACTTAGCTGGAAATGCTGGCACCCCTTCTGGGGCTGCTGGTAGTCCAACTAGGCCTGAGCTTTTAAAGACACTATCCACACTTCAGGGTAAACACCCCACTATCTTCCCATCCGCAGCAATGGGCGATCTTCCCGATACCACATATGATGTGAAGAACTTATTTGGAAATACACTTAAGAAATCTTCTCCGGTATTACGTATCCAGGGAGCCAATTGCCGCGTGTATGGAACGTGTGGCGGTGCTGTTCACTCTAAGACCAACTTTCGAATACTTCCTAGTTCACCTGTTATTACCGAGATTTTTGGTTCTCCTAACCTTTGGGGTCCTCCTAAGGTTAAGGGACCGGATGGCAAAAGCAGCTGGTGGCCATGGCAGACTCACTTAGAATCGTCGCTTAAGCCCTCTATTGGGGTACAGCCGACACTGCTGAGTAGAGCCTACGATGACTATCATACCGTGCTATTTGACATTCTGCAAAAGAAGAAATTTTGGAAAGGCGAAGTGAAACCTCTAACTCGGATGCAAGTTGTAAACGGGATAGAAGGTAAGCGTTTTATTGATCGGATGGTGGGGAAAACCTCTGTAGGTTACCCATTAACTGGTCCAAAGAACAATTATCTGACTGAGGTAGACAGCGAGGATTACGCATGTGCTTATGTACTAGACGAACAATTCTGGAAAGAAGCTGACAGAATGGAGGAGTGCTTCCTACGGGGAGAACGTGCCTATCCAGTCTTCAAGTCTTCTTTAAAGGATGAACCGGTTCTATGTACAAAGGACAAAGTGCGTGTATTCCAAATTGCGCCTCTTGCCTTGCAACTTATTATGCGAAAGTATTTTCTGGGGGTCGCACGATTTTTATCATGTAACCCATTAGATAGTGAATGCGCCGTTGGCGTGAACCCACACGGTCCCGAATGGCATCAGCTCCATAACCACGTAACCAAACACGGCGAGGAGAGATGTATGGCGATTGATTACAAAAAGTATGATACACGTATGTCCTCCCAGACCATGTATGCTGCGTTTGCTATATGCATTGAGCTTGCATCTGCCTCTGGTAACTACACTCCGGATGATCTATTGATTATGCGGGGGGTGGCAACCGAGGTCTCTAGTGCAATGACTGCGTATAATGGGGAGCTATTGTGCCATATTGGTGCCAACCCCTCCGGCCATAACATGACTGTATATATCAACTCTATAGTGAACTCGCTTCTTCATCGTTGCGCTTTCTTTCATATCTACCCTGATTTTACTGGCAGATTCTCCGATGTAGTTTCATTGACTACTTATGGTGATGATGCCTTGTGTACTGTTAAGGAAGGTTACGAGAAATACAATATGTTGAATTTACGAGATTACTTGGATGACAATGATATTAAAATCACAATGGCCGACAAGGACGCCGATTTTGTAGAGTATATTAAATTCTCAGATGCTGACTTCCTGAAGAGGAAATCGGTGTATCATGAGGATCTTAAAATCTATATGGGTGCCCTTGACGAAGATTCTATCTTCAAACCTCTGCATGTCGGACTGAAGAGTCCAGTAGGAGATGAACAAATCATTGCTGATGCTATGGATTCCGGGTTAAGAGAATATCTTTACCACGGTAAAACCAAGTACGAAGCTTTTAGAACTAAGATTAGTGAGGTAGCGCAGAAGATGCGCATAACACATATTCCTAGACTGTTAGATCAAACCTATGAAGAGTCCATGTACGACTGGGCAGAGAGGCACGATTTAGTTGAGAGACTTGATCGTGCGAAATATGCGGACATCATCGCATGTAAAGCTAAAAAGATGGAGCAGACCTTGATTACGGAGTTTCCCGATTTTGACCTTCAAGAGGAAACGACGCCTGGATCTGTTTAGATCGTCCCACAAAAGGGATACCGATATTTATCGGAGATTGATCATCTGTTGGTCACAATGGTAAGTACCCATGGTCCTTGGTGCTTACGTCCATATTTAAACGGACCACTGACAAATTGAACAATGATTCGTGCATTAGCACATTGTCGAAGGATGAGCCCTGTCCTCAATCAGGGTTAGAGATGGATTTCTCGAACTATGCTCCCCAAGGGGGTATAGCTGAACAAACGTCTATAACTGTCGGAGAGATAGATTCACACGCTAAATATCAAAATGTAAGATTTTCGGATCAACCCGGAGACACAACTTTAGTTATTAACAGTGATATTGATTCAACCCGTACACTACAAGACACCCACGACACTAACTTGGAACACTTTTTTAAGCGTCCTATCAAGATCTATGAAACTGAGTGGGGGACTTCATTGTCTCTCTATGATTTCTTTGATCCATGGACCCTTTTCTTCACCAATCCTAGAGTGATTAATAGAATAGCAAATTTCGCTCTTTTACGATGTAAGTTGAAGTTGAAGTTTGTGATCAATGGTAATTCCTTCCACTATGGTCGGGCTTATGCAGCCTATCAACCATTATGGTGGGAGGATATCATGACTCAGAATCGTATTATCTCGCAAGATAACATAAATCTGACTCAATTACCAAAGATCTTTCTAGATCCCACCTTATCACAAGGAGGTGAAATGACCTTGCCATTCTTCTGGCATGAGAACTATTTAGATATAGTGAACCAAGACTGGAGCGATATGGGCTTAATTATATTACGCTCATTGAATAATCTCCAACACGCCAACGGAGCCACTGATCAAGTTACCATTTCGGTATTTGCTTGGGCAGAGGACGTTGAACTATCCGTTCTAACCAGTGTGGAACCAGGAGGTAATCTCACCCCACAAGGAGGAGATGAAGTTGATGAAGCTCAAGGAAAGATTTCCGGACCTGCCACAGCTATTGCTAAGGCGGCTGGACATCTATCGAGTATTCCATCAATTGCCCCATTCGCAATGGCCACTCAGATGACTGCTAATACAGTCGCTGGAGTTGCCAAAGCACTTGGTTATTCACGCCCTACCGTTGACCCAACACCTCGCAACTATGTGAACCGCCCTATGGGTTCATTAGCTCTTACCAATGTTTATGATACATCGGCCAAGTTATCAGTAGATAATAAACAAGAATTGTCTATAGATCCCCGGATTACCGGGCTTGACGGTGTTGATCAGATGTCGATTAAAAGCATAGCTGCTCGGGAAGCTTATCTCACCCAATTTACTTGGGGTGTAGATAAGACACCCGAATCATTCCTATGGAATGCTCGCGTTGACCCTTGTCAATTTGGAGAAACTGGAACTGAACCTATAGAGTATCACTTAACTCCATCTTGTATCGCAGCATTACCTTTTAGGTATTGGACTGGGACCATGAAATTCCGATTTCAAATCGTTGCGTCCGCCTTTCATAGGGGAAGACTTAAGATTGCTTATGATCCTAAGTTCTTGGCTACAAATGAGTACAATACGAACTATACCAACGTGATAGATATTTCGGAAACCCGAGATTTTACTATCGAGGTGGGTGTAGGTCAGACCACAACCCTCATTAACCATCATAAGCCCGGTGAAGATTCATTCACGCAACTTTATAGTACCACTCCGTATACTTCTAAGGAAGCCGGTAATGGTGTTATAGGAGTCTACGTGGTGAATAAATTGTCTATCCCTAACTCTGCTATAAATAGTGACATTACTGTCAACGTCTATGTGAGTATGGGTGATGATTTTGAAGTCTTCGTCCCTGATGATTATTTCACGAAGTTGAAACCAGGTTTACAATCCGAAACTCTAGTACCACAAGGTGGTACCGAGCCTCATACTGAGGATACAGAAGAGCCGAGTGCTCCAATCCATGAGCAATCGGAACTTTTGGGCCTGGGAACCACTAATAATGATATGATCAACAAGGTCTATACAGGTGAATCCATCGTTTCTTTCCGCCAATTACTGAAGCGGTATACGTACTTTCGAACAGTACCGATGCTAACTACAGATAATTTTGCGAGGCTAGTATATGAACAATCCATGTACCCCTTTTGGCCAGGTTATGTGCCTGACGCTGTAGATACAACATCAATTAATGTTCCCTATAACTATTGCGCCATGACATTATGGCACTGGGTAGCTATGTGCTACGCAGGAATAAGAGGAGGTATGAGATACAAAATACATGCCGCTAGAACAGATGACATGGAAAATAACAACACACTTGTAACAAATGTCACACGCCTTAATGGCATTGTACCCTATTCCAGAGGTATCACTTCGATATCAACTCCGGGTAGTGTATCACGCGCCAATCGTGACACATTGCATCGTCTTTACAATGGCTCTGGCGCCATGGGAATGAATGTAACGTTCAATTCTATGAATCCAGTTAATGAGGTGGAAATACCTTATTACACACGGAAGAGATTCACTGCGCACCGCAGATTAGATTGGACTTCCAACCCCAAGGATGTTGGTGGGTTTAGAGCCCACCTCATGGGAAAGATTAACCCGAAGACGAGTATGGATATTTATTTCGCTACTGCGGAAGATTTTTCCACTTACTTCTGGGTCTGTCCACCTCCATTGAGGTATTCAGCTCTTCTCCCAGATTCATCATAACGCAGTTAATTCTGCTCACACAAACAAACACGCAACCTGTGCCGGTTGCACGGTGCTTACGCATCGTTGAGGTGAAGTTTCAAAGCTTCCGCGTCTAAATATAGTAAATCTATGAAGTTTTATGAAAAGGACGCGAAGCGTTCGATTCGGAATTTCCCTTTGTAGTGGCACATATTCAGTATGCACCCTCAGACTTGTCGCG
>Ga0210333_1014382_pt1 | contig 9759 bp, 1 predicted proteins | sample S304metaT_FD_159654 | JGI IMG/M metagenome (GOLD analysis project Ga0210333, IMG submission 159654) | Metatranscriptome of estuarine sediment microbial communities from the Columbia River estuary, Washington, United States - S.304... | ecosystem: Environmental > Aquatic > Marine > Intertidal zone... | reverse complement strand
CTCAATTATTTTTATTTCTGCACAAATGTTTCACCGGAATATTATTTCAAAAATAGATTACACAAAATTCCGCAGTTATATATTAACACGTGCAAAATATTTTTTAAGGAAAGCGTGTGAAATTTCAAAAAGGCAAATTAAATGGTAAGAAATTCTGGTAAATTCACGGTGCTTCAATCTTCTGTTTGACAATGCTGAATATCTGCTGATGGTGCAGGCTCATTATTGTCCTGTGATGTAGGTGCTTGCTGTTCAGCACTGCTTTCAACAGCTGTGGTGTGGTTAGAGTCACTTTGCAAACCTGAAGCTGAATTGCTTTCAATCTCTGGTCCTTCCACAACATCAATATCAAAGTCTCTGATCTTTGTTATTCTTCTCATGCAGATCTCTCGGTAAGGTCTGTCAGGATACTGAAAAGCGGGCTTTAAAGATTTGGGCCAAGCAAAGATCAAAGTCACTTCTTGAGTTTCCAAATCTTCGTCGATAACTATTTCATCACTGTCTGATTCTGATAATGCACGGCATACTTCTTCCAGACAAGCAGAAATGTCAGTGACATCATTTATCTTTTGTGATGATTCTCGGCTTACATGTTCATGGTGGTGTTGGTGCAATATATTCCGCAAAAACTCTTCTGTTTCCATTTGTTTCTTCTTCAAGTCCTCATCTTCTCTGTTAATGAAATAGTCCTTGATATCCTGTGCTGTAGCACCAACTCCCGATTCACTCATGGATCCATCAGGAATATCCCCATTCGACTGTTCTTTAGTTTCAGCTTGTGAAGGATTCTGCTGTTGATATTTATTAGCCTCAAATACAACAGCCCTAACCTTTTCTAGAATGTCATTCACATCTTCAGCTGATGAGTACCTAACGTAGCTACCTTCTCGGGAGGCAGAGCTACTTGAGGTTACAGACATTTCCTTTTCATCATCACCTTCTTCTCCCTCAGAAACAGAGTCTGTTCTTATGGCAACAATGTTACCATCTCTTTTTAAAATAGGACTAGGTGATATATCTTCCTTCTCAAATGTCTGGGTTTCATAATCATTTGAGTCTGCCGATGGACGTTTAATCAAAACTTTTCTCTTTCGTCGCAGAGACCCTTCAGTATCACTAGAAATCTGTGACTCTTCATGGTATAGCACATTGCCCTGTGCTTCAAACGTCGCAGTTCTTGTTGCATGCCATTCAGTGATTGGTTGACCATTGTCAAAAGAAGTTTCAAAGGCTCGCTCTTGAGAATAGGTCATTGATGCTTTTTCAGAACTTGATGTTGATGGTGATCTCCTTGGCCTATTTCGTGGAAAAGAAGGTGATCTGTGTAGTTCATCAAATGAGTCACCCAAATGTTCTTGGTTTGTATTGACACCAGGTTGCATTAATAAAATTCCACTTTGTTGATTCATTGTCGACCTAGGCACTTCTAACTGCACTTCTTCTTGAGTGACATCCATGTAACTATCAAACTTTTCTTGGGTGGAAGTCATTGAACTTCTCGCTGAAGAACTAGACTGTTCTGATTTTCCAGGAGATAAATCATCTCGGTACCTCTGGTACTCAGCTTGTTGTTCCAGAAGACTTATTTGTGTTACATCTGGACTAACCGTTATGACCTCTTCAGTGTCACTAGTCTTTGAAACTGCTTGGATGAGTGAAATTGCACTCTTTTGTGAGTCTATGGTACTTCGCTTGTCTAGGTTTTCATCACTCACAGAAGGCAGGTCATCATAATCAGCTATCAAAATATCAGGTGCTGAACTCTGTGAGACTTTTCTGCTTACTTTTGGTGTCACCTCAGTCACATCATCAATGTTATCATCAGGAACTGGTGTCATGTCTCTGAAGTCATTATCTTCAGATGCGCTGTCATTCCTTTCCAAAACAAAGCTTGCTTCCTGTGAAGAGAGGCTCCTTTCAAAATCAATTAAATCTTTTTTGGGAGCATGAAATTGTATAAGGGCTTCTTCACTAGATTCCAAAGAGGTTGGTGTGAGGTTTCTGACTTCATTATCTGATAAACTTTCCTGTCTCTCCAGAACAAAACTCGTCTCTTGGGATGAGAGGCTAGTGTCTAGTGCATTTTCAAGTAGGGGTGTAGAAAGTCTTTCAGCTACTAAATCTTCTGAAGATGACAACAAGCTAACGCTATCCGGAGATGGAGATCCAATCTCTTCAACTCTTGTTGGTTCCTGAGTCAAGTCATCCTTACTATCCAAAATGACTGACGATGAAATGACTGTAACATCTGAGGCTTCAGAATCTCTCGATGATAGCTCTGCACAACTGTCAGCATTGACCAGCTCGGACTCAAATACCAAAGATTCTTCTTGAGAAATGTCTTGAATTGTTGATAAGTCTCCTACATGAAGCAGAAGTTCAGGCTGAGCAGGTGATGATGCCTGTATTGTCTCAACAATTTCTTCTTCTGGGGGACTCTCAAGCTGACCAGCGTGCGATGGGGTAACATCCTTCTGGTTAACAGTATCCAAACTAATGAGGACTTCTTCTCCATCACATGCTGCAAGGGTTACAGGAGAGATCTCCCTTACATCCTCAATATCAGCTAATAATCTCTCATGGGTACTGCTGTCAATTATTTCTGGATTTGTTTCAAAGATATTAATTTCTTGTGTTGAACAAAGCTCATTTCTCTCAGATTCTCCATCTTTGACATCACCTGCCTTTTCTTCTAAAGCTTTGTTCATCATTTGGTCAGTTGTCAGTTTTGCATGTACATGTACCTCAACAACTGTAGGGGAGGATTCCTTTTTATGTATGCCCTCAGATATTACCTCGGGATTGTGCACTTCAGCTGTAAGGATATCTGGTGTTGTTGAATTTGCTGACCTAGTCACTTCATTATTTTCCTGTGAGATGGCCCCAGCGTCAATAGATTTGATATTACTTTCCTTTAGAACATGTTTTTCAGATATATCAACTTCTAAATGACTTGATTCAGTTTCTGTAGCATTTTCCTGGCCAATTGTTTCTTGCCAAGTGGTATTCACTTCTGTTTCAAACTCGCCTACCGGGCTTTGGGTAGGTACATCCATGTTTCCAACAGATTCTTTGTTTAATTCCTCAGGCTTTTGTATGATTGTAGACTGTGTTGTCTCTGTCTGCGACAGTTCATTGTCTTGAACATTCTGATGCACAATTCTGTTTCCAAAAGTTGCTTCTTCCGCAAATTGTTCATGACTGCGTACTGCTGCAGAAACATATGAGTTGATTTTTCTTTTGGGTTCTTCATCTTGAGGTTGTTTGTCTGTTTCTTCTCTTGCCTGTCTCTGTGTGATCCCTTCGAACATGGCTAAGGCTTGTTTAAAGTTGAATATGGCCATTTCAGCTTCAGGGGTATCCTCTCTGTCATCATGACCAAGGATAAAATCACCATATTCTGTGTAGTTTGATGACATAAGCTTAATTTCAGACGTTGGATGGATAGGTGGCTTCTTGTCAGTCATTCTAATCTTCAATGTGGATGCCTTCATGCTTCCAAATCCATCTGATGATGAATCGCTATCCATGACTATAGAATCAGCATCAGACCCTCGTTTTATCCTGGCTCCGGCACATACAATGACATTGTGTAACAAGTCTGGTTGGCCTGAATTGGTACTCCCTTCTGACATTGCAAAGGATGAACTGGTTTCTGCAGAAACATTGTCATCATTAATGGCGCCATCTGAGTTATCAGCTACATCATCTTCTGAGTTATCAGCTACATCATCTTCTGAGACATCAACCTCATTAACTTCTGTGTTAAGAACCATGACATCTTCTGAGACTTCAACTACATCATCCTCTGCGACATCAACCATAACATCTTCTGAGACATCAACCTCATCAACTGCACCAACATCACTTTTTATGACATCAAACACATCATCATCTGAGTCTTCAACCACATCATCCTCTGAGACTTCAACCTCATCAACTTCACCGACATCAACCAAATCACCTTCTGAGACATTAATCACACTTTTCTTTGAAGGCGAAGATGTTTTTGAATCAAAACTTGCACGGTCTTCCTCTTCAATGATGATGTCCAACTGGGAAGTTTCCGAAATTGATCGCTCTATTTCCATAGTTCCAATTGCTTCGTCCTCTTCTGTTTCTTCAATCTGTTCATCAACCTCCTCGATGGATTCCATTGAACATGTCATTTCAAGAGGAATTCCAAAATCATCTTCTAAAAGAGGATCAATCAAACCAGGCGTATATCGTACATTTTCAGGGGTGCTTGGCTCACTGTCTACTGTGATGAGAGACTCAAGACGATGGATTGCTTCTTTTTCCTTCTCAACAACTTCAACAGGTTCAACAGTCTCTGGTTTTTGGTAACTCAGTTCTTGTTGCAGATTTTCACTTGAAACATTTATCGCTTCCCTTGATAACGACGCCAACTTCTCCAGTGATCGCACATGCCTGTTGAAGGCGTATTCCTCAGAAATGTCATCATTATCATCTCTCAAAGAATTTTCCCTCGAAAGTCGTTGAAAACGTAAAGAACTTTGCCTGTCCAGCTTAATCTTGAACACTTCCCCACTGCCTGATTCATCAATGACAACTTCAGAACCTGAATCACTTTCATTTGCTTGTTTTTCTTCCTGAATTTCTGGTTCTGGTTGAGTTCCTTCTGAATTTGGAAGCTGTGATTCAAACTTAGGTATTTCTGGTTCATATTCTCTCTTGACTTTATGAAGTAATTCAATAACATTGGTGATTTCATCCTCTTCCGAACTAACATCCAATGATTCTGAGGAAGAACTCAATCTCCTTATGGTAAATGTTTGACTCGCACCAATTATCTCTGATGACAAAGTCTCAGCTGTCTCGTTGACATCAGATTTATTGGAAACAATTTCATTTGCACTCATTTCATTGGGCATTCTTTTAGTCACCATTTGTAGGACATCTGGTATTCCTGCTGGTTGACTTGATTCATTAGTTTCCTTGCTTGAAACATGAGAAGGTTTGATATCTGCCTCTTCTTCATAGCCTGTGGTTTCTTTTGTTATCTTTCTTCTCTTCACTTCTGTTGTGATCTCAATTATATCCAGGTTTTGTTGCTGCCCGGTGTAGGTAGTCAATTGTTCTGAAATTTTACTACTGCCCACGTCCGCTGGTAATTGTGGTTGTAGTGGTGGAGCAATTGTTACTGCCATATGATCAGGTCTTTCTTCAGTTCCTACCAAAATATCAATTTGGTCTATATTTAATGGTTGATCCTCTAATTCTGCAAATTTCACTTCTTGCTGGACTTCAGATTTGGGCACCTCTTGCGGAACTGCAGTTTTGTGCATCTCTTGCTGAACTGCGGCTTCAGTAATGGAAGTATCATCAGTCAATGTAGGAGAAAAGAGTTGTGGCGATCTTGGAGATAATGCAGGTTTGCCTTCCTGGAAAACGTTGTCAAGTGGCAGAAAGTCAGTCATGACAGTGAGTTGCATGTTTGCCTGTTCTGGTGGAAGATTATGGAGCACTATGTCTTCAGCAGATGGATACAAACGGATATGTACTGGCTCACTCATTTCATGACCCACTGCTTCACCATACTCGTAGGCATAAGGTGACAACTGATGTTGATTTCTACTCAAGATTCTTCTTTGTAATGAAGCTCCTGATTCACTTTCAGATGAAGTAAGTAGTAGATCACCAGGTGAAGCTGATGCTGAACGACTGACTTGTTCAATCAGCATAGATTCATCAACCACGTTATCCACACTGTCTTCAGATGTCCTAATAATATGTTCCATGGCTCCAAATGTGTCCTGGATTGGGACCTGACTTTCAAAACTCTCTTGCACCCATTTGGACGTGGAAGCAGTAGGGATGACAGCTTGGCTTGATCTATTGCTTGATGCAGGGCTTGATACATTGCTCAATGCTGCTCCGGAATGGCTAATTTCAATATCAGTTGAGTTACTGCTTCTATTGTAACTCGACCTGGGACTTAGCACATCACTTGATTGAGTACTAACTGCACTGGATCTATTGCTTCTCTCCTCAACAATTGGCGACAGCATCCGCAATCTCACTTCATCATTATCTAGAAGAATTTGTTGATCTTGCTTGATCTCATGAGTCATTGCCTTTGTCTTGACGATCATTTGCTTTATTTCAGCTGAGGATTCTTTGCTTAGTTTTGCTTCTACAACTTGTAGATCAAGGCTGTCCTCGTCATATGATGTGGTTTCAGATGTATTTTCACTGTAGCAAATAGACCGTTCCATTTCAAGAGATGTATTGTCATCTGGAATACATTCCGTGGAACTGCTTTGCTTTTCATCCAGACTAGGCAAAACCAGGTCATCTGCTGTGAATTGAGCGGCATCGGGCAAAATGGATTCTTCCACTACTTCTGATATAACTTCAGCAATCTTAACCTCCTGATCTTGCTTCTTTTGCTTTGGTAGGTGCTGACTGTCACAGCCTTCTGTCATATCTCTTATACGTTCAAGAACTTCATCTGCCATCTCAGAGATTTGGTCTTCAGCCTCAGCAATGCTACCACCTGGTTCTTTCACATTCATTCTTGCTCTCTTTCTTCGTGGTGTGGTGAATACTCTTGAAAGTGTGGCATTGGGGCTGTAACTGTCAGTATCAATATTTTCCAAAATCTCATCAACCACTTCTTCAGGGTCTCTGTCGGTTACTTCAGCCTCTTCTTCATCTTCATCAGAAGAACCTGAATCAGAGAGTGCGTCCCTATTTTTCTTTTTGCTGACATCAGTGACTCGTTCAAGAATGTCCAGCATTTGTGAAATGTCTTTAGCTTGAATGTGTTGTGCATAAACATCATCTGGATCCTGAATCAGGCAATCTGCCTCATCTTGTTTGTTGCTCTCACCAGTCTTATCAATGACTAAATCATTTTCCTCATCATAAAAGTTCAAGTCTTCATTTTCAAGAGAAGCCATGGCCTCGTCTTCATAGAGGTGCTGATAAATGTAACTCTCTGCTGCACTAGACGATGTACTTGATTCTTGAGTCTGTGATTGAATTTTTCCACCCTGTGTTGATTTATTACCTTGGAGTGCCTCTTGTGATGAGCCCTCAAGGAAGGACATAACATTTCTCATTCTTCGAATTTCAGGAGGTGTCTCATCACTTCTTGCAAGATTACGTACCCTAGGCACTCCAAATGTAGGCTTAGGTGGAACAGGCGGTCTTTCCTTCTTTTGAGGAGGAGTACTATCTACATTCTGGTTGGCAATTTCAGCTTGTTCCTGAAGTGCACGATGATGATGTTCCTGGATAGCCTGCCACTGCATTTCTGCTTGACGTTCATTAGCCGGGCGCTGCTGATAAAAGGCTTGGACCTGTAACTGATGAAGTTGTTCCGCCTGGCGTTGGAGCTTTTCTTTAATCTTCTGCCTTCGTTTCACATCTTCTTGTGACATTGCACTTGGAGCATTCTGCTCCATCGCGGGTACTTGATTGCGACCTTCCAACTGTACTCTTAGCCTTTCTTGGAGAAACTGCTGGCGACGTTGTTCATTCAATATTTGAAGTCTCCTCCGATCTTGTTGTGTCAGGTTTTGCTTCTGCAGAATCTTCTGCCGCTTTTGTTGTTCTCGTAACCACAACTGTACACGTCTTTCTTCCTCTTCAAACTGAGCTTCCTCTCTTGCCATTGGTTTAGCTTGTTTGTCCTTTTTAGGTGTTGGCTTTTTATCAGATCTCGGCTCAGCAACAAATGGATACCTTCTTTCTTCCTCTAGTTCCTGCATTCTTTCTATTTCTTCCTGTTCAATTCGCTGTCTTTCTTGCAGGGACGTTAATGTTGTACTTGAATCCCCCAGATTAGCTGCACCTCCATCCCTCATAGGTCTTTGTTGTCTAGACTTGGCAGTCATTCTGTACATTTGCTCAAGCTCAGCTTCTAAAGATGTCATCTCTCCAACTACTCGTTCCATTTCTTTTTCTGCATCTTCTATACCTCGCTCATCAGGATCTCTGTCATCTGGTGAATTCACTGCAGCTTCTGGAGAGTTAGGGTTATTAATGTTTGCTGTGGAGTTAATGTTAGCATTAACATCTAGCTGCTGGGGCTGGTTAGCAAGAATGACATTAGTAGAAGTTAAGCCTGACTGGGATGCCACATTTATCTGAGATGCGTTTGGGCTGCTTTGTGGTCTCTCGCTCCGGTCCTGTCTGCCACGTGGGGAAGCCTCACGTCGAAAATCGAAAACAGGATAGACAGTTGCGATTCTGTCTCCCTGACTGTGTCTGAAAGGTGGCCCTGAACTGGCACTTTTGTATAACTCCCTAAGGTCATCAAAGGACCAAGCACTGTCCGGGTTGGTCTTTTTAACTTTTGACCGCAGCTTAACAAAGTCTTTTGTTACACTTTCCGGGAGTTCTTTCATATTGCTGATTGAGGCTTTTATCTCACTCTTTGGTGTGAGTTTTCTGGTGGAGTGAAGGGAAGAATCCATACTGCCCATGCCTTCTGATCTTGATCTACGCAGCCTTTCATGGGAGTTAGACATTGACTCCATGGAACCATAGTCACTGAGCTGACTGACTGAGCGAATGTTATCCAGTGACTGTTCTTTCCTGCCTTTCTCTGGTTTATCATTTTCTTCACCATCTGACTCTAACGGTAAGTCCAATAACTCCGCTACTGTCTGATGAATGGTGCTCTTTACTACCACGGCTGTTGTTCTCTCTCCTGTTTTTTGTAAGCCTGAAAGATCATCAGCCTCTTTGCTTGCCTCACTGAAAGGTGCTTTAGGGCTCCTTTTCTTTTGTTTTGGGGAACTTCTGGGGCTAATTGGAGGTTTGGGGTTTCTCTTTATTGTCTCCTGTTGCTTGTCATCAGTTGCAGGCTTTGCTGATTCATTGATTACCCCACGAATTACATCATGAGGAAATGCTCTTCTGATTGTTGAGCATTGTTCACCCATGTATCGAACAGAATCTACTGAGTCGGTGTCAGATGTTTGCGTTGAATCTCCCTCTGTATATGAATCCATGGAATATAAGGCATCAGAAATGTGCTCTGGTACTTCAGTATGTCTAATTTCTGTTTTTTGAGCAGTGCGATCAGATGGAACAGCTTTTAATCTAGTTGATGCATTCGTTTGGTTATCAGCAGATTGAAGGGGCTGAGATTTCATCATACTCTCTTCAGCCGATTGCGAAAGTCTATCTGCAACATTGCAATGCATCAAATGGTGCCGGGACCGCGGCGACAGGAGGTGCGGGAACTGCCGGGCGAAGGAAGTGGCTAGATCTTCGCATTGCATCACAACATCAGGGCCAGCCGGAGGGTACGAGTGTCTATTCTGACCTTGAGCGAGTAGAACTCTCGATTCCAGGGGAATGATTTGAGCGTTTATGTCTCCAGTGCAAAAGGGACACAGTAAACACACGTCCAGCATGATGCATTGCTGCTTCCCATTATTCCGAACAATGATGCTCGGGAACTGATATTTTCTGTTTTGGAAACGTAAGGTGGCGATCCCGATGCGACTTTGCTGTCCGGGCGTTGCCTCATCATGGCGATGTTGTGCGGCTGTCGCCATCTTTATTTGAATGTTCTACTTCACATGAAGGGAAGGTTACTTCCGGGTGTCCAAAACAGAGAAAACCAATTTTTTTCACTGGCTCACGACCATGATCAGCTTGATGGTATTCAACACTCCAGCTATTGGATGTCCAAGTGTTGAGTTGCTGGCTAAAATGCTGGAGTTGTGATGCTCTTCGGAAAGTCGGGCCAGTGGGCTAACTTTAGAGGTTGCAGTT
>Ga0210333_1203417_pt1 | contig 10170 bp, 1 predicted proteins | sample S304metaT_FD_159654 | JGI IMG/M metagenome (GOLD analysis project Ga0210333, IMG submission 159654) | Metatranscriptome of estuarine sediment microbial communities from the Columbia River estuary, Washington, United States - S.304... | ecosystem: Environmental > Aquatic > Marine > Intertidal zone... | reverse complement strand
GTGGAATTAAATGGAACTTCCATGAGTAAATTAACTGGTACTTCCATGAGTAAATTGACTGGTACTTCAACTTCAAAGCCTTCTGTTGGAAAAGAAGGAGCCACTGGTTCTTCCATGGAATTAACTGGTACTCCCATGAGTAAATTAACTGGTACTTCCATGAGTAAATTGACTGGTACTTCAACTTCAAAGCCTTCTTTTGGAAAAGAGGAAGCCACTGGTTCTTCCAAGGAATTAACTGGTACTTCAATGGATAAATTAACTGGTACTTCAATTGGTACTCCTAATGGAATTCGTGAGTCCAAAGATGAAACTGAAGATATAAAACTTGATGACCCAACGGAAATCATACCATTTTCATGGACATCTTCGAAGAGGGGTCGGAGAAATCAACATGGTGATACAAGATATACACAGGGTGCCACGTCCAATGAAATAAACTACAATTCAGACATTTTTTTGCCCAAATGCATTTTTCCACTTGAGAGCACACATGACTACACTTTGGGATGTCAAGCTTGCTCTTTTTCAAACGCTGTCCTGGAGGCGGAAAAGTGGATGATAAACCCTCCCCATCCTGGTTGCGCGAAGAACTTCTTGTTTGTCAGGCCAAAGGCCGATTCATGGGCGAACGTTTGGACGCTTGTCCGGGATCGACCCTTCAGGGAATTCAGCGGCCCTCACCAGATGTGCTGGTATTCACAAAGTTGCCCTTGCAGAAGAATCCCTTTTTCGTGTTGGTTTGCACACAGCAAGGAGGAGAATTATATCTGGAATATGGAGAAATACAGCCCTTTTGATATTGAAACATTCAAGGCTGAAAGCAGGCGCAAAATGACTGGCACTATTTCACCTGCGAAAAAAGTTCCCCTGAAAAGACAGAAGTTTCCGATTGCTAAGACACACGACTTTACATTAGGCTGCCAATCATGCGCAACAGTGTCTGGATACTGGTGGCAATTAGCGAACCATCAAACTTGCTGCAGATTGATTTTGTTTGTGAGGAGTAAAAAAGCAACAACAGGTCTGTGGACCAAGGTCAGGAACCGACAATCGTATGTTTGTGGGAGCACATACAAGTTGTGCTGGAACTACCCTCATAGTGATTGTGCCGGTGGAGATAGTGAAACTTGCCAATTTGCTCACAATGACCAGGAGATAGCCCTCTGGAATGCGGAGAAGTCAGGACGATTTAACATTGAAGAATTCAAGACTCAAGTAAGGATGGACATTGAAGCTCGTCACGTGATACAACCGAGTCCTTCAAATGGCGAAGGAGCCGCAGTCGATCTCGCCAATGATCACAATCTCAACACTAGAAAAGAAGGGAAGTCCATGACATCCTTAGAAGAAAAATATGAGTTGAAAAAAGAAATATCCTTGGATGATGCCTTTGGCAAGCTATCCCAGGAAAACTACGGTGCCAAAATGCACGACCTTCTCTACAAAGAAGAGAAGTTCCAACAAGAAATAGTTGCAAAAATTACATCAATTATGAAAGCCAAGGTTTCAAGATGTGCATCAGTTCCTGATGGGCCAGATGTGAGTGCCCCAAGTGGGGTCAAATTTGCCAGGATTATGCTGAAGCAGATCTTGTCATCTGAAGGGAATGCGGGTTACCTCATACAGCGCAATTGTAACAATGTGCTACTGAGACCGAAGATGGCTGACGGAAAGTATACAAAGGAAGCACATGAAGCAGTCATAGTGACAAAGAAGATGGGGTATGGTATAAATGGATTGGGAAATGACCATATTTTCCTCTTTGTCAGTCAGGCATTTTTGCAAGCGGCAAAAATCACTGCTTCAAATGATAACGTTGATATAGATGTTTGGGTTTCGTTCCAAATGAGCAGAACATCTTTTTGCTCCATGCATTTGGCCATTGACAATATGTTGGATCTTCGCATTCTTTTTCCAACAACTACCCAAAGAACCAGACCACAGAAATTTGACTTGAAAACGGATAAACTCAACGCCCAGCAACTGAAAGCGATGAACCAGATTTTACACCATCAAAAGGGAGATCCCATGCTTATCATCTACGGTGCGTTTGGAACCGGCAAAACGATGACCTTGAGCACAACAGCATTGCACCTCATGAGAAGTGAAGCAATCAATCAGAGAAACAAAGCTCTCATTGTTACATATTCCAATAGTGCTGCCAATTTGTTTATTCACTCGCTCGATAAGTTAAATACACAAGTAAGGGTGAATATACAAATTATGAGAGTTTACTCAAAAAATCGACACCTGAGCTCAATTCCAATGAGTATTCGAAGATACACGCCGATGAGAGAAGATGCCAATGGAGTCTCCCATCCAAAAATCCCATCGGTTTATGAGATTGAGCATGCTGACATCATCATAACAACTGTACACACCAGCATGGAACTCGTCAAGCTGAATGTGAGAGGGATTTTTACTCATATTTTCATTGATGAAGCATGTCAGACTATGGAACCGGAGCTCCTCATACCCCTGTCTCTCGCAACGATTGACACGTGCGTAGTTCTTGCGGGAGACGTGATGCAGACGAGTCCTCAGGTTTACAGCACCAATGCCGAAGAGCTCAAAGTATCACTACTCGAAAGGATATTTGATAGATATGAGGCTGAAAACAAGGCAGTTGATGCAGAACCCACTCACACAGTTACCCTGACAGAGAACTACAGAAACGACCAACTTATCTTGAGGTTTCTTTCCAAAGAATTTTATGAAGATGAGGAAAAGCTTATCTGGAAGAGTGGAATAAAATGTGAAGAAGCGTCGCTGCGCTTTCATGTTGTGAAGGGTGAGGAAAAACCTGGATCAGGAACATCTTTCTACAATGACGAGGAGGTGACAAAAATTGGCCAAATTCTTTCTGAGCTCAGCACAAATTGGCCAGCTGAATGGGGACAGAAAAATTTGGCAGGGATCGTGGTCACTTCCATGTACAAAGACCAGGTGGAACGCATAAAAAAACACCTACGAGCTAGACAAATGGGGTACATTCAAGTCTTACAAATGGAAAACCTACAAGGATGGCAGTATCATGTGGTACTGATAAGCACAGTTCACACAGCAAATTCAACATATCCAACTTCATCCTCCCTTGGCTTTTTGACAGACAAGAAGTTGGTCAACACAGCCATCAGCCGAGCAAAATACTGCGTCATAGTTGTAGGTGATGCAGAGGCCCTTTGCACCAGAGGCTCAAACACATCTCTGTGGTTCACTTACCTGTCTGTAGCCCATGAGAGGAATGGCTTGATTGTTAAAGATCCAGATCGATTCTTGGATAATCGAAGAGCTCTTTATGATGCTGAGAAAATTTCTTGCAACATTGAGCGTATACTTAAAGTTTTTGAAGAAGGAAAAGGAGAAGAACTGCTTCAGCCCCATTTAATGAATGATCCAGAAGCTGCTGATCCACTTAAGGAGACTTTCATGCCAAGAAATAAACTAGAAAGGATCACAGGCATCCAGGTGTCAAAGCGCGTAACAGAAGTTGACCAAGTGGCACTTCCGGGGAAAGTAGGAAGAGCCAAGAGAGAAAAGAGGAAGTGGAGGCCCTTCAATCTGGCTGATGGAAGTGACCTGCCTCAGTTTGAAGATGAGAGTGATGGTTCAGAGGACGATTATGAATACGAGCCTACGGATGAAATAGAGTTTGATGAAAAAGAAAAATGGGAAAGCATGCTGCAGACAGAACCACATTTCAAGAGATGCCAAATGAATATATCATCTTCGAGAAATATCGCAGCCTTGATATTAGATGGGTACATGAAAGGAAAATCTGTTAAGATCATGAGTCGAAGGCATTGCAAAAGGGCTCTGGATGGAGATGAAGTTGTGGTTAAATTAGCGAGAGATTTTACTGGCGCTTATCTTGAACCATTGCAAGGAGAAGTTATGGGTGTCCTTTCCAAGAAAATGAAAATGAAGTATCGACTGATTGTCTGTCAAGGTCGCAAAGCCAATGCACACATGATGTATCCTTTGTCATCGAAACTGCCATTGATATACAACAACACGAAGAAAGAGAAGTCCAAGGCTGGAATTATTGAAATGTTCAGTCTCGGAAAGAATGGGAAAACATTTTTTAAAAAAGATGTTCATATGCAGGACCAGTCAGATTTGTTCATTGTGTTGTATCTGAAGTGGAAATCACAAAAAATGTTTCCACTTGGCATAGTTGTTGGTCATCTGCCTTTAGGCAACAATGAATTAAGCGGCCAAATAATTTTGCAGTATCTGCACTACGTTCCAAAGGATATTTCCGACACTTCACATCTTGCCAAGGAAGTGAAGTTGCATTACCCCGATGACTACTTAGACCACAGAGAATTTCCAGACAGACGGGATGTCAGAGACAAAAAGATATTTACAGTTGATGATATGTCTTCCAAAGATCTGGATGATGCCCTCCATATTGAGAATAATGCAGATGGCACATTCACTGTTGGAGTTCACATCGCAGATGTGACCCACTTTGTGGAACAGGACTCAGACCTCGACAAGGAAGCACGCAAAAGAGGAGCTACATTTTATGGCAATAAACCAACTCACATGTTGCCTCCTCACATTGCAACTGGACAGTGCAGTCTTTTGCCAGAAAAGGACAGACTTGCAGTGTCAATGTTTTACACAGTGGCACAAAATGGTCAGATCCTATCAACCAGCCAACATCTCACTGAGATAAGATCCAAACGTAAATTCAGTTATGAAGAGGTTGAAGCCATACTTAATGGTGAGTCAGATGATGACTGGCGACAAGACATCAGCAATCTTTACGAGATTGCAAAGGTATTGGCTGAGAAGCGAAAGGGCCCTGGGGGATCACTCGGCATAGAAGACGAAAAATCCCCAAAAGCGCACATGTTGATTGAGGAATGGATGGTGCTGACCAATACCCATGTTGCAAAACATCTGCTTGAGAAATTCCCTGACAGAGTTCCCTTGAGGAAGCAAATGGCTCCAACTAAAGAAGAGTTAGATGATTGGAAATTGAAGTATGCTAATCAAATTGCCTACTCTTTCTGTCTGCAAAGAATTGCGAAACTCCTAGAGGAACAGGGAAACGACACTGCCAATAATGGACATGTGCACATATTTCGAGATACCTGGAGCAAGTTACTGGTGTATCACAATGAATATCAGATACTGGAGAAGATTGCAAGGTCAATAGATAACTTTCCAGAACAAGCCTGTGCCCTAAAATCTTGGCATGCAATTCAGAAGAAAACAGTGTATCATTGCTCAGGTTCCGGGGAAGATTATATGTATTACAACTTGGGAAAACAACCTTACACCCATTTCACGTCCCCCATCAGGCGATACATAGATATCATTGTGCATCGGCTGTTGAAAGCGGACATTGAACAAACTCCATTGAGGTACTCAGTAGAAGACATTTCTGAGATATGCATGCATTGCTCTGGTGCAGAAAAGGAAGCCCGTGATTATGAAGGAAAGATGAAACTTCTAATATCTGCATGTGATCTGAAGGATTGGCCAAATGAAGTCAATGTTGTGGTGAAACTCATAAATGAAAGAGAAATTGAGGTGTTTTTCCAGGCCCTGAAGCACATGCCTCAGGTACTAAAAACCATACCATTCTCGTGGCTTGATTTGAAAGAAGATCCTGCCATTGAAGACGGCAAAGCAGCAATGAACTTCACACAAAGGATTTATGATATGAGCAGCAATGATGTCACTTATCCTGATGGGGATGGAGCATGTCTGGACCCAAAGCAGTTCACAGTGGCAATACCAGGCAACAGATGGAAATGCTTGATCGAAGCTATTATTGATAAAGATGAAATATCAACCCTGGAGATATTTAGTGAGATCAGAGACGTTGTTGGAGATGACCCTCATACCACTTATGCCACTGATATCTCATCGGAACATGCAGTCCAAAACAAGAAGCCCCAAGAGATAGCGTTTCAAAGAGATATTCAACATGGTGATGTTCTGCGAGTCCAACTGGTGGCCAAATTAAATAAAGGTGTCATCATGCCTTGCATCCAACTGATAAAGCTGACACCAACTTTTCACATTTGTTTGGAGCATGCCCGGGATCCCATTGATAGCTTCGCTGCAAAGGAATACTGCTATTTGTGGAAGGATGATGTGAACCGCTACATCAAACACTGGTTGGCCCTGCTAACAATGGAGTCTGCTTATTCAGTGGTAAGGAATCATCGGGACCAATCTGCTCATGTATACAATGTTCCCGCTGAATGGAGCAAGTGTTCGTATGGGGTCGTCCATGGAAGACTTCGCATTCCTACCACCTTTTGCAGGCAGAGGTATCTTCTTTTCTCAATCGATGTGCTTTATGGAAGTACTGCTGCAAAAGGTGATGGTGGGAGTAGATGGATGGAATTGGGCCATGATGCCCAGAGTCTGCCGACTAATTGCAGAGACTGGAGGGTCACTCGCTTCGGCCTCATGTGCATCAAATTCGATATCAAGATAAAAGGCAAAAGTTCCATGACGTGGGTTGGGCATTTCCTCATCACTGATGTCATAATAGTTGAAGAAGAAGTAGTAGTGTTGCTGAAGCTGAACCAGTCTACATATGATTTTCCTGAATCTGTGCTTAACCAAAGCAAATATGATGCACCCTTATGTGCCATTCACTGGATGGGCAAGAATATCCCAGATGTGCGAGCTGAAACCGCCGTTTTGGGGCTTCTTGAAATTTCAGCAGATAGTCTGCCACGAAAAATAGCACAAAGGAAAATACAGCCCAGCAGAGAAATTGGAAATGGTATAGATGTCACAAATGATCTACCTGGCTTACAACAACCAAACGAAGAGCAAAGAATAGCTCTGCAGACCGCTTTCTATAAGGATAACAAGTTTGTTCTTATTTGGGGTCCTCCAGGTACAGGCAAAAGTGTCACCGGTGTCCGCTTGGCATACTTGTTTGCTAAAAGCAATCCTTCAGGCAAACAAGTTTTATACTGCGGGCCATCAAATAAGTCTGTCAATGTTGTCACAGCTAAATTGAAGCATCTTAAAGATGTTAAAGTGGTGCGGATATTCAGCGAGCAGCTGGTCAACAAAGAATATCCTGTGCCACACTTCCCAATGAAGAAAGACATCCAAGATCAATCTTTGGGTGAATATGCAGACGTAGCTCTTCACAGACTTGTCCGCTTACCAGGCCAACCACACGCCGAAGAGATTTTGGAATACGACAAGATATTCAGAGACAGGCCGCAAAGCGTTGATATGGACGACATTCTCAAGTACAAGAAGCTTCTTGCCAAAGCATACCACATTGAGCTGGGCAAAGCGCAAGTAGTCCTGTGCACCTGTGGGAGCAGCGGAAATGGTTTATATCAGAAAGTATTCGCTAAAAATGTTCAACAGGTGATCATTGATGAGTGTGGCATGTGCAAGGAACCTGAAACTTTGATTCCATTGTTGGCGTGTGATCCAAAAAAAGTAGTCCTGATCGGAGACCACAAACAACTTCAGCCAATCATCAATTGCAAGCAAGCACGTGACGGCGGACTAGGATCAACGTTGTTTGAGGCATATCATGGCAAAGCTGTGATGCTGCAAACGCAATACAGAATGCACTACGAAATACAGCAGTTTCCTTCAAAGCAATTCTACAAAGGTAAACTAAGGATCGGCCTGAACCATATTCAGATGGAGGCCAGTAAACCGTCAGGTGACTTCTGGCCAGCGGGACCCAAGAAACCGATTGCATTTTGCCATGTGGAGGGTGCAGAAAAGACGCAAGTCGTAACAACTGGTATCGCTGGTGCAAATTCGTGTTTCAACATGGAAGAAATCGACAAAGTGATTAAAGTTGTGCGTGCTTTGATCAAGGGTAAAGTGACTGAAGAAGAAATCGCCATCTTGACTCCTTACCGACTCCAGTTGTCAAAAATCCAAGAAGAATTAAACGAAAAAAGATTGAGAGCCATAACTGTTAACAGTATCACTAACAGCCAAGGAAGTGAATGGCCTTATGTGATTTTGTCGACGGTCCGTTCCTTGCCCGGTGAGGCGATCGTAAAGGAACCTTGGAAAGGGTGGTGTTTGGAGAATCTGGGATTCCTTACAGATGAACATCAAGTCAATGTTGCCATAACAAGAGCAAAGAAAGGGCTCATTATCATTGGCAACGAGAATCTACTACGCTGTGATGTTACTTGGTTGGCTCTGCTGGAACATTACGAGGAGCTGGGAGCCGTTACAAATGGCGACTTCTTCCCTCCTGGCACCACAAACAGGAGAAGGCATGGATACAGAAGAACATGAGGGTCCTATGGGTAGGATAGTATTACCAAAGATTGCACTTGCTAAGATAAGAAACTGCTTTATTTCAATTAGCAGGAAATGCAATTTATTGTGGGAAATTTTGCCTTAATTGATCTGATCCACGGACGCAGTATTTGCGGAAATTGTGATGTCATAAGCGCAGGTCAAACAGGTTGTGATTTCAGCAGACAATGGGGTACTATTTGTCAACAGAGGGAGCTACAAGCAACTGTGCCTTTTCATTATTTGATGATGTCATTTAAATTGTGATGTCATCAAACACACTCATATTGCGTCTGAAGTCCGCCATTGCTCAGTGAGATTACCATCTTAATTTATCTTTGTCAGTTCGCAACTACTCTGAAGGCCAATTTTGTTCTAATATGTTAAATTGGCAGGTAGATCTAACCAGTATAATGTGGCTCTGTGCCAGAATGTGCAAATGAAGTTTGTAAGTTGACGATAATTCGGGAATAGCTAGCACATGTTCAAAGATGAATTATTTGCGATTGGTCTACACTTTCGCTGTTGAATTGCGACAACGTTGCTTTATGCTAATTCTAATGACTCTCGACCTTTACATCGCTTCTCGGCAGGAAGCTCTCAGCGTGAATGACGAGTTCAGTGGATTTGAGAAAAGCATATAGGCCTATAGTCTGATGAGATTGATGACGTCACAATTTACTGGATTTGTGAATACTATACATGTTAAGTTAGGGTAATAATAGCGGGGCGGCTAGCAATGAAAAAGGAAATTGTTGGTAACTTTCTGGGGAAGGTTAGTATGGGGTTAACCCGTTAATGACATAACAATCGCGAAGAAACGCTGTTTCCTGTGCTTCAACTGTTGATGTTATGATGTCAATAACACAATATATTTGAAGGCAATGTCGCAAATTTCACTGTTATCCACTGAATATTCGTAGTAGCTTTGTTTTCCCTTGTAGTTGGCGTCGGTGCTGGACCAATATGAACACCCACCCATCAATCAACATCTGAGTGCCAAGAATGTCTTATAAGGCTGCATATCCAATTCAGCTTTTGTAGGTTCTGCGAGAACTCTGCTTGAGAAAAGTTGGATAGAGAATATAGTATGCCAGACTCAGGTAGATTTCACTGTGAAAACTATACCTGATTTTGGTTCGTGGCCAGCGGTGTCCTCACGGGGATCATTTTGGTAGCCTTGGTGCTGCTAACAGCTAGATAAATTTAGATTATAACGATCGTCGTAACTGGTGGTACGATCAACTGCAATTTGTGTGCCATGCCATTGCAATGGCCTACCATCCCTACCAATGAGTTACTGTCATATGATTAGCACAACTGAATATTTAAACATATTCAAAATTTTCCATGAAGAGCTTTGAATCACTGCAAACCACTGGGATCAGAATGATTCTGCAAACTTTAATAATCATTGCTGTTTATGATACTAGTGAACCACCACCTTGCAAAGGTCGTTATGGAACTACTTATCACTGCATGCAATGACCATAAATGAATGTATATAGGACACTGTTGTTTCAAGGGGTATTCCCATCATAGGCTCTGTGAGAACGCCACTTTACACTTTTAAAAGAAAATAATTGAAGATATTAGATGAGATTTAAAATGGCATTAAACTACCTGACCACGGAATAAAATACTATTAAATTTCACAGTCAACAAGCCAGTCATACTTAGTGATTCTTTAATTTTCTGGCATGCCAAACATCTAGCAAGGGTTACTAAGACTTCTCTTAAACCATTGTTTTATCATGAAACCACATTATTCTTTCTGGAAAGTTTTGAACTTGCGCAAAAAATTTCACTTTTGTGATAAAATTTGTGATAAAAACACCCCCAAATCAGTAGCAGATGCAGGGCGAGAGTTTGGGTAAAATCAGGGCACTACAT
>Ga0210333_1180063_pt1 | contig 10253 bp, 1 predicted proteins | sample S304metaT_FD_159654 | JGI IMG/M metagenome (GOLD analysis project Ga0210333, IMG submission 159654) | Metatranscriptome of estuarine sediment microbial communities from the Columbia River estuary, Washington, United States - S.304... | ecosystem: Environmental > Aquatic > Marine > Intertidal zone... | reverse complement strand
TTCCATGTTATTACAGATATCATGTCAAAATACATCTTTATCTGAATGAAAAAAATATATACATATACTGTTCATGTATTATGCAAAACATTTAATATTACAGTAGTACTTAATTTCTTTTAGATGTTAACATGTAAACATCAACATGTTGCATATTGACATCTAAAATGACATGTTAACATATTGACATCTAAACTGACATTTTTCCTCTAATATTATGGCATGCCTTATTATCCAGTAATTAACATTATCAGAGCATTTAAACATTTATAACACGTTATTACCAACATGTCAGTTCAATGACAATCACAAACAACTTTAAGGATAAAAATGAACAACAATGTCAATAGGTGTTTATCTTAATAATATTTCAGTCTGTCTTGGTGATCCCTTAAGTATGGATAGGGAAGACATAATAAAAAAGGGTAAATTAGCAATTTCTATTTGCAAACCCAAATCCGTTTTATAATGCATGTAAGATATTCAGTAACACCTCAAACTGTTTGCAACTTGCTATAAAAACACATTGGAATATAAGAGTACTAGCTCGACACCATGAAGCAAATATATAATAGTAAAGTAAATAATAATGAGCACACAATTCATTTTTTTGTACAAAGATAATGACTCCTCACTTGATAGTGCTTTGTTTACACCTCATATCATTTTACCTATACTAAGGAAATGTAGTTAAATAAATATTCTTATTATATAACAATATAACAATCAGATTACATTCATAACAATGCAGTTCAATGACAATTACAAACAACATTAATGATAAAAATGAACAACAATATCTATAGGTGTTTATCTAAATCATATTTCAGTCTGTCTTGGTTATCCCTTAAGTATGGATTGGCCAGACATGAAAAAGGGTTAAATTTGCAATATTTAAATTGTAACAAAAATCTGTCCTATAACTTGCAAGAAGATATTCAGTACGTAATCAAACTGCTTAATTAGAAATATATATAAAACACATTTGAGTATAACTATACTAAGTCAAAATCATGCAAACATAAAATCATAATAATAACAGTAATCAAACCGTTTAATTGGAAATATATATATATATAAAACACATTGGAATATAACTATACTAACTCAAAATCATGCCAACATATAATGATATTGCAATCAAATAATAATGAGCACAAGATATATTTTTTTGTGCAAAGATAATGACTCCTCACTTGATAATGCTTTGTTCATATAATTTTTCCTATACTAAGGGAATGTAGTTAAATAAATATACATTTTCTATAACAATTCCAACAAACTTGTTTAATGATTACTAGCCCCACAGATTTAAAAATCCCCAGCAAATGCTTTCAGAGATGCAATCATTTTTTCATCATCATTGTCTTTTTCACCCATCCGAAGCAGGCATGTTCCTTTCTTAGTAATATCCCTGACAATTCCATAGATATACTCATCTCCGTCAACATTGACTGCCACGTAATGCCCAACTTTCAATTTGGACGCCTCAACATCAACAAGATGATACAGTGCATTGGGTACAATGGACCCAGCCCTTGGTAGAGTTGGATCTTGAGTATCTTTCTGTAAGAGATATGGCAGAACATCAAGCCTATCCAGACACTCCTTAATATCAGTGTCTAAGCAGGTCAAAACTGGTAACAAGAAAAGTGCAGAATCTCTCAAAATACCACCAAGCACTGAGTTCAAGGCTTCTGCAAAAGGAATAAGAATGTTGTTGCTGATTTCAGCATCATGCTTCAAATACACATCTTGTACCACAGTACCAAAAGGGTCATGAGTTTTGGTCACATAGCACATCTTTTGCAAATTACTCTCATGAACTCTTTTGTCTCGGTATATCAAATGAGTACCAATTTTTTCCACTACATGTACATTTGTGACAGATAAACTGTCAAGACCAGAATACAAGGCTTGAATGTCCAGTTTCTGACCACTTTTTTGTGCTTGGTGATGCGCTAGCCTTTTTATTGCTTCCAGAAAGGCATCGCTCCGAAGTCGCTCTTGCAACTTTGCAGCAAGTTCTACTGTAGCTGGGCTAATCTCTCTGTTTTTACTCAACACCTCTTTGACACAGGTGCTCAGCATCTTTGGTTGATATTTTGATGGCAATTGAGCGAGTAGTTTTTCGGGACTGTCTTTCAGCCCGCATTCCTTTAGATTCACAAGAAATCTCAGCTGATGAGATCTGACCCTATCATACAGCCAAGGTGCATCATTGAAGATCAGATTGGTTGATTCACACATACAGCCATTTTCATCAAGAAGTGAAAGAGAATCAAATGTAGTTTTGATGTTACTCTCTGATCTCAATTCTAGAGAAAGGAACAGACCCTTCACAGCCTTGTATGACAGTAGAATTTGATTTGGTGTAAGCTTCTGTCCCTTAGTTAACTTGTGCATTTCATCTAGAACCTGAACATACTGATCAACTGTGGGAGACTCAGAGACGCCAAGAGCCAAGAAGAGAGGCTTGAAATCCCCATAGTCATAAGGAACTTTAAAGAAAAAGGGTCTTATCTCGTCCGTTTCCCACATGTCGAAGGATGCTTGGTGGGGCTTTGCAAAAGTTTTGCTGTCTCCAATGTCGTTAATTGCAATGCTTGGGATATCTTTCATGTCTTGCAGAGCAAATTTCAGCTGATTGTTGTTTAGTCCTTCCTTCTGGATGAATTTATAGAAGCTCTTACACACTTTCTTGAGATCATCTCTGTTAATAACATGTCTGCCACACCACATTTCACAGATCGTCTTGAAGTTTTTTGCTACAAGGTCAACTGGAGGAATGTCCTCAACCTTCAGAATATGGGCTAGTTTCTGGCCATCAGGTTTATCAAATGGATCAGCCCATTGGGGAAGAATGCTTGCACATGTCCAGATGATCTGGGAATGCTTCCGAGAAAAGCTTCCTTTGAAGCTGATGTACGGCATTCTTCCATCACCTTTGTCACCATACTGTGGGTAGAGCTTTGTAAGCCCCTGTGATAAATTTTCAGTTGCAATGAATTGTATTGAGTTAACTTTCTGAAGAAATTCAACTTGGTTACAAGACTTCAGGTTCCAGAGATGTTCTACCAATGCTTTTGACTTTTGACGAGTAGCAGAGCTTTCATTACTTTGACTTTCAAGAGCAATTTGTTCGGCAAACTCAACACACATTTCTGCCGTAACATTTTGGATGAGACCAAATTTTCTTAACATTGAGAGCCATTTTCCTTGATTAGAGGAAAATTTACCTGGGGCTTTTGGTGCTAATCTGCTGTCCCCCATCATAATACGAAAGAGGGGGACATCTGGGTCAAAGTAATAAGATGCAGGATGCAATTCTCCACTTTCGTTGGCAATGATACTACAGTCTGCTGCACAAGATTGAAGCTGAACTTTTTCATTTTTTGATAGACCAGGACTGTCTTCAGCCAGATATCTGTCATGAATGTGTTGCAGATGAGACACTTGGGCCTCCCTTGATAAATAATCATAATGTTGGAATATAAAGTTTTGGTATAGTTCTGGAACTGACTGATGAGAACATCCCAAAACATTAAATAAGGGTCTCAATTTTTTTTCGTCTCGAAGGAAAACAATTTCTTGTTTATTTCGAAAGATATCCATCTCACATGTGTGCATGTCAGCAGGTAGAACGTAGCAAGCTGAGTCATCCAGAGATATTAAATCACCAAAGATGGTCTCATAAATAGGAAGCTTTTTCAATTGCGTCACTGCATCTGCATTACCCCTTTTTGACAGGGCACTTTCTGCAAAATAATTCGAGATGTCCATTTTTTCTTTTTTGCTGAGTAATGCTGGCACTACATTCTTGCACGACTTCAGCACTTTGGATATAGCTTCCAGAACCAAACATGGTTCATCTAAGGTTGTTAGGAGTCTCCGCACAACTTCTTGACTTTGTCCCAAGAATGCACTTTCCAATTTTGGAATGCCCATTTTTTGTATGGCAAGCAGTAGAGACCAATCCAAGGGGGATTTCCGAGAGTCAGCATCAACAATTTCATCAGCTCTACTGACTCTATAGAGAAATACACCCAAGGCATTTCTTACTGGCAAAAAACACCAGTTTTTTAGAGGTTCAACTAAATGTTTCACACTTAATGTCATTTTCTTGTCATCTTTATTTTTATTCAATCCTTTGATATTTTGAAAATCAGCATGGGCCTCTTGTGACACCATATTCCATACTTCCATCACACAATATCCGTAGATGTTATCTTTTTCCTCGAAAGGCATCTCTTCCTTTTTTCGGAATTCTTCAGGAAAGATTTTTGGCAATAATTCAACAAGATCCAGCACAGTGAATTTTCGAAGTATTGGCATCTTGGGATCCAAATGATGCAATGCATATTGAACTTGTTCATGCAGAAATACATGGCCACATGATTTTTCAATGTGTTTGTTAGACGAAGTCTCATAGACTAGGAATCTTCTATCAAACACTCGCAACACACCATCATTAGTCATGAGCAGAGGTGTACCTTCTAAATCTGAGATTGATTTCACTGAAGTCTTGCAGTACTCAAGAATCTTGATTAGAGATTTTAAGTCCTTTACATTTGTACGTTCGATGGGGCTTGGTAAAGTCACTCCCAGGTCACATAACTCTTCTGGAGTTCTGTATGACTTGAAGAAGGTTATCACATTCTCAGGTGATGCTAGGTGCATTTCACATCCTGCTTTTTCAAAGGCCTTCATCAAGCTGGATTTTACTTCTATGATATTGGCATGACACCTTCTTAAGATTTCTTTCAAACAGGCCTTCTTCTCACGTGGATGACTGACAATATGCAAACTTGGAATGCATGATTCTAAAGGATTACCCTTTTCACAATACATGGTCCTTCCTTTGTCTTTCAGTGAGAACCATTCGATAGACCAAGATGGTATGTCACCGTGTTTCAATATATCGTATTGTTTCAGGCATGGAAATAATTCAGCCTTCGTGGATGACATGTGGGAATACACTTCTTTAACCAGATTATTCCAGTCATCTAATTTCTCATTGTACTGTGGGAAGAAGTGATCATAGAAATTGGCAGCCCTTGCAATGCTTTCTTTTGAAGACAAATTGGCGTTCACTTGAGATATTCCAAGAACATCCTTCCTGATACTCCTCAGCATGTCCACATATGCAGTTGAAATTATTTCTTTGCATAACAGGTGGTTCCAATCTAACTTTAGTTGAAAATCAGCTCCAGACTTTAACCATATGTGCTGTCTGCTCTCAGAGCTAAGGGCGAAATGTCCATTTATGTGAACTGGCAGTTCAGTATTGGTCGGTATTGGAAGGCTGCAGTATGCTTTGCCTTTGAAATTCCTGTCACATGTGTATGTCATTGGACCTTTGCCCAGCAGACAAGCAACACCTCCTCTTGGTAACAATGCAAGGTGACCATCTGCATATGCACGCTTAATATCAGCAGGAACACATCTTGGATTTGAGAATCCTATTACCTGAGTGATCCGCCATTTTTCAATTTGCCCATCGTGGTGGTACAAGCACACTGTGTATTCAACCTTCTCTTGTTTAACATCTTCAATTGCTATGTCTTTGGATTTCAATCTCTCACCAATCTGCATGCATTTTTTATGAAATTCTTGGCGTTTCACTTTGTCATCAGCACTAAGATTGGCGTGGACAGCAAACTTAAAGACCCTCATGTCAGATTGTTCATCAATTGCAGAAAGTTCAATGTTTTCAAGGTAGTTCAAGAATAACAACATTTCTGTGGTTTCAGATTTTATATTTTGTAGCATTTCATAAACTTGTGTTGTTGAAATGTATTTTTTAGATATCTTAGATTTCCTGGCCATTTCCTCTGTCCTCAGCGGAAACCTAAACATAGTACTGTCCTGAAGATCAAAATCAGATTTCAAGTATCCAGTAAAAACGTCAGGAAACTGGGAGCACAATGCATCACTGTCAAATTTCTGGCCTGGAACAAATTCTGTAGCACCGGGGATGTAGGAGCAATGAGGGTCAAAGACACACAGCACAGTCCCATTATCAGAACTATTGGTCATGAATGATGGAACATCAGTCAGGTGATACACTGAATTGAAACCAATTCCAAATTTCCCAGTTTTACAAGGATCATTTTGTTTGCTACCTTCCCCTACTTTTTGAATGCCTTCAAAATCACAGAGAGAGAATGGCCTGTTGTTGTAAACACACAATGCAGGACCTTGAAGAGGCTTCATGATATCATCAAATAAACGTTCAGTTCCATGAGTTCTTCGATCAAGTACAAAGTGAATTTTTGTTGCGGTGGCATCATCTGCATTTTGAATGAATTCTTTCAGTATTTCATTGTCAAGAGGATAGTATTCCATAATTCTTTTCAATGAAGTGATGAGATTGGTTGATTGCCCAAATGGAATACCTCTGACGTGAGGCTTGATCATTTCCCCTCTAACAGTGCCTGAGCCAAATGCTTGAGCCATTGTGTAAGTAATCTCAGTATGGGTAAGCTTGTGTAGCAATTCTTCCGTCCAGGGACAATTGTTGTAAAACAGGTCAGAAGACGGCATCAATATTCTTGTTGTAGTTGGTAGATAGATTTCATCAATATTCTGTATTATTTCTTCCAATGATATTTTTGATCTTTTCATGTAATACTGCAGTCCTTTTAAAAGTTGTATGTAGCTGCTCATTTGTGGTTCACTAAGTGGTTTAGCTCCATACTTTTCTCTAAATATTTTCATATGTCTTCCATAGTCAGATGCTTCAAATTTGTTTTTTACTTTCAGCGCTTCAAGAAAATGAATCCACGGATAAAAGAGTGACACTGATTGTAAGAGAGCGGTGACAGCACCTTCTTCGTCATTTAAAGCTAAATCACAAGGTCTTACAAGTCTGTCATCAATAAGAATGCATTCTCGTTGGCCAAGAACATCATTAATTGTCTGCCTTTCAGCATCATGGTTTCTGGCACGTTCATTTAGAAAGGTATACATCTTCTTGATGTGGCTCTTTAGTTCCAAGTATCTCCCAGTGTCAGTTATTTGAAGGTCTAAGATCAAGTCAAGGTGGGATTCTAGCTGCATGAGTACCTGGGCTGATGTACTTGTCTTTTCTCTTAACTCTAAGAATATCTGCACCTCTTTTGGTATTACATCTGCATCAACGATTGGACAGCAAGAAGACAGAAGAGCAGCAGACGTGGATGGATGTGCATCAACTGCTGAAACTAGCAGGCAATCTGACATTTCGTGATTTTTCCATTTTAAAGGACTATTTCTTGGAGGTACAACAAGAGGCAAAATTTTCATTTTTTTGAGGGAAACTGCCGCTTGTAGTTTCTCTGATGAAACTAACTTCTTGCGCTCCTCATCATTTCTCAATTTGTCACCGATATATGCCAGAAATATAATAGCCCTGTCAAGTGCTTCTCTTGGACTTTTGATCAATAACCCTTCAATTGAATGTCCTCTTTCAACAATGTCTGTCCAGCCAAGAAAATCAATTTTCATTCCCAGTTTATCCAAATGTGGTATAACTTTTGCTAATCCATCAAGATGAACCAATTTCTCTTCGGAAACATGAAACAACTTACTGGCCTTGCTGTTTGGGTGAATCAACTCAGAAGGCATTTTAAGTATAGCTCCGTTTGGACTTGCTGGAATGCAGGCAGTTTGTTTGATAGTTGCTAAGATTTTATCATCATCCAACTCCAAAGCCCAGACAAGAACAGAATCTCTGACTGTGCAACATATATCAGACACATGTGGAAAGAAAATGTTGAGTAAAAATCTCTGATCATCATACATTTGCTGGCAAACAAAACTGGGTTTCAACTGAAGCATGGTCTTAAGAATATTTTCAGGAACATTGACAATACTGAGGTTTGAACCAGACTGCTTAAAAACCTCAATAGCAAGAGAGATGTGTTCAGCATTGCATGAAATTGGCTTGCCTACAATTGCTGCTTCTGACATGGTTATACATTTCTCACCATCATACAGCATGACTAACTTGTCTAAGTGGCCAGCATAAAATGCTCTAACCAAAGGCTCCAGTTTGCCATGTGCTGAATGCAAAGCTGGCCATATGTTAACATAGTAAGCCTTGGTTGCCTTGTTCACATTCAAAAGGTCTTGCAACATTAATTTATAAGCTGGGCAAACTGCATTCTTCAGTACAAACTCATTCCAATCTGCTTTCCAAGAATATTTGTCATCAACTGTTCTTTCATGCAACTGTCTGCGGTTTAGTTGAATGGCAAAAGATGCATTGATATGAACAGGTAAGTTGGACTGAATTGGCAATGGCAGATGACAGTACACGGCACCTTCATTTAAAGGATCTGGAATAAAATCATCTCCACACTCTTTGAGCAGAACAGCAACAGCCCCGTAAGGACAGAAGCCATGGCTAAGCACTCTTTCAGGTACTTCAGATTGCTGTGCCGTGTTATAAATGAAACATAGCATCCAGGTCTTCCTACTGCTCTTAATTGTCTGTTCAAAAAAAGAAGAACCAATCTCTGTAACTTCAGTTTTCATTTCTACCATCATTGAGGTTTCCAGGCATTTAATCTGGTCCACCCTGTCATCTTGAATTGAGCCTTTTAAATCTTTGCTACATTTGACAAGCACATCAAATTCAGTGCCTAGGTCATTCGAAAGTGGTGTAATAGTCTTTTTCTGCCCTTTCTCCATCGCAAACAACATATTTGTCTCACCTCCATTTTTAGGAATGTGGTGAAGTTCAATACGTGTGACATGTTGAGTGAAAAACAGAAGAGACTCAGATCCTTTCCCAAATATGGAGAGCAATTTCATAATCTCATGGTTGTCATAGGCTCGACTGGATAATTTGCTGCAGCTCGCTTGCCGAACAGTCCTCAAAGGTAACCGAAATAAAGTTCCTTGGTAATCTTTGGGATCATCTGGGTCAATTCGACATCCAAAAACATCCTGATAAGGATGGAACTGATCAGATAGCTTTCTGATCATCATTCTGCTTTTCTTCAGATTAATTTTGAGTCCTGGTTTATTTCTGTCTCTGATGATTCTGCCAAGGTGTGTTGTTTGAGGATCAAATATGGCAAGATATTTACCGCTGATGAAACTTGGAACATCAGTGACATTATAGACAGCATTGAACCCCAATCCAAATTTCCCAATTTTGTCTATTTCCTTTTCTTTTGTAGCCCCACCCAATTTCGTGATATTCTCAAAGTCCTTCTCTGAAAACATTGCATTGTTGTAAGCCCAAAATGCTGGCCCCTGACATTCTTTCATTCCCTCATTTAACAAAAGCTTCTCATGACCAATGTTATTTCTTTCATCATACAAGAATTTTACTACAGTTGCACCTGCATCATCTGCATTTTGAACTAATTCTTTGATAATGGAATACCCATCAGTGTAGTCCTCAAGCAACAACTTAATTCTATTTGTCAGTGACTCATACTGTCCAAATCCAGTCATAGGCAACTCATCTGCTTGCAACATGCGAGTGAACAAAGGAGGCACATCTAGGGCCTCTGCAGTGCTCAATGGAATGCTCGGATGAATAAAAAAAATATCATCAATTTCTTCACAGTCAGAATAAATACCTAGGCGCAGGTTTTCTGAATCACAGTATGTGCATTCTTCAATGGGCATAAGAAGTAGCTCCCTCCCATCAGGTCTCTAAAAAATAAAACATTTAGTGTTCCAAATTTGCCTATAATTTCAATAGTAGTCTGTATCTAAAACACATCATATGAAGTATTTTATCTTTTATGACTGCATCCTACCTGTGGGATACTTTTTAACATTTTGATATGATCATAAGAACCAACCTATTTTTAAAATTTTGTTCATACAGAATGACAAAGTTTAAATTTTCCTCTCTTAAATTTCCTGCCACAAACTTCAGCTGCCTAGGAGATTGCCTGTGATTGGTTTTGACTGCCATCCATTGTTGACTGGCAGTCGCTCGGATTCTGTTCAACCATTGAATCAGCCTGTCTGGCAATATTTTCACTGATTTTGAGTATCAAGCCATATCAGGTAAACCTGACTTAATATTTATATAATTCAAACATCATTTATTGCTTTAATATCTTATTAGGTTGCAATTAATGTATTAGGCCTATCTGTGTATCTTTTGATTGTTATTGCCCCAGATTAATTCAAAGAGAAAGGAAGATTAGCATAATTTACAAAATAAATGTTAATGTATTTTTATTAAGTATAACTATGTAAGAATCTCTATCTAATGGCAGCAGATGGTTTCAAAGTTTTCG
>Ga0210333_1230958_pt1 | contig 10803 bp, 4 predicted proteins | sample S304metaT_FD_159654 | JGI IMG/M metagenome (GOLD analysis project Ga0210333, IMG submission 159654) | Metatranscriptome of estuarine sediment microbial communities from the Columbia River estuary, Washington, United States - S.304... | ecosystem: Environmental > Aquatic > Marine > Intertidal zone... | reverse complement strand
GTTGCGTCATGTTTTGGTATGACGTCACAATTAAATATTCGGAGATAATGCTGCAGACTGCCTGAAATCCTGGCCTACGTGTATGTTTATTGCGTTGAACTCATAACTTGACATAAGGCACTTTCGGAAAGTCTTTGCATGGCAATGATAGTTTGTGTGTTGTCCGCAACATGGCGCCCTCATTAGATCCGCCATTTCGTGTAGACGATTCCCGACATAGAAGGAGAGATGATGCACTTGTAGTACATGGCTCTTTGAGCCTAAATTTCGGGGGTTTAGTGTGTGTTTTGTATATAGTTCACATGAGACAACAAGGGGTAACTTCTAAGTGTATATAGTATCACGTTTTGAGTGTTTTTTTATCGCGACTAAGAAGAGAAACGAAGGATTTTGTTGAACGGATGTGAAGAGCTTAGTTCCTGTCGCCATTGTTCAAGGAGCAGGCATACAACTGTGGTAAACCCCAAACCAGCAAAACACGCAAGGGAATCCGATGCAAGAGGACCCCTGGAATTTGAGCTCACAGTTATTCAATGGTTCTAAGAAGGTTAAGTTGGAGTCAGGAGAGCCGAATGCAGTACAGCAACCCTACAATGCAGCTCAGTTTGGCTTGCCACCCAAGTTGAAATACTCGCGACAACTTTACCAAGAAGGAGTAGGACACGGAGCGTACAATTCTCTGCACCACCACTCAATATTACCTGGAGGAGGAGGTGAAGCCAGCTTAACCGCTGGGAGTGGCATGTCACAGAGCTACATCCGTGCCTCAACCATCAAGCTTCTAGACACATATCAAAAATGCCAAGGAGTGAAACGTAAGAGTGACGAAGCCGATATTTATGTGATACAGCCTGCAAGATCCAGCAGCACAACGGCCCCAACTAGTGGTTCGCAGTTGGCCCAGCAGGTGTCGAGCAAACTGCCCGTCCTGCCGGCCGCGTCAGGAAGTGATGAGGAGTGTTTCGTGGTCAGCGCCACCACGGGCTTCCAAGCTAAGAAAACCGCCCTCACTACGAAGACGACCTCCAAAAATGGGGGGCCGTCTTCGACTGCTAGTGAAGGGGACTATCAACTTGTACAGCACGAAGTGCTCTACTCCCTGACCAGCGCCTATGAGGTGTTGGAATTTTTGGGCAGGGGCACCTTTGGCCAGGTGGTCAAGTGCTGGAAGAAGGGCACCAGCGATATCGTGGCCATCAAGATCTTGAAGAACCATCCGTCGTACGCACGACAGGGTCAGATCGAGGTGTCAATACTGTCACGATTGAGCCAGGAAAATGCAGACCAGTTCAACTTTGTGCGAGCGTTCGAGTGCTTCCAGCACAAGAACCACACTTGCCTGGTGTTCGAGATGCTGGAGCAGAACTTGTATGACTTTCTCAAACAGAACAAGTTCCAGCCCCTGCCCCTCAAGTCCATCCGCCCCATTACCAAACAGGTGTTGACCACCTTGTTAAAGCTTAAGAACTTGGCCCTGATCCACGCTGACCTTAAGCCGGAGAACATCATGTTGGTGGATCCTGTGAGACAACCTTTCCGGGTCAAAGTAATAGACTTCGGATCAGCAAGTCACGTGTCTAAGGCTGTGTGCTCCACCTATCTGCAATCACGTTACTACAGAGCACCAGAAATCTTGTTGGGATTGCCGTTTTGTGAAGCGATAGACATGTGGTCGTTGGGCTGTGTTATTGCTGAACTGTTCTTGGGATGGCCGTTATATCCAGGGTCTTCAGAATACGATCAGATCAGGTACATCTCACAAACGCAAGGATTGCCCTCAGAACACATGTTGTCAAACGCCACCAAGACAACGCGGTTCTTTGTACGAGAAACAACTGACAGTAATTACCCATTTTGGAGGTTAAAGACTCCTGAAGAACACGAATCAGAAACAAACATCAAATCAAAAGAAGCGAGAAAGTACATCTTCAACTGCTTAGATGACATGGCGCAGGTAAGAAAGATTAATGTACCAAACGACTTGGAAGGCAGCGAGTTGATGGCTGAGAAGTGGACCGCAGGGAGTTCATAGATTTGTTGAAACGAATGTTGACGTTGGATCAGGAGCGCAGAATTACACCTGGAGAAGCGTTGCAACACCCGTTCATCACCATGACTCACCTGGCCGATTATGCCCACACGAGCATGGTAAAACAGAGTGTCCAAGCAATGGAGATTGTGCAGCGTACCAAAGTGCAGTCTAGCGGTTTGTACGACGTCAACCACAACAATGGCACGCCCATGATGGCCAACATACTACCCACATCCAATGGCAACCTGGCACTTACATTCAATAACAACATCAACAGTCTGACGACACAAGTACGTCGACGTCCTGATCCATTGACGATGCCGTCACAACTACTTGCAACGAATCAGGCTTCGACGGAGCTATCCTATTTGCAACCTCAGATCCAGTCAGGACCTTACGTGTCAGCGTACCCACCCACCAACCGCCTCGGTCAGCAGCTTCAAACGGCGCGGAACAATGCTGCCCAGATCGCTGCTGCCACAGCTGCCAGGGATCCCTTTCAGCAACCTCTTTGGCTGCCTTCACCGTCCAAACATGCTTATTCACTGCGAGTAGACAACACTGTGCCGATGGTAACACAACCAGCCCAAACGATACAGTTGCAACCGCAATTGATAACACAACAGCAAGTGCCCACTCAGCAATTCGTTCCTGTCTCTATTATGGAGCAGAACGGTCGCCAGATGTTAATTACGAATGCACCGATCACATCCTGGTCTTCGCAGCGACAAGTTCTCGTTCCGTCTTGGCAACACGTGGCAGCCGCTGCCACACAACGACCGGTTCAACAGCAAGTTGTTGCCGCTGAGACGCTGTCATCACAACAGCTACCCGACTCATGGAGACGATCGCTGATGGTTGAGGGTTTCGATCAGAGTTCCTCCTTGATACCCCTTACATCCAACACGCAACCATGGAGTGTCAACGTTGGAGGGTCTCAGTTACTACTGGCGCGACCATCAAACGGCCAAGCAGCAGTTGCAGCCGTTGCCGCGTCACATTCACAAGTCTCAAATTCTGGCAGCAAAAGGCATAGTAACAAGCAAAAGTGTCAAAAAGAAGCCACGAGTCATCTTTCACCAGTCAAGAAACGTGTGAAAGAGAACACACCGCCTCACCAGGGGGAGTGGAAGTCGCATGTTGGTCGTGGGGCCTCGCAGCAACATCAGCCGCCTTACAAAAATCAACGCCAGCCAATCGTGATCGCCGACTCCCCCAGCCCCAGTCCTCCTGTCTCTGTCATCACAATCAGTTCGGACAGCGATGAAGAAGAGACAAACAACTGTAGCCCTAAAGGGTGCAAAGCAGACTGCACGGCTTGCCATAACAGTATGACGCAGTCCTGTTCTCTGAGCAGCAGTAGCAGCAGCAGTGTCATCAGCGCCAGTCCTGAGTCTGATGCTAGAAATAAAGGCCCGAAGAACTCAAACTGCTTGACTGTGTCAGACAGCCCGGTGTCCTCGGACAGAGAGAGTCGATTGGTGATCAAGGACGAGCAGGGCACAAGCAATGAGTCGCTGGCAGGCCAGTCATCTCAGCAATCACTGCCTGGCTCTCGGCAGCAGCAGCCCATCCTCCCCTCACCCCCAGACATCATCTCTGACATCAAGGTGAAGCCCGACTCCAACGCCAACATTCCAGATGTCAAGCTGTCTTTATTACAGGTCGACACCTCCCTCCCTCCTCACTACCCCGCTCCAAACTCCAATAAACTTAACCAAATCTCCCCATCACAACCGCCCTCCAACCACCACCACCATCATCACCATTACCACAATAAGAATCGCCATAACAACCACCACAACATCAATAATCAGCAGAGCAGTAGTAACCAGCATTGCAACCAACATAACAACCACTACTACCATAATCAGTCACAAGACAAGCGGAGGCATCACCATGGCAACCAGCAACAGCACTCGCCCTCTGGTGGACTATATCATAATAACAACCATCTGGCCAGTACTGACCTGCACAGTCGGGACCAACATTTAAGAGGACGTTCACCCATACCTGCCATTCAGAAGTACTACATCCCAGCCCACCAAGCTCCGCCTCCCCAGGCTACCCTGCTGACGACCGCCCACGGCCCTCCTGGACAACCGGCACACTTCGGTCCGTTTTCACCGAGCGGCGGTCACATGACGGCTGCACCCCCGCCGGCTCACCAATCACCTCGTCACATGCATTACGGGGGCCATCCTCTGCCGGCTCACCTGCATCACATGTTGCCCTCTGCTGCGGCGGCCACCCTGCACCCGGGAGCATCTTACCCCGCGCCCCAACTTCACCCCCAGATGACAGGCCCTGCCTACGTCAACTCTCCAACCTGCAGCATATACACTGCTTACCCACTCTCTCCTACCAAGACCAGACCTTACCAGTATCTCTACCAGGCGTTTGAGTAGCAAAATGATTGACCCCAACTCCTTATACAGAACACTAACAGGAGGCTTTTTATATAGTTTCGACAGTTGGGGTTAAATGAGGCTGGCGTGGCTAAATCAGTTTTGTAAAGTACCGGGATAGAATTATATTCTGCTCAAAGCACTGCTACCAAGAGTAAACGTTTTAAATTACAACTGTTAATTTAGATGAGAATTACTTCAGTGTTTGCTTTCAGGTGTGAGCATTTTATCTAGAGTGGTATGTAGTTCATAGAACTTTTATTTCTCCAAATACTATAACTGGCTGATTGTTGTTTCACAATGGTGTCATATCAAATATATTTTAGCAGATTGGCTATTTACTACGCTGTTGATTGTATAGGTTGAAGTCTTGTGCTATATTGTATTTGAAAGTGTTTCAGTGCTTTATTGTGTGTGCCTTTCACCACTTGTTCTCTAATAGCATGCATTTATCAAAGTATCATTGCATTGTATTATCGATATCATTTAATCTTAATTAATCGTGACTCACTGAGGAGGCATTGTATTTTGTAGTTATATTATTTACTATATAATCTTTAGTGTCACGTTAGGCTAGTCAGCATATAGATGTATATGTCAGTACCTACAATTTGAATTTTTTCCTTAATTTAGTGCATGCATCAGTCCCAATTAAGGGTGTGTTTATAGAAATTATGTAATATTTTATTTGTATTGGCCAATAGCTGGTGGTGTTAGTTTGACATGGAATTGCAAAAAGGTTGAGTTAGTATAATTATAAGTGGTATTGCGTTTGAAATATTGAAGTAGCTGTTTATTCTTTGCTTTAAATTTTCTATCAAAGTACATTGTTACTTGAGATATGTGAACTGCTGTCTAGTTGTGGTAGTAATTAATTAGAAAGAAGGAGAAAATATGGAGACAGGAAGAATTTCTCTCACTAGTCTGGTCCTATTAATGAACTACTAATGTCATTGATGCAAGTGTTTTAACAAAGACCAAGATATTCTAAAGTGAATTTAGGTGAGATATGAGACCAGAATACATACAGAAAGAGATATAATGTAGCTAAAATAACTACAGGCCTAAAATAATAATTGTTGTGTGAGAATTCCTTAGTGACACTTGTTCACTCAGATTATATATAACCGATGGTTAGTTGTGATATTGTGTGATATTATACGAATAATATTAATAATCAATTTATTACGGTTTAGCAGCTAAGGTGAATTGACGCAAGTCTGAAATGACATCTGTCAGCAGTGTCAGCGCATAAAGAGAAACGGAAGGAAAATTTATTCATGATTACTCATAGATTTTCATCACAAGCCCATCAAAGGTGCAATGATCTTGTCTTGTATATTTCAGATTGTCAACATCTAGTTTAGCATTTTGTTAGAATTTGATCCATTTCAGTCTTAACTTCATCATGACAATATTGTATTTATCTAGCATAGTTTATTTAATTATATAGAATTTATTTAATTAAGAGTGTTCAATCAGCATGATTGATTTAAGGTATTTAAGTGAATGGAAATTTGGTTAAGTTATTCAATCTATTTATTTTTAATCCAACTGTATAAAGAAGAAAATACAGTTTTTTGGAAGTGCATGAAGCATGACGTTTTGACAACATATGTGATTTATTCTTGGTGCAACAGCTAGTTATTTAGTGTCTCACAGGGTCTTTTAATTATTTTAGTTGGACTTAGCATTATAGCTGCTCTATTCAGAGCCTGTGAGGTTCAGTTATTTTGAATTTATTCAAGAATCATTTAAGTCTATTCAAAATGAATATTCACAGCTTACTGATTTAGCGTCAGTTCACTTGCTGTATACATATTTAGATATTAAATTAAGAGAGATTTCATATCTCAATGCGGACCAAACTGGCTACTTGAAATTATAAACGCATGGATTGTAATTTATTTAAGTTGTAATAGTTGATCTAAAAGAACATGATCAACAGAACTATGAAGATGATTTGAGTAAAAATGCAATGTGATTGGTTGAAAATTGGCCGATCAGAAAGATGCATTGGCCAAGCGGCTGAGCATGTGTCGCATCACATTCCAAGTAATTAACAGCACGTACAATCTTAAATTTTTCTCTCTCGTTCTTATGCTGTGAATGACGATGTTGTTGAGATTTCAAAATTGCCGATTTGCTGTGGTATGTTGTTAATGGTTGCCGAGGTTTAATAACTAACGGTTAGATTTGTTTATATATTAGATGTTGTGGCGGAAAGTTTATATCATATATACAATGCAGTTTGCCATATCCCTAGACTATTTATATAGGGAGTGGAATAGATCATATCGCCTTTGTAATACTAGAAGTTAGCTCAGTGTGATGAGGCATTAGTGTTAGTTTGTAATTTTCCCTCTATAGATAAGATTAACCTACGTGACTTGGCTGTGAATCACATGCCATTATAAATCGCTGATTTTGAACTAGCAATGATGTGTTAAATGTCTTTTCATAATTATAATGCCATATCTTAATCATTGTATCTCTTTAATGGATTATATAGCTTCAAAGATCAAACTGTTTTGTGTAGGGTTGCACTTTGTATTTTTGACTCTTGGCGTCTTACTATATTTGATGTTAAATGTGTGTATTTACTCGGGGTTAATGTTTGTTAGTGATTTCTTATGATTGGTATTTTTAGTAGTTATTATGGCTCCTTATTAACAGTCTTTATATCCTCTTGGTGTGAGGTTTATAGTGTTGTTATTATTAAATATTATAATTTAGGGCCTAGTTAGGGTGATACACTTTTTCGCAGATAATGCCACTATAAAGTTATAAGGTGTTAGCCATTGGTACTCAAATTTGATATCTATATTCCACGTATATTCTGTATGTATTTGCTATTTGTATTTTAAACTATTCTAGGCATATCCAGTGTGTAACTCGGCCTCGGTCGACACTGCATGCTCTTCACCAAGTGTGACATAGTTAGGCGGGTTCTACGGTTGCCACTGCAACTTCTTGTAACAACCCTTGGCTCCATCTTGAAGTATTTTTATTGTCTCTTAGTAGTCAGGATTACATCGTTCTAGATTTTTTATATATTGCGCACACATGAAGTGACAGTTAGTAACCACCTAGTGGTCATGTTTGCAACTACTTTATGGTGTCAGCTTTTCGTAACAATTTCTTGTACTATTGTAGCCGTATTGGTGGCATGGTTGAATCAGGTATTTTCTCACATTGAAATTTTTTATATAAATGCAGAGCTAGATGTGATGATGGTAGTGCAAATTTTTAACTCCAACATAAACATTATCTTCCTATTAGGTGCGTAGTGATAGAGTGAGGCCCTGAAAGCTACTTGAATCAATAAAAGCTCAAATTTATCTCCATTTAGACGACACTACAGGGTGGTAGAGGTATGGTCTCATGGCCTTTTTGCTTGCGTCAGTCCATCATTGCAGTGGGTTAATTTGAGAAATTGTCGCTGTCTGAATTAATATCATCCATTTCAGTGGAACAGCGGAAATCGGAAGTTCTAAAATGGCCTGTATTAGTTGCTGTGGTAGCTTGGAAGGGTTTGGTATTTGGCTTTTTCTACCTCAATGTCTTATTACAGCTCTATGTTGTCATAGTAACACCCTTTGACCTTCTACCACGACCTTTGTCCTCTCATGATGGTTGACCTATGTTGTGTGTATATACATATATATACCAAAGGGAATAATATCAAGAGACGATCGGTCACATATCAGTAAATCTATGTCTCGAAACTTGGTGTGTTCCACTATTCACCACTGTCGTTGGAGAGTTAATGGCTCAGTCACGACATTGTCAAGATCTACCAGGTAATAAAATTGTCTAGTTAATTGCCTTGGTGACTAGCAATCTTAACTTGCACGCTGGTGACATTATTATATCACCTTTTGAAACTTGAACTTCTTTCTGACCAAATATGTACTCACAATATAGAAATATTCTTAGAAAAATTCCTAGAAATAACCATAGAACCCTGTAGTAGACCTTCTCTTTGGCACTCATCTATAATTCTGAAGAATATATATCTAAGATTTAAATAGATATTTTGTCACAACGCTGACTTTTGGAATTAAGTTTGAGGCTACTACTTTATCATGTTGGAAACAGCAACACGGTAGCATCGGTTAAACAGATAGTACACCTTGCCAGTATTCAGTGTTGTAGTCTTTCATATTCAACACAACGCGTCTCTTCATGTTTCTAGACAATCAGATCTTTGTCAATAGTAAAATAAGTATGTACGGTCATCACCCCTTGCTGTTTTTGCCATTTTCTACGTTTCATATATATATATATATATATTGATATATATTTGTTGTCTGCAGACATTGATATTCAAAGCCAACATTTATGTAGCCAATTTGGGATAAAAAATTAACCATAGTATTCTTTATATATATAACCTTTAAATAGTCTCGCTTTTTGTGGTAATATATTGTGTAGGTTAAAGATTAAGGTGGTGTATTCAATGGAATTGTATTTACTGATCACTGAAAATGTGCGGGTAGCATTTTATAATGCATTTCTAACAGTCACGCCGTTTGCCGGGACTCCTCATTAGGTGTTATACCATAATAGGAGCTGCCGTTCACACACATATTTTAATTGTAACATTTAAATTGGTAATATCTGCCAGTAGTTAGCCATATGTAGTGACCTTATTGGACATGTATGCTTTTCTTAGGGTCTGTCAAGGTATTATGGTACAAATAACTATATTTTTTCAATTTGACACTTATGATAGTGGTTCAAAAATTGTCTTTTTATGGGCCAAATTTTATACTTGTGATCTCAGAGACTACAGTAGACGTGGATTTGCCACTGTTAGAGTAGTAGTATCTTAGCTTAATAATGGTCAGACATAATTAGCTGTTTATATATGACGACATGTTTTTTGCTTGTAATTCTGTGCTTTTTGTAGGAAGAAGAGGGAGTGTGACTCCTCAAATTTTTATTATTTTCTCACGATATTGCAGAATTAATTCAGCTCATGATGGTTTTTGTAACTTACGAAGCAAAAAATTAAATATTTCGTGGATTAGTGGAATTTCAATTTCAGTCAGTAATGGGATACAGTTTTATGGTAGGGTTCAATTTTAATATTGATCACCATCATTTAAAAATCATTGCAAATAATTAAAATAGAGGGAATACTTTTTTGCTAATAAGTTTTGGGTTGGTTAGATTACTCATATTTTTTATTGTACATTGTATTTTGAATTCAAATTAGTAATCAATTTAGTCCGTTCGGACATTTGGTATTTTACTGCATTCAGATACATGTTGCTTCTTAGCGACCTCAATACTTGTATATTTCCCAATACAGTTTCATATAAGTTGTACCATTGCACTGTTTGGTATGACCTCATAACTGGTGTGAGAGCATGTTGTTTTTTTCTTAAGTATTTTGTGAAATGGATATTTAGACATTATTATATACTGAGTGTGCATCCGTGGTATAAGGAGCCATAATCCGCACTAGTTCGGGAGTGGGAAAGAAATGTGATTAGTTTGGATTAATTGAAATTGAAAGATTGCATATATATACATATATATAAATCAGGTATTATTACTATGTATTTCAACTAGTATAAGTATGCTTTATTATTATTAACCTGTTGAAGTCAAAGTGTGTACACTTATAGCTATTTAATGGTGATCCTCATGTTGCAAGTTTAACCAATCGTTATTTATCATCATATATTGTCCACAATTCTTGCTTTCTATTTATCAAGTTCGTAATTACCCACACAGCTAAGCTTTTTGCTGTTTAAATATTATGGAGTTTATGTAGATTGTTATTATAATGCCTCCTGAAGTCATTTTTCTTGAAGAGTTTCTAATATCAATCAATTTGTGGGAGCAATAAATGCTAATAAATCAAATGTAGCTGTATATATAGGAAAGTTGTGCCACCAATAAAATGAAAAAATTGTCATTTAATCTAAATTCTCATAGGTACTACTGGGAATTGTTGTTACATATTTATATATATATATATATGCATTCACATATTTTAAATGCCTTTTTCAAACGTAATTAGAGAATTTTCAATATGCCGCCGCTTCATATCGGCAATAAATATTTTTCTAAAGTAATCAGAAAAATGAATTGTTAGTTGGATAAAGACTTTTTTAAAATGAAGAACTCCAATGTTTTTAATGAATACAATCGAATTGTCATGCCTAGGAGGAGCTCAGTAAAGGTTTTGCGAAATGTTAGCCTTAAGAGGTGAACTGAAATTTGTTATCAAGTTTTTGGACTTCATTTTTTGCGTGTTATTTTTTCCTGGTGGATCCCACAAATATTGTTTTTGAATCATAGATACTAGTTAATGGACAGTCACTTTCTATTTTTATCATGAGATAT
>Ga0210333_1264463_pt1 | contig 10935 bp, 1 predicted proteins | sample S304metaT_FD_159654 | JGI IMG/M metagenome (GOLD analysis project Ga0210333, IMG submission 159654) | Metatranscriptome of estuarine sediment microbial communities from the Columbia River estuary, Washington, United States - S.304... | ecosystem: Environmental > Aquatic > Marine > Intertidal zone... | reverse complement strand
TGGGTTTTCCCCAGGAGTCTCAAGCATTCGTTAGAGTCATATTTCCTTAACAGGAGCTGTGATTAATTGCTAAAACTTTTACACTTTTACGAGAGTGTGAAATGGTTTAACATGTGCATTAGTCATTAACACCAAGTCTCTTACGAGAGGCTTGTTCGTTAATACTTATGTTCTAACGATTGATAAGATAGTTGCGAACTATTTCTTCAACCGCTGAGAAGCGGCTGGTTTTGCCAGCTAATCGAGACGCCCGCTGACAGGGCGCATTTGGTGACTTTATTCCGTATTTACGGTCGTGTTGTCGATACCATTCTGAGTGATGAATAATTTCTATGACGACACCTTATTCGCAGTTTTTCTGCAAAAACCACCACCTTCCATCTGAGTTATATTATAATTCATTCTATCGAACTTTGTTTGATGTGTGTCACGAGAGTGAGATGAATAGGGCATTGTAATTCCGACGTTGTCCAATAACTTTATATAGTAGTGTCTTCGCTTAAAAGAAGATACCCGCCATAATGGAGCGAACCTGTAGGTTCACATTTTATAGCTGTTTTGAACTACTCATCCAGTGAGGAGCTAAAATATTTTGTTGTTCTTGTTTTGATACTGTTTTGTTGCTAGATAACTTCTAGAACACGATGAAAGACTAATAGATTGTAAAGAACTTTAAATTACAACAAGAACCAATTTAGTAAGCTGAAACGCCTTCAAGGATTTGAGATGTAGACATATAAATGATTGTGAACCTAATTTCATTAGCTGTGAAATTGATAGGTAAGAGATATAGAGTTACGCACGGTCAATTTTCGATAGATTGAGTGTTTTGTAATTAATGGGTTTTCATTGCTGCCCTTCAGATAATCATTAGCTTTGCTTTTTACAAGTGGTTACATTTGTACGTTTTAATAGGACATGTTTTTCGTTATAAAATTCTCCCGCGGCGCATAGTAAGATGTGCCAACAACCCCCATGATGAGTTCTTATAAGATAGAAATCGGAAATGAACTCCCTCGGGACCTAGCTAGTCCCTCTGAGCTTTGCTCGAAACAACAACAAGCCGGTCATCGGCTTTCAAAAGAAACCTCGAAAGTTAGAGTCTGCGGACTTAAGCATTTGACTCGAGATCAGATAATCCTCCTAGATCAGAAAGCTCTGTTTGAGCGAGGAGCGTCTAATTTCGACAAGAACGTTGACAAGCTCATAGCTGCCACTCTTGATTTGGCCTTTGGAGCTAAAGACGGTCTTCATCTGAGTGATATTTCTTTTGAGCTTAATTTAGCTGAGCGTCCATTGCGACACACGAGAACTTTGTCTTTTGACAGGCTCTCCTTTTCGTATGGATCTCCTATCAAGGCTGCTTTTGAGAGCGCTTGCGTTGGAGCTGGATTTGCTCCGTATCGCTACGCTCTTTGTCTAGGATTGGAATATATCGAATTCACTCTTGACGAGTTACTCGGTGATTTCGTCAGAGACGACATAACTCCCACATTAGCTGCTAACCTGCCTGATGAGCCCTTTTTGAAGGTCCTTAACATGTTGACTAGCGTCGACGCTATGTTACGTTCTTCCAAGGAGCTCCAGGCCCTTAAGCATGCATCACGCGCACACACTGAGGCAGGAAATTCATATTGTGACATGCAGATTGTTTCTTATCCAGAAATGGTTGAGTCGTATTCTCCTCAAGTCAATTGTGACGTGGCAGTAGCTCACATCGAAGCCATTGTAGCCCCTTACAATCGTTTGGGGATTCGCAATAGTGCAATAATGATGAAAGTTATCACTGCTCATTTGTTGGGAATGAACTTAGCCATGATCAAGATTTTGTGGTCTTACCTTAAGTGGTTTTACTACGACCCAGAGAACGGCCTCGCTCCTTATCCCTTCGTTTGGCACAGAGTGGCAGAATATTGCCAGCTGTCCGTGGATGATGATTGGAGAGAGCCTTTGCCTCTGTGCGTTGGAGCAGTTATTACTGACGTCCAAGCCTGGATGTCTGGTAAGGCCTTGAATCTGTGGGCCGGACACGCGCTCGCTACAGGTGACTACACCCCTGTTTTAATGTGCGACCTTCCACCCGCTATTCAGCGAGACGCTATTACGGCTACGTACGTTCGCATGCCCATTTCGGGCGCTAAAGGGTACGTTTGGGTTAGCTCGAACACTCCTTTAGCTTCTGACGGCCTTGACTTGTGGAACACTATACAATATTTTCTAGTTATCGCTTTGGGCCCGGGATACTTCATTGTAGCCCCGTGGTTTATGAATATGCAATCAGAGAGATCTGATGGCAAAGTGGTCGTTAAAGTCAGATCTCCTGACACTAAGCAATGGATTGTTTTGATGAGTGTGGCTCTGGCTTCATTGCCCGGAGCGTCCGCTGCGACGCCTGTTGCTATGGATGTTAAATCCTCTGTGGCCACTGGCGCTACTGCTTTCCTTTGCTTCTTGTTTTTCCAAGTTCTTTGCAGATATTTTCCTAAGCTTCGTAAAATAGTTCGAGCCGTGATGGATGATGAGTCTGAAAGATCAGTTGAGTCCGGCTTTAGCAGGCCGCGGAAGAAGTTTCAGGGTGCTCCCAGAGAGCACCCGATACCCACCCTTAATGTTGACAGCATGGAGGAGTGGCACGAAGCGGAGACAAATCCTCCTCCGCTTCCTCCCATTGCTGAGGAGGAGCCAGAAGAGACCACAAATGTTTGGCACTCGCGCAAAGAGCGCAATTCTATGCTGAATAAAAATTCTTTCTGGCCATTGAGGCGCTCACTTTTGTTTAAACGGTTAGCTGTTGCATCCGAGATGAACAAATTGAGAGGACTTGCAGTGAAGCCCCACTGCCATCAAACCGAGAAGCCAGGCTTCTTGCGCGATGAAAGGGCTGTTATTCATTCCCGAATTGACGACGATAAGGACTTTAGGGAGTGGATAATAGGAGAAATAGCCGAGGGTACTTTGAGTTCACAATGGGTGCGGTCCGATATGATGATTTTCGTGGCCCAGCACCGTGCCAATACATATATGGCACCTGTAATTGAAACCTCTAGCGTTAAATTGGCCAAGGTCATGCGCAGTGGAGGACAACGAGTTGTGCTCAGTATGTCTCAGGCCATTGCTCCGACGCCAGTTGGTTTGCAATTTTCGCCCCACATGAAGACTTTGGCCGAGGTTTCTAAACATCCAGTTTTTGATTTGCTACTGTGCGCTCAGCGTGCAATGCTTACGCCTTGGATGTCGGGAACCACAGCGGCTTCACGAGTCTCCGTTGCTGTAGACTTCGGAGTGATAATTTATCGATTGTATGATGTCATTCCAAAGAGTAGAACCGCCATTTTAGCAGCCGCTCTCAAAACACTTTGCCCAACTTTAAGATTTCAAGATGACAGCACCCCCGCTGAGAAAAACACCGAGGGTTGGTTATCTTTTGTCAACACTTTTGACGTTGATTGGAAAACCGCGTCAGACAGAGTGAAGTGGTTAGCGAGCAAGTCGCTAGCGTTTGTCGCTCTTGTCCCGACTTTGTGGAACCCCCTTTGTGATGGTGAGTCGTTTACAGATTCCATTCAAAATGTCGCGAAGGATTTGAAGAAACATAAGCACGTTGAGACATTGATTGATGCCGTCTTTGGTGTCGTAGAAGGAGGATTCAACCTCCTAATGTACGGCAAGTTAGGAAGCCCTTTTGGTTCCCCTTTCAAAGACGTAGAGACCAAGTACTCAGATTTGCGCCGTATGGCGGCTGATTTCATTATGAACGGTGAGACAGATTGTGATGATATTATCAATGAGGTTATTACCTTGCGGGATTCTTACACAGCTCTTAGAGCTAAAGTTCAATCGCTGCCAGAGCAACGCCATTGTACCGATCGCGTGATGGCATTAGATCTCGTTCGCAAAGATCTATATGCCTATCAAGATTCTCAAGGTACGGGCTATGCGCCTAGGGCTCTTGGCCTTACTGGAGGCGCAGGGCTGGGCAAGTCCACTGCTATGTGTGCTCTTGCCGATATTTGGATGTGGGCAATTGGCCTTACACCAAGGATTGGTTACATTCTGGAAGACGACAAATTCGATTCAAAATTGGATCCATCTCACAATGTAGGGTTCATAGAGGATGTCGGTAAAACAACAGAAAAGTTCTTGGAAAAGCCCGCCGGTCAATCGCTGATACGGTTTTGTACTTCTACACCCGTTCCGCTGATAAAGGCTGACGTCGAGGATAAGAAATGTCAATTTTCACATTTGAAGCAGATCGTTTATTCGGGTAACGAACTCGGTGCGCGGTTAAATATTGGTGCTACGCACCCAGCCGCCGTCGCTAGACGTGCTCTTGAATTTGCAGTCACCCCTAACCTTGACAAGGGTTATTGGGATGTTGACACCAACACATTCAGGCCAAACGTCGCCCAAGCGGTCAAAGAGCCTACTCATCTACATTTTCAGAGAGTCAAACATTTAGACGACCCTAAGGAAGAAAAGTCGTGGAGGCCCCACGTAACTGGGCCTCTGATGAATTGGGATGAGCTTCAAGCTCTGCTTGTTCAAATGGCCAAGCATCATCACGAAGAACAGATGAGCATCCTCAATGCCAAAACGGTTTCCAGAGTACGGTGCTGTCATAGCCGGTACAAGGCGAATTGCACTGAATGTGCCAGTGTTGAGTTCCAAGGATTTAAGTGTCAGAAGAAAGCTGCACTCTATGCTAACAAGGCGTTAATCGATTTTGTATCTGAATGGTGCACTGGATTGACGTCCTTAAGCGAGGATGAGCTATATTCTAGGGCGTTTTACGACGTTGTTTTAATTTGCGCTTGTAGCGCAATAGTTGCTTTCCACCTATGCTTCATGAGCAGCAGCCACCCAGTTGTTTTTGTGCTTACCTATTTAATGCGTTGCATTGTTGATTTGGTGTGCGCAGTTGGGGCTGTTCAAAGGAAGCAACAGGTTGTGTTGACTCGAGAAGAGTTTATGGAGACTGCTGAGACTAATGCCAGCTATCGGAACACCTACATCATTGGAGGGCTTTCGGCTGGTGTTTGTTTGGCCTGTTTATCGTACGCTCGCACTTTGGTTTTCCAAGGTGCGCTTTCTGAGCTTTCAGCAGAAGAGAAGGCGATCGTCGATGAGTTGACAGACAAGGCAGCTGAGGCTAAGGAGGGAACTCCTGTCAAGGTTGAAGTGTTAAAAGAGATCATTCGCCATGAGGACTTAGTCGCTGAGAACTACAAAGAGCGATTCAAGGACAATTATTGGAACCCTGTACAGCGGATAGATCCTGTTTCAATGAAAGGGTCTGGCGCTTCAGATGAGTCTGTCGCAGAGACAATACGCAACAACACGTACTATCTCGTAGAGAGAACTGGTGCTCTGCACCGAAGGATCGTGACGCAGCTTGAATCCGGAAAATTCCTGATGAATGCCCACTATCTAGAGGGCCTGGAGCACGGTAAGCTGTATGAGATGAAGAGAAAGTTTGACGATGGATATATGTTTGTCCAAACGTTTAAATTCGACCTAGGATCTGTTGTCAGAGATGGCGAAGGAGGAGACTATTGCATCTTAAGGACCCCTAACGTTAGGGGCGGGTGTAAAGCTCTTATCGACTATTTCCCTGACAACCTCTCAGCTTCATTTGACAACGAGGGTATCCAATTGGTGCCAAAGTCGGATTGGAATATTGGTATTGAAAAAGTATCGGTTTCAATCCATCCCAGTTCTACCGTAGCAGTAGATGACGTTATTCTCAAGGGAATTTACAGAGTCACAACTGTTACCCCCAGTATGCCTGGATGGTGTGGAGGCTTAGTGATTGTGAACAAGACAGTCATGGGAATCCATTCTTTTGGTACGCATACCCCCAGTTTGCGAGGGGGCGGCGGCAGTCTTCTTGTCAAGCCCCACATGCGAGCTGCTCTCAGAGTAGCCGGTCCCAAATCTGGAAGTGACGAAGGTCCAAAGCTTGATTACCGCTCAGTGGTCCCAAAGCTTTCGCCTGAGCACCAGAAGAATCCTTCTAATTTCGTCGGACTAGGAAATGTGGCCACTTACGGCCACTTCGAGCGTAATTTCAGTTTGCGCACGAGCCTTTGCCAGAACGAGTATGCCAAGGATCTGGGAGATTGGTTGGGCATGAAGTTAGAGAATACTTATGCCCCTGCTAGAGGGTCATTCAATGAAGTGGCCCACACTGTCCTGACCATTGGCTCTGCTTATAAAGGTGAAGGACTCTTCTCAGAGTACAGAGCTGCCACCGATAAGTACCTAGAAGGACACAAGGAGGTCATAACCAAGACCTTGGAAGAAAACAAATGGCTAGCCCGAGAACCCATCGGGATAACAGCTGCCACTTTTGGCCTTAAAGGTAACCCGTACGAGAACGGTGTTGATCCGCAGAAAAGCGCGGGAAAGCCTTTTGATTGCAAGAAGGGTGACTGGATAGAAGAAGTCGACTATGACACGCGGACTGGGGTTTTGAACAGCCGCTTAGAGCATGATTTGCTTGACGTTATCTTTTTCCTTAAAACAGGCAAATGCACAGGTTTGCTAGGCAACGCTTTAGGAAAAGATGAACCTCTTCCTTGGAAAGAAGTGGATCGTTTAGGCCACGTTATGACCGTATTGAAGGAAAAACGAGGTTTTGTCGGCTGCTGCATGCTCATGCAAATTGTGGTCAAGATGTACATCGGACCTATTCTTGATGTTATGCAGCGGGCCAATCATTTCTTCGGCAATGCAGTTGGTATCGATCCAGGCAGTTCCGAGTGGAGCGACTTGATCGATCATATGAGCCGCGATGTTGATGTTGAGCACCCCCGATTTTTCAGCATTGATCACGTTAAGTACGATTTGACCCACCACGAGGCGTTGGACGAGAGTTTAACAAACGTTGTCGTGTCAGTGGGCAGATGCATGGAATATAATGAGCAGGAGCTGGATATTGTGTCTATTTTGATGCAAGAGCAGCAACAAATGTACGTTGTGTTCGCTGGACCCATTATGAAGTCGCGTATATGGCCTTCAGGCATTTTGCCAACTGCTATAGGGGGAGCCACCAAGTCAATCCTGCAATTGGTGACTGGCCTTTACAGGCAAATACCGCAGGACACGCCCATTCGCAGTTACATTAACTTTACAGCTTTGGGTGATGACAATATGTCTGGAGTTCGAAGGAACCAAGAGATGTTTGACATCGCCAAGTTGCGGGAGTTTTATGAAGAGACTGGCATGGGCATCACCGCTGGTGACAAGGAAGGAGAAATTACATTTACTCCCTTGTCTGACAGCACATTCCTGAGCCGTACCACATGGTTCCATCCTGATTTGGAGCGTTACGTGGGAAAGCTTAAGATGTCTTCCATTACTAGGCCGTTGGTTGTCAGGAAAAAATCAGCCAAGATCGGTGAGTATATGACGGACGTTTGCGCTAGCATTGCTCGCGAGTCCGCATTACATGGCAAAGAGACGTATGAGCAGTTTCAGCAAGCGTTCGTCAAACTGTTCGTTAAGATGCAGTATCCCATCCCTTATTCAGCTGAGTGCCCTTATCAGGATTACATAGTTATGATGCAGGAGCGGGACGCAACTAAAGACAGGCGTCGTGTGTTCCAAGGCGGAATTGAAGAAAGTTCTGAAGTCAAGGACACTCAGGAAGTGCGCCACATTGACGAGCCTGGTGAAATGGAAGTCATGGACGAAAGCACGAAGTATGAGGGTTCGGCTTACAGGGTGCCTTTGGGAACCCGAAGTTTGCCTCCTTTTATGGAAAGAGAGGTTCGAGGCCTCACGTACGTGCTTGAAAAAGACGTCCAGTTTCAACAGTCCATTTCCCCTTTGTCCATAATAATGGGAAGTTTTCGTATGAAGGAACGCTTGCAGACTTTCACAGCTTTGAATTGTGACATTGTGGTTCGTTTTGCAATTACAGGAACCAAATTTCATTACTGTTCTTTTGTTGCGCACAATGTTTACAGGCCCCTTCTTCTCGATTTTCAGGATGACCGTCGGCTGCCTCATGATCTACGTATGTTGCTAGCTAGCCAAAGGAGCCCCTTGTATTTCGAGTTAGGGGATAACGAAGTTGTGGCTGAGCTACGAATTCCTTTCTTTTGGCCAGACGCATACATGCAGATAACCCGCTTTAATGTAGACGACTACTGTAGGGTCAATATAGAGTCCGTGACTCCACCACGATGCGCTGTGGACGACACGTCTTCTGATCCCACTTTGACCGTCTATGTACGGCTAGACAATCCTAAGGTTTTGGGCCACACACCTAGGCTTTTCCACGGCGTGGCCCCAGAAGAAGGTAAGCCTAAGCCATCGGCAATGTTGGGCAGGGCCGCTCGCATGGCGGACGCTATGGCCCGCGTCCCAGGTTTAACTCTTCCCGCTGAGATTGCTTCCGGCGTTTTACATGGAGCCTCAGACTTGGCTAGAGCAGCCGGTTATTCTAAGCCAATTAATTACGGTGGATCTGGCTACGTTCCTTTTGTTGCTTCGTCCACAGCATGCGCTAACACCGACCACGTGGGCAGAGTATTGGCATACGACGTCCATCAAGGGGTTGCTTTGGATCCGAACATTGGACCTTACATTATGAATGAAGAGTTGGCCATAAAGCACTTAGTGAGCATGCCGAACTTAATTAAAACGGGCTTCATTAGGTTCGAAACTGAAGGGGCGGAGTTTCTCAAGATCAACGTTACGCCAGCCATCGAATTGATTAATGGTAAGTTGGCGTTGTTATCCTCCCAAGGATTGGTCTCTTCATTTAGGAAGTTTTGGCACGGAGACATGTGTTACCGTATTACATTTAAGACCACGGGTCTGACGGGAGGGAAAGTGGCCGCTAGCTATAATGCTGACGGCGACGAGTCCACCAGAGACTTTGAGGTTTTGGATTCGTATACACTGGACCTTAAGTCGAGCCACGTGATGGAGATTAGAGTCCACTGGATGACTTACCGCAATTGGCTCTACACTTTTAAAAGCGACCTTCCCAATGTGTTTGGGTCCTATGACAATGAGTGCCACAATGGCCACTTGTCATTTTGGATTAGCCAACGATTAGTCGGCACTTCTCCCGACCAAACCGTTGACTTCTATGTGGAGGCATGGATGGAAAACGAAATGTTCATGAATCCTGATTATTGCTATCTTGCAAACAGGAGTTTGGCAGAGCAGACCACAGAAGGCTTTGTGTCTGTTGACACTGTATTTGCTGAAGATGAGTTTGTTGAGGCTTATGGTGATCCTATCCCTGTCACTTTTCCGTTGAACACTGCAGCTCCTACTCCCATAATTGGGGAAGAGGAAGAGACTGCGGCTCCCAGCGCGTCTCCGTTTCCTCCTTCAAACGCTCCATCTCTTAGACCCAGTGCTCTTCCTGTCACTCCGGGTCCGACTAGAGAGCCAACAACAGAGCGGCCAACATCGGCACCTTCTGGAAAACCTAGTGCTTCTCCATCGGCTAAGCCGTCTTTTATGGCAACGTTGTTTCCTACTAAGACTCCCGTTTGTACTGCAGTCTTGCAAGAAGTACCATTTGAGTGGATGGCAGCCCGAAGTGGGATTTTGCCGGACCCTGGAGGTATACTTATTACACGCGGAACCAAGTCTATGAGGCCCAGCATTTTAGGTGACCCATCCATATCCACATACGCTTCTTTTACAGCGCCTGTTGGTGTGGTTACCGCGACGAATGCAAATTCCACAATTTTGATAACTGGTGAAGTTAGGATCAGGTCGGGCAACACTCAGCCACAAGTTGCGCGTCAATCTGCTGATTTCGAGTTTTCGGATAATGTGGTAGTTGACAAGTTTTACGCGCACTTGCCGGAAGATATGTATGTGAGAGAGATCGGACCAGCAGAGATGCTAGAGATGGTCGAATCACTTGGAGGCACAGGGGAACTTATAGAGCTCAATGTTAATGGCGTACCCCTATCATGCGTTTTGGTGCTAACTCCGCCCACCTCCTATTTTGTACCACAGGCCAGTGCCGGAATCTGCAATACCGGAAGTTCATCCGGTACAGTAACCTTTCGAGGTTCAATCGAGAAAGTTAGCGGTAGGATTAACGCATCCGTGGGTACGTACTTTTCCGATCCTTGGGATGAAGGCTTCAAACCTCTGGCCAGGACTGTTCTGTTCTCTATGACCGTGTTGGAGGTTAAGGCCGCTTTCCAGGGGGCGGAAGAAGAGCAGAGCATGTTTGTGATAGGCAAACCACTTGGGCAGGACACCACTATGATTCAGGTCCATGCCGGAGAAGACATCATAAGTCTTCGCCAAGACCTAAAAATATTGAGGCCTTCAGCCCGAGTGCTAGTATCCAGCCCTGCGACGTTCAAATCTCACCTTCACTTCCATCCACGTAAAGTGCTTTCTCCATTTCTATTACTTCAACATTGTTATGGGGCAGCTCGTGGAGGAATGGTAGCTTGGTACCGTATGGACGGTGATGGTTATATGATGGTTCAGCGTGGCACTAGCTGTTTACCTCAAGACAATGTTCGCTTCTCTAGGGGCTATGAGTTTGCGGACACGAGGGTAAATCCTTCAATTATCACCATGTTTCCGTGGTATAGCCCCACGCGCTTCGACTACGCTAGAGGCGCTTTTGTAGGCTCTAATAGTACCTACCGTGACGTATACATTAAGCCCCGAGGAGGCAGCGTCACACTTACAGAAGATCTTTCAATCGCCGAAGATTTTTCTTTTTTCCTCTTTATGGGAGCTCCCGTTTTACAACGACCTTAGCTCCCGATTTTTCCAAAGTGCTATATGCAAATTGGACGGCGACACGTGCTGCGAGTGCACGGTGGGTATTTATGTCCCTTTTTTCAGCTTCTTGGTTTCAAGAGTGCAAGAGTTTATAAGGGACACAAGGAGTCCCGGAATTTTAGCTTGCACTTTTCGAGGAGTTAATCTCGC
>Ga0210333_1186770_pt1 | contig 11244 bp, 4 predicted proteins | sample S304metaT_FD_159654 | JGI IMG/M metagenome (GOLD analysis project Ga0210333, IMG submission 159654) | Metatranscriptome of estuarine sediment microbial communities from the Columbia River estuary, Washington, United States - S.304... | ecosystem: Environmental > Aquatic > Marine > Intertidal zone... | reverse complement strand
CAGAGAGCAACTGCCATGCACCATTTCACCTTACGCGAAAAATTTTCTGCCCGATTGCCTATCCTTACTGATGATGGTAAGACTAACACCAGGATGGTAGGGAAGGTCATGGTTTATTTCAAGAAATAAAATATTTAGATCTTATTGCAGGGTCCCAGATAGGCGTTGAGGTTGGCAGAGATGTTGGTCATGGTGAACTGGGTAGAATGAACGCAGTGCTACAAGGTTAAGGGGAATCATGGCTGACGTGGCTGTGGAAAATTGTAAGGGATATTGAGAACGCGGTTGCGAACAGGGTTGGCCTCGCTTGCTAAAATTCGCGATGCAAACTCTTGAAAAAGAGGACATTTCGGGCATCGTTTCGGTGCAGATGGATGCTTCCTACGATGTTGCAACCGCATTTATTTCTGGAATGGGTATTGCGTTATGCTGGGGAGAGCAGTAGAAAATAAAAGCCTCGTATAACTCTAATGAATTCGGTTGCACGGATGTCGGAGCGAACTGGGGATGAGAGTTGTTGTTGGAGGACGGACGGATGTGGAAGGGGAGATCAATACTTTGTACTTGTACCATACTGTAGAGAATTATTATTAGTATTCGTCATCACGACCGGTCATTTGGGAGTCATAGTAAGCTCTAAGGCAATAATGGAAAACTTTATAATTTAAACAAATGCTACGTCAATACAAGTTGGTTGGGGAAACCCAAAAAAAGTTTGGAGAAAAGTGGGTTTTCTGGCTTTTACGTTCTTGAAACAAAATTGCTTGTCTTTTGTCTTGGAGTCAACACTGATGTTTGGCGTCTGGATGAATGTGTTCAGGTGGCTTAGTGTTAGGTGTTTATAGCAGATTGGAGAAATGTGGTATATTCTGGAATAAAGTTTGCACGAAATTGTTGTGAGAGTGAGTGGAGAGGTGTCGAACCTCATAAGATATGATGGATCATGAATGAAGAGTGTGAGTTACCATTTTGCCACAACTGCCATCGATGCGAGGTACAGGACAATGCTGGTAGTACTGGTGTAAGTGTTTATGATGTCAATGTGAAACCTAGAGTGATATTTCACCGATCGCGATTTCGTCTGGCTTTTTCGAATATGAAAGCAAAAGATTATATCAAAGGCGATAGCATCATTATGGCAATGTCACTGTGTGAGTTGTGTTACGATTATTTCATGGGTGGCGATAGAGTACAAGGGATGACGATGCAGTATATATGGCCAGCAATGATATGGAAGTGGCTGACAACAAAAGAGTTGACGGATGAACATCGGTTGAGGGTGTGGATGATGATTCCAAAACGATGGCGGAAGTGGTGGGTGAGTGAAGTGCAGAAGGCTGATGTGTGCTTCAGGAATGTAACATTGGATTGGCCGGTTGCTGTCGTGGAAGATGTAACAAACCGGAAAGAGGTCTTACAGGATGCTTTGGACAAATTAGTATTGGCTGAATTGAAACAGGTGGTCGATGAACATTTGTATCCACTTGTGAAGTGTCCGTACGGATGTTCGGAATATTACCACAAGGCTGGTGTGTTGCCATTTGATATTGTGGTTGCACGTGTAGTAGATGAGAAGAAAATACAGTTGAAATCAAAGAGCATTTTATTACAGAAAGTGCGAGGTATCAGGTCTGATTATGTTAACCCTGATGTTTGTTTGGATGAGGAGTTTATGTGGAATCCAAAATGGAAGGTGATGCCTTCTGTGGCTTTTGTGCAGAAAGCAGGTTCGTGTCAGCCAATGTTTTTAACCTGTCGTCGACATGACGGGGGTACAACAAAGGTTTTCGTGCATCCGCCACGATGTGCTTACAATACCTTGCCAGCGGAAATGGCAGATCAGTTGGCAGCAGCAGTTGTTGTTCCGCGAACGGTTAAGCCACTTCGGCCAGGGAAATTTACCCATACTGCACGGATGCATGAGATGCGGGGCTCATATGGTGGCGTGGACTCCATAAGTATATGTGATCAGGGGAGATTCGATATGTTGTCTGTGATAGCAAGACGCAATGAAAGTGTGTCTATACAGGGTCGAACAGACACTAAGGCTTTTCTTTCGTCCATGCGGGAAGTGACAGCTACAAACGTTATGCCAAAGTGGTTGGCCGAAGGTATGTTGGAAACAGCAGAAAACGATGAACCCGACATACAGAGCTTCACATGTCGATGGACAGGGGCAACGTTCGTAACTTTGGCTGATTGTGTAAAGTTGCAGGTTATGTCACGAAGCAATGGATTTGATACTGTTAACATTGTGAACAAGGACGGTGAGTTTAAGATGCTACAATATCGAGGGAAGTGGTTGAGGAAGTTGACTTGGGTTCATAATGCGTCCAAGCATGGTGCCAGATTCCCACGGCTTCCTGGTTTAATGATAAAAGGATTGTCTTGTTCAACCCTGTGGCATGTCATGGCACTGCATATTTGTGTACCAGAGATCTGGGAAGGAACTGTTGAAGCCGTGGAGTATGTAGAAGAATGGCATGGATGGCTGTTGACGTATTTATCAGAAACATGTTTGCAAGGAAGGTTTGTGAGAACGAACAAGTCGCCATTTAATTTTGGCAAGGCAAAGAGTCAGAAAGCTAAAGATTTGCGGATTGTACAGATGTTTGGTTTCTTGCCAGCTCATGACAACATGAATGTACAAGTGCTGAGAAACGTGTTCCATCAACATGGCTGTATAACAATAGTTAATGGCGATTTCAAGATCGAAGAAGTGACTGAGGAAAAAACTGTTTGCATTGTGATCAACAAGGGTCAGGCTTCGTCATTTCAACAAGTAGCAACTGATGAAATGAATCATGTGTGGGAGTTACGTGTTGTCAGCACAAGTAAGTTGAATGACAATCAGAGATGGGAATCATCAATGTACGCACGACATGGTGGACAGTTTTCTGCGTGGTGGCATATACACAGAGACAACCAAGGAGTTGTGGATGTTTATGAAGTCGAGAAAACTTTTGTTGATGATGACATAGTGGACTGGACTTTTGCAGTGTACGTAAGAAGGAATTCAACAATGTCGACAGACTTGCGTGATCGTTTTCTTGGCAGTATGAATGGTCAGACTAAACTGTTTTGTGAGGACCATGATACACCTTTGATTGTTGCGCCTGTGCAATCACAGAAATCGTGTACTGTTGTCGACAATGACGGCATGCCTTGTGACAAGAAAGTCTTTTACTGTTGTCTAAGAGAAGGATGTGCTTTAAATTTATGCAGACAACATTATGATCAAGAGGCAGAAGGGCTACAAGGGAAAGTTTATGTTGCAGTAACGAATGACAAACACGACGACATTTCAATGCAAAGTGATGATGGCATTATAGAAATCGATGAAGTTGATGTCGCTGCTGAATTTGCCGTCACAGCAGAAAATGGTGGTGGTGACGATGATTACATGTCAGATACGCTATCACGCGATGGTTCACGTATGTCTGCAAGCAACACAGCGAACGACAATGCTTCCGTAGCAAGTGCTGAACTCGAGACTCTCGCATTGTTGGCTCTTCAACAGAGTGGTCATGCTGAACCTCAAGAACATTTCGATTCTTGTTTTTTAGTGGACTCATTTCTGAATAACGACGAGGATGACATGGAAAGCGAGGCGGACTTCCAGAATAGCGTGCCTGACATTGTAACGACGAATGCTGTTTCAGCTGCTATAACTGCCACAACTCGCAAGAGAAGCTTCATTGGAGGCCACGTTGTGTTGAATAATTGTGGGACTTTATTGGTTCGTAAGAAAAGAAAGTTAACAGGTACGCGACAGGAGCAAAATTTCATGCAGCGTTTGGCATCCGCCTATGTTGGGAGAACAATTCCTTTGGTATATCCAGAAGGTATGCTCTTTCCATCTGTATTTTGGAAAGATGATTGTCGTGGTGAATCTATACTAGGTGCTTTACCTTGTGCTTTCTTATGTCAAGATGGAATTCTGCGAGAAATGGGAGTGGCATCTGTGAAAGACCACCTTCAAAGCCGAATGGCAGATGTGTCATTCAGTGGATCAACAGATTTCAGGTACATATGCTTTGCGTTCGACAGCGTGCTTAATCTTGGATGCCGTGGAGAAGACACTCGAGTAGTGCTGAACAGAGGTATGGAAATAAACTCCAAAACATATGGCGTCAAAGCACGATGTCATGATCAGCCTTTGTTTGATACAGATTCAGTCGATAGTCGTCCGGTCGTTAATCGGTTAGCTGCGGCTGTTGCTGATGCACAGGCAACGTACTTTTACACTCATACATGCAACCAAGCAGAGCATTTTGGCATTCGACACATTAAAGAGTGGATTGACAGTGAAGCTATCTTGGATCACCTGTGTATTAACAGTGCGTCAATAAGTGAAAGGATGGAAGTACAGAGAGCTGTACTGAATGGCAGTTCCGTGGGAATTTGTCGCAACTGGATGGAAGTTGCAGAGATTTGGATGAGTTACATCTTGAAAAGTACGGAACAGCCATTGGGTCCAGTGATTAAGATGTGGTGGCGACACGAATACCAAGATACAGCCGGAAACTTAAGCCATATACATGCCTTGTTGTGGCTTGACGATACACAGACAGATGAGCTTATCCAAGAACGCGTGCGTGGCTCATTGATGACATTAGTGTATCCCAACGAAGTGAATGGATATATTGAAGAGCGTCTCATGTCATGTCAAAGCGATTGGTGGAACATTACAGAGAAAGCGAGTAAGTTCCTCAGACATACTTGTAGCAGCCGTTGCATGAAACGAGTTGGTATTGGGAACAATGAACTCCGTTGCAGGGTTACAAATAATGAAAGAGAAAGCAAAAATCCGCGAGAGCACACGTTGGAAGAGATCTATGTGGAACATTCAGAAAAGGCGTTGGTTATTCTCGAAAGCTTAGGCCTTTATGAGAATGATCCTATTACAAACCGATGCTTTCCAGTGGAGAACTCTTTGAAAGCGACCAAACATTACCCTCCTGCTTATGCAGCAGAAGGTATCATATCTCCTTGTAATGGCAGGCTTTTCGTTGCATGTCCCGGCAACCAAAATCTCAAAGTGGTAACCGGTTATTTGGCTAGTCGATATTTAGCTAAGTACGTTGCTGGCATTGATGAGAACAACAGAGTGTACGTTGGTGCTTCACCACATCAGCCGAATGACATTGAGTTGCAATATGAATTTTTGCACAACACGAAAGTAACTGGTTCGGCCATTCAGGAAGCGAAACGACTGGAGAAGCGCAGAGACAAACGTCACCCTACAGGACGAGTGATATCAGAGATGGAGATGATTTCAATCCTCTTTGATTATGAACAAGTGTACACGAACATCAAATTTGTGCATATTCCAACTATTCCTTTAGAAGAACGTCCTGCTTTAGAAACCCGCTCAAACATCATGCTATTTGGTAACGGACAGAACGCTTGTGATGGCAATTCTATGTCTCCTTCTGACTTGGATACCAGTGCGCTAATTCCAATATTTGTTGTCAGAAGCAAAAATGCGCGCATACCGAAGTGGAGACAGCTTAGTAATTCCGAAACATTGATCTTGCGGGATCAGATGCTGTGTCCATTCTCTATAGACGCAACAACAGTGTTTAGTATCAGACCACCGGAACTAAGATTTGTGAGAAAGCAATGTCTGTACTTTCGGTGGTTTCAAAGAGAAAAGCTATTCACTACATGTACACAAAACCATGTCATCGTGAAAGAGCTAGCTATGTTGATACATCATGACGTCTCCAAGTGTGTGTGGATTGATGGTATGAATCATCAAATCACCATAAGAGGTGACGCACTGTCTGAGATTGTGCACTACTTACGCAACGATTGCAAAGATGCTGATTTCTATGGAAGGGATCAAGAGAATCATCTTCTCGAAGAAGCTGCTGAAGAAAGTCCTTTGTTCAAAATGACGCGTCTCTTTAGAACTTTGTTGCTAAGACACCAATCAAGCTTTCCAAGGTCGTCTCAAAGAGCAGAAGAGTGGCGCGAAATGAATAAGAGATTCATTGCTTGTGGTGCAACTAAGCAACAGCTACCTGTTACGTGGTTCAACAGCGTGAAACCTACACAGCCGAATCGTTTCCTTTTACATATATTACTCAGTATGGGCAATTTCGACAATGAACTCAATTTGCTATCTGGCATATCAATAAGAGATTGCTTTGTTCAAGCTGAGCTTATTGATGCTAACCCTGACAGAATCGAACAAAGCATCGATAATCTGACGAGGCGGTACATTGTTGAACAACTTGTGTACTTACCAGGTGGATCCCAACAATTCGATAAGTTCGTCTTGGCAGCTCATCGTACATTGCGCCATGCTCTGCTCTTCAACAACATTGCTGTGAGTGAGCTACCACCGGCCCTTTATACCCGTTTGCGTTTGCAAACAACAAAAGAGGCCATGAAGCACTTGGCAGATTGCAGGACGACTGTGTTACGTACAGTTACAAACAATCTGACTGAAGCAGGCTTTGATGGCCTTCCAGAGCTACAAAGGTTAGAGACTACAACTTTCCACAATGTCCTGAAATGGAATCCTGAAGATAGTATTGTTAGTAGTGACATCCAATGTGAAGAATCTATTGCCGAGCAGCGTGGTTTGGTGCGAACTTCCATGTGCCGAATTGCTCAGTATCAAGCAGCATCGGAATCACTAGCAAAAAGCATATGCATTACTGGTGGTCCTGGAGTTGGGAAGAGTACACTTCTGCAACTATTATTACTATATGCTGCATCAAAGGGACTAACTGTGGCAATTACCGCATTGATGGCAGAAAGATCACGAGAACTTGGTGGACATCATTTGAACCAAGTCTTTGCAATTCCTGTAAAAGAAAAAGCATCTGTGTCTCGCCTCGCAGAATTGTCAGTGATCAATTTAACGCGTCAGACGAAACGAATGGCTTTGTTACAACGTTTGGATGTGCTGTTCATCGATGAGTTAGGCCAAGTGTCAGCCGAAATGTTATCAGTGCTTGACATTATTTTGCGCCGTATACGTGATAGCTCAATTTTTATGGGCGGCGTATTGCTCATTTGTACAATGGATCCTCTGCAACTACGTCCAGTTTCTGGACGGCCAGCATTGTTGTCTCCTCATATGCTTACCTGCTTTTCTTTACGGGAACTCCGACACTCTGTAAGGGCTAGTCGCGATGCATTGTTACGTCGCATACAAGCATACACAAGAATGCATCCATCACAACTTACATCTACAGACATCGGCGATTTCCGCTCATTAATCGAACAATGCTGTACATTCGTAGATGATTGGAATGATCCACAACTTCGTCCAAACATGCTTCGTGTGTTCGGGAAAAAAGCTGCAGCTAGAGAAGCCGAAAGAGCTCTTCTTGCTCAAGCTAAACAGCAGTTTGGTCACATCATATCAAGAGCTGCGATTGATCAAGAATCTACCCCAGAAGGAAACTGGATTGATGCAACTCCTCATGCTACGCGAACGTTGTGTCGCAAGCTGAAAGAACCTAGCACATTGTATTTTTTCCCATTTGCTCAATACGAAATCACGTTCAATGATGCAAATGGTCGTTTCTCACAATCACAGCTAGCTGTTCTTGTCAATCTTCCAACGCAGGAACAAGTGGACAAGTTTGAGCCAATACCATTGCTTGTAGCACCAGAGGGCTGCAAAACAGTTAGTACTGATTGCATGTGTCTCGATGACTTTCTTAATGCAGGATGGAAACAAATCAGTATAGGCACATCTCATGAACGAACTGAAAACCTGGGCTATGGTATTCTCGGCAAACGATGTCAATATGGACTCCGTCACAGAATGGCATGTACAATCCACTCATCTATGGGTCAAAATGTAGCCGAACTCATAACAAAAGTGACTGAGTCTGCAGAATCTCAATTCTTCCTGTGGGAGAGAGAACAAGTAGTTGTGTTATTGTCAAGAACACATTTCGCAAAAGACATTTACTTCGTGGGTGATCCACGAGAAACCAGTGCAGCTTTAGCCCATCTGCTAATGAAGAAATCGCAATTTTCGGAGTATATTCATCATTTACTCACACAGTTTGAGAAACGTAACTCTGCTGACATCATGCCACCAATGATTGACCTGTCCATTCACCCATTTCATCAAGTTGATATTGAGTTGCCGCAAGATGGGTCAGGATATGTATACATCTTGGTTTCGGTGAAGGACCGCGAAAGCACTTACATTGGTCAAACTACGCATTTAGTACGTCGTCTGAAACAACACAACAGTGGGTTCGGCGCTCATCAAACAGCAGACGAAGCTCTCAGACCATGGGCACTTTTGGCTTTTGTGTCAGGCTTTGATAGGTGCACACGAACCAGACTAGCTTTTGAAAGCAGTTGGCAAAGAAAACGAGATATCACAATTCGAAATCAAGGAAGGCAACGTCCTGAGGATGTTGCTAGACTTGCCGTTCCTGTGATTGAAACATTCCCCAATCAAGAACTGCGATTTGTCATGTGTAGCTTTCCATCTGAAGCTTCGTCAATGTCTTCAGTTAATATTCAATCTGTATAGACTGCAATTTCTGCAACGATTTCTGTTACAGTAGCTTCCCAACAATGTGTGTACCAATGTTTTTGAACATTTCCACATGAGCACATTTATTGTAAAGCATGGAAGCTGAAACCGTACAACAAATTCTTTCGGCTTGCAGTTGATTTATTGCCAAGTATGTGTCGAATTTCTCATGACGAATGGAAGCCTCCTCAACAACCTTAAACAATCTGAATGAAAGTGAATTGAAGCCTTCACAACAACCTTAAGCAATTAAAGGAGTAATACCACTAAACTTCCTCAACAACGTTATCGTTTGTAAAAGAGATGACCTTCGTATGAACACAAAAAGTCATTCTGTTGGTCATAGCGTGCACAATCAGAAGCAGACCTATATTAGTGCCACGTCATTACAAATCTATAGGGAAAATGCCATTTGAAATTCGAGAAAATAGTGTATTCTCACTACAAATATCCGCAGCCTTCTGAAATGATTGGAAAGCTAATCAGTCTCACAAAGCAAAGATTTGTGCTCTCTGTATCATTCTTATCTATCATGCAATCTCCAAAACAAGAACCTGTAGTAGAAAGCAGCCCCCGTAAACGAAAAGCAATCTCAGAAATCAAGCTTAAAGCTACTAAGACTCCTATTAACACTTTGTACAGCATCCATGTACACGGTGCTTGCGAACTATTTTGGGCTGAAAGCTCTCCTGGACAAGATTCCAAAACTTTCCCTCTGTTTGCATCTGTCAGAGACAGGGGAAGATTTGCCGTGAGGAACAACATCATCATGATTGCTAACAGACGTCAAAATCTTCACAACGAAGTAAGTCGCCGCAATACTGATGACAATTACCCACGTCGTTTTTATGTTCGAGTAGCCGAAGAAAATGAATATAAACCAAGAGAACGTTATGAATTTCTGCTCCGCGTTCAAGAGGTAAGTTGCAAACTACATCTGTTATGTCAACGCCATAGAAATAATTGCAATATTTGAACACTCACCTAGTCCTCCAACAGTTTCTTAACCAAAATAGCTCCCAATCCACTGGCACTTTTGTTGTCAACCACGATTTCAATAGAGGAGCTGATCGAATGTATGCCGCAGACAACTACATGATGGCTCCCGACATCGTCAAGCTCATCAAAGAGCTATTCAATCCTCCTAATGACGATCAAAATAATTGGAACGAATGGTATAACTGGATTGGAGAAGAAGAAGCCAACAAATTCTTCACTCCAAACTATTATCCTTTGATAGCATCAATGCAATTGGGCTACCCACGTGAAGAACCTCTATTTGATGAACAAACGAACTAAATAGAGCAGATGTGACTGTATGCATGTATATTTATTATTTAAATGTCTTTATTCGCCATGAAGAAGAGCTTCTTTGTTGTATTCTTCTGCTAGGGTGCGACCATCATCAGAGTTGCATTCAATCTGACGTTTACGTTTTTTGTGGCACGAACAATAACATCCACTTTCCGGCGACTTTAAACACTTGCAATCAAACACATTATTCTTATACATAATGTCCAGCAAAGTTTTTGTTGACTCTACTTGAGAAGCTACGGCCACAGCATTGATTTCGATGATCTTCAGTAGATTTTCCATCAAGCCAGTTTGTGAATAGAACTGCTGAACTCTCTTGCTTAGCAACAAAGGTCACTATGTAACGATTCAATGCAGCGAACCAAATGAGATAACAGTGACTGTTTAACAGTCTTTTGCAATGTTGTCGTGGAAGACACGAGCAACCGCAGTAACCCGTATATGAAAAATAGCGTGAAAATGGGTTTTTTGAAGCTACTCTGAAAAATGAGGCATAGGGCCTTTGCCACGTCAGTATTGCGAAGCAAAATAATAAACATGGTAACCCGAATAATGGAAGATTGGAGAAATGCCCCTTTTCACAAAAGTGAAACTTCATCACAAATTAACAAACTTATTAATTCCATGTCACTATTTCATCAACAACCTCTCCCCCTCTTGTCAAACAACAGTTGTACGTACATGTCAGAGCAGCATTTTCAGATTCGTACGGGTAGCCATCTTCCTACCCCGGATTCAACACTGAAGCTGGTGACTGTTCGTCAATGTCAACAATCCGATTTCAGCACGGAAAGTGAAAACACAGCTATTGTAGGGCTGCTGCTAACAATCCGTCATATTTCCATGAATGCTGATCACAGCAGAACCATCTCAACGAATACTTCATCACGTTACACAGCAGGATTTTCAACTGCATCCAGAATGAGATTAAGCGGGTCGAATTCACGCCCATACGACCGAATAGCGATGTTCGCTGATGTGTTAGACAGCAATGGTGCGTGCTTCGCAGTTATTTTCCAAAATCATTCTGACAGCTTCAAGTTTTTCCAACCTTGCATAAAGACTTTGGAAGGTATTGGTGAAGTTTTTGTGCTGGAAGAACCTGATCCTGTTAAGAGCTACTTAGGAGACACACAATCAGTACCTCTAGTCGATCGCTGTGACAGAGCATTACCTTTGATTGCTGCCAGCATCATAGCTGTACCTACAGTACCAATTACAAGCCCACCAGTTGGACATACAAAGTACTTCTGCCAGCACAATTTGCGCGATCTCAAAATTGGTCGCGTGTATGTGCAAAAAGCTAGCTGTGGAGGCGTTTTCTGTGACAGGCAACAAGAGCTTGTAAACAACCAAAAATGCGGATGCTTCTTTACAAACAAAGAAAGTAACATTGTCCTTTCCTT
>Ga0210333_1293096_pt1 | contig 11728 bp, 1 predicted proteins | sample S304metaT_FD_159654 | JGI IMG/M metagenome (GOLD analysis project Ga0210333, IMG submission 159654) | Metatranscriptome of estuarine sediment microbial communities from the Columbia River estuary, Washington, United States - S.304... | ecosystem: Environmental > Aquatic > Marine > Intertidal zone... | reverse complement strand
GTGGTCATGACCATCACCGCAAACGACGAGGATCTTGGTGGAGGAGGCATTGTGCGATACAGTTTGCAGTCTGGCACTGAGGGCAAGTTTGACATTGACCGATTGACTGGGACCATCAGGATTGCCGGAAAGCTCAACTTTGAGGAACAGCAGGTTTACAACATGTCAGCGAGGGCCAGAGATCGAGGGGAGCCGAGTCTTACCTCGCGATGCATGATCACTGTGGAAGTAACGGACGTGGATGAGAATCTTTTTACTCCTGGATTTATCGAGTTCGTTTACCAGGGCAGTGTACCTGAGAATAGTGACAAGGGCACCAGTGTCCTTCAAGTCATGGCCATGGATAATGATAAGTACAATGACAGGGCATCGCCTAGGGATTACAATGTCGTCTACTCTATTCGCAATGGCACAGGTCTTGGATTGTTTACCATAGATGACACAGGAGTTATCAAGACCAACGAAGTTCTGGACCGGGAGTCTGAAGACCACTATTGGCTGACGGTCTACGCCCAGGACGAAGGAGCTGTGCCACGGTCTGCCTTCGTCGATGTCTATGTCAAAGTGACTGATGTCAATGACAATGTTCCTCAGTCACTGCAGCCAGTCTACTACCCATCAGTCACGGAGAACAGCGAAGCGGATACCTCGGTCATTCTCATCCAAGCTTCAGATGAAGATCATCTGGACAGCAACCGCCTGACCTTCGAGATTACCGGTGGCAACCCGCAGGGCTTTTTCATCATCGATCGCTTTACAGGTCTCATCACCACCACATCGAGGAAGTTGGACCGAGAGCAACAGGAGGAGCATATTCTTGAGGTGACGATCACAGATAGTGGCAGTCCTCCGCTTTCGTCTACAACTAGAGTGGTGGTCGTGGTGACGGATGACAATGATGAGACGCCCCAGTTTACGGAGCGAATATATCATGCCCGCATCCCAGAAATGGCCAGCAGCGCAGAGGACATGGCCCTCTTCAGGGTGGTGGCCTATGATCAGGATGTGGGACCGAACGGAGACATCGATTACAGCATCAAAGATAACAAAGGCAATCGTTTCAAGGTCCACCCTAAAACCGGAGTTATCTACTCGCAGAAGAAGTTTGAAAGAGGAGAAAATTACGACATTGTTGTGAAAGCGGTGGATAATGGACGTCCTCAAAAGAGCGAGACTTGTCGTGTCATTGTCGATGTTTTGGAGAGACCGGTGGAATCCCCTCATCGTCCAACCTTCGCCGAGGAAGGAGTTGGAGTATCGGTGGCAGAAAATGATCCAGTCGGAACCTTCATTCAGATAATGAGTGCGACTGATCTGGATGAGGGGGAGAAACTTTGGTATTCTATTGAGGGAGACTCCCGTGATAATGATAAATTCAGAATCAACCCTGAGGATGGTAACATAGTGATCGCACAGACCTTGGACTGGGAGACAAAGAATTTCTACAATCTGACAATACAGGTCACCGATGGGGTCCACAAAGTGCAAACCTGGCTTACCATAGATGTAATTGACATCAATGACAACCGTCCTGCATTCACACGAACATCTTACGTGGTCAACATTTTGGAGAACACAGCCAAAGGGACAGACATTATAACAGTGACTGCTACAGATAAAGATGAAGACAAGCGCCTCTTTTACACCGTCCACTCTTCAACTGATCCAGTTAGTTGGAAAAAGTTCAAGATCAATTCTGAAACAGACTCAAGTGGTGCATGGAAAGGGGTCATTACCACCACAGACGTGTTAAACCGAGAAGCCATGTCCCAACACCAGCTTACGATCATGGTGCGAGATCAAGGAACACCATCGAAAAGGAGTCTCGCTCGTGTCATCATTAACGTGGATGATAACAACGACCATGCGCCTGTCTTCCTGTCTCCCGTGTACACCGGCCGGGTGTTCGAAACTGCCGCTCTCGGGACAGCAGTCCTCAGCGTTCAAGCTATGGACAGAGACACCGGACAAAACGCCCAGATAAAATACTCAATCCTGTCTGGGAACACTGGAAACGCCTTCACCGTCGATGGGGAATTGGGCATCATCTCAGTGGCCAAGCAGTTGGAGCGCAATGTCCAGCCGGAATACCAGTTGGTGGTCAAAGCTACAGATGGGGGATCGCCATCACTGACTAGCACGGCGGATGTCCACATTTATGTCACAATTTCAGACAATGCACCTCCCAAGTTCACAATGGACGAATACACGACAGAGCTGAAGGAGAATGAAGAAGCCGAGACTTTCGTCATCGCTGTTCAAGCTTCTTGTAAGTCGTCAGTTCACTATGACATCGTTCGAGGCAATGATGATGGCTTCTTCGCTGTCAACCCCAACTCAGGAGTGGTGTCTACGACGAAGGTCATTGACTACGAATCCCATTCTTTCTTTAACTTGACGGTCTGTGCTACGAACATGGTGCATGCAAAGGCGGAGTCACTTGTCCTCATTCATATCATTGATGAAAATGACAACATGCCAGTTTTCACACAAGCCAGCTACATTGGCAACATCACGGAAGGGGCCCAGATCAATAGTGTGGTTCTAGACCATAAAAGTACCCCACTTGTCATCAAGGCAAATGACGCAGACACTGACATGAACGCCTTGCTCGTCTACAGCATTGTGGAACCGGCAGTGGAGGAAGTCTTCTCTATTGACACAAACACGGGGGCCATTAGGACCCGCAGACAGCTTGACCACGAGACCACTGCCCGTTATGATTTCCGGGTCCAGGTTACTGATATGGGCAAACCTCGGCAAAGTGCAGAAGTCGCTGCTAAGGTTACAATTTTTGTCACAGACATCAATGATTCCCCTCCGGTCTTCTCTCAGCCTCTGTATGTGGCTTCCCTCACTCTGCCTACCTATAAAGATGTGGTGGTTTTGTCCGTAAAAGCCCATGACAATGACTCCGCGATGCATAGCCAACTCGTATACAGCATTGTAGGTTTAGGAGGCAGAGATATTTTTACTATTGACGAAAAATCAGGTGCTATTACAGTGACCAGGACGGACATAGAGCGGGACAATTATGAATTCAATGTCAGAGTGTCTGATGGAAGCTACCAAAGCAGTGCTATTGTGCAGATCCAGGTTGGGAGAACTGAGCAGAGTGGTTTGCACTTCAGCAAGGAGCGATATGAAGCTCACATTAGAGAGAACCAGACAGGCATAGAACAGGTGGCTGTTGTCCAGGCCATGGGTCACTCCCTTAACGAACAACTCGCCTTTAAGATTCTCAATCCTAGCGATCTTTTTAAGTTGGGTGCTACCTCAGGTGTAGTGCTCTCCACTGGAGTGCCTTTTGATAGAGAAGTGCAGGAAAATTACACATTGGTTATTGAAGTGAGGGATGAAAGAGACCCACCAAGAGTTGCTCATACTCTTCTTCATGTGCAAGTCGAAGATGCTAATGACAACGCCCCTGTGTTCGTTAATCAACCGTACTATGCAATTGTGTCCGTAAATGCCATGAGAGGAGAAACCGTTTTGAAGGTGACAGCACTTGACAGAGACCTCGGACCAAACAGTGACATACACTACCATCTGGTGGAAGGAGGAGAACACAAGTTCTCAGTCAATCCCCTCACTGGGGAAATTCAGATTAACCAACCTTTACAGTTGGAGGATCAGCACAAAGACTTTAGTCTTTTGATACAAGCTCAGGACCAAGGTGATGTGCCGCAGTCTACAAGAGTCCACGTTCCCATTAAGATAATGAATGAAGCCACCCCGGTGTTCGAACAACAATTCTATACAGTGACTATCTCAGAAAACACTCCTCTACACAGCGCTATAATAACTATTGAAGCATCAAGTCCTACAGGAGCCAAATTGATTTACAGCATAACAAATGGTGACATTTACGGAGAATTCTCTGTTGACTTCAGCACAGACATGGACATATTGGGTCCTTGTGCAATTACGCTCAGCGATATGCTGGACTATGAATTGAGGAAAATATATGACCTGACTCTGCGAGCTGCAGACACAACGACAGGGTCATATTCGGAAGCCATCGTCCATGTTCATTTAACGGATGTAAATGATCATGCTCCTAAGTTTGAGAACCCAAGTTACCCAGCGACGGTATCGGAGGCGGCCCCAGCAGGGACAGCTTTATTGTCGGTATCTGCCACTGATGTTGACTCAGGAGAAAATGCTCACATCATTTACACTCTTGCTGGTTTGCCTGGAGAAGAGGATGACAGCTATTACTTCCAGATTGATGGCAAAAAGGGGGAAATATTGACAAAGAGACAGCTCGACCATGAGGCCAAAGCATTCCTTAATTTCCTTGTGGTCGCCAGCGATAATGGTGTCCCATCTCTAAGTAGTTCTGTCCAAGTGAGGGTCACTGTCCAGGATTTGAATGACAATCCTCCTCAGTTTGATCGCCCTGTTTATGAAGTGGCCATCACAGACTTAGCAAAGAGAGGTCAATTTGTCACCATAGTGACAGCTTCAGATGCAGATAGCCTTGATGCTGGAAGACTGACCTATTCCATCGTTGGAGGGAATGATAAGCAGGCATTTGTCATTGATGAAAACACTGGAATCCTTTCCTTATCCAGCCTAAGACGCCCCGACCTTCAGCCATCTTACCAGCTCAACGTCTCAGTGACTGATGGAGTCTTCACTAACTTTGCACGAGTGAACATCACCGTTGAGAGCTCCAATAACTTTGTGCCTACCTTCACACACAGTATATTTGATGTGGACGTGACAGAAAACCTCGCACCTGGCCAATCCATCACCACGGTTACTGCTTCAGATGCTGATCATGGTATCTACGGGACTTTGACCTACAGCATCAATAGTCAATATGCCATGGAATTCTTCAGATTAAATTCTGCTACAGGAGAGCTATTCACCAGAGTTGAATTGGACAGAGAACAGACAGTTGTCTATGATGTCCCCATAATGGCCACTGATGGGGGAGGAAGGTCAGGCTACACAGTGGTGAGGGTCAATGTAGCAGACCAAGGTGATAATCGGCCTCTGTTCAAGATGCAGGAGTACAAAGCTAATATTTATGGAGCCTCTGAAGTGGGCACTTTCGTCTTGCAAGTGTCTGCCATTGACAGGGACTTGGGACCAAGTTCAGAAATCATCTTCAGCATTATGGAGGGAAGCGAGGAGAGTTTAAGGGCAGCAGAATACTTCAGTATTGACCACATATCAGGAGAACTTACATTGAAGAAGGGCGTCATTCATTTACAAAACCAGCTATTCCAGTTCTTTGTGCGAGGCACAGACAAAGGTAGTCCTCCAATAGAAAATGACGTTCCTGTTGAGGTTTACATCATGGATCCTGAGGACCAGCCACCCTCTTTTGACCTTGGTTTTTACACATACTTCATACCGGAGGACCAGCAAGTTGGTAGCATCATCGCCACTGTTTCAGCAACAAGTAATAGCTCCATCATTTACAACATCATTCCAGGAAACATGGAAAGCACTAACGATCCTCCAAAGTTTGCCATTGCTCAAGATGGTCGAATAAGTGTGGTCGAAGGTTTAGATCGCGAGAAGACTGAAACATTTGAATTAAAAGTCATGGCGCAAACCGATACGAGTCCACCTCTTGTAGCATATACTCAAGTTACTGTGAAGATAATGGATGTTAATGATAACAATCCAGTCTTCGAGTCCGATCCGTATGAACTTACAATATCGGAAAATGCAGAAATTGGCTCCAAGGTGGTTCAGGTAGTTGCTCATGACGGAGACACTGGTGCCAATGCAGACATCAGTTATGACTTCGCAGTTGAATACAAGCATCTCTCCAATGTGTTTGCTATTGATTCACAGACGGGCTGGTTAACAACTCTCATCACCTTAGACAGGGAAAATAAGGACCATTATAGGTTTGACATTGAGGCATCAGACCGTGGTGCTCAAGTGAAACTCACAGAGAGAGTCATCGTTGATATTACTGTTACGGACCACAACGATGAACCGCCAGTTTTTAGCCAGGACATTTACAAAGGAGCGGTCAATGAAGATGCTCTACCCGGAACTGTCATCTTGAGTATCACGACAACAGATCGAGACCTGGGACCAAATGCCAAAGTCACTTACTACATCACAGGTGGGGATCAGATGAATCAGTTCACTGTAGGTGCATCCGGGGAAATCTATGTCAGCAAGAAGTTGGACAGAGAAAACAAGCCTTGGTATGATCTAACAGTGTCTGCAACTGACGGAGCATTTGTCACTAGTTCTAGAGTTCAAGTCACCATCCTTGATGCGAATGACAACAGTCCCGTCTGTAAAACTCCTGTTTATGAGGAAACAGTCACGGAGGGTGTCCCAGCTGGGTCATACGTTGTGCGCATCACTGCCACGGATGCTGATGAACCAGACACCAGCAATTCAAGAATTAAATACACATTAACGGGATCTGGAAGCCAAAGCTTCGTCATGCATGAGACCACGGGTATCATTTCCACAGGAGAACTGCTGGACAGGGAAACAGTCGCAAAATACAATTTGCTAGTCACTGCTGCCGATGGAGGTGGTAGGTCATGCACCTCTGAAGTGTTCATAACTCTCTCCGATGTCAATGACAATGAACCAACCTTCTCCATGCCAACTTACTCTGTCACTGTGGCTGAAAATGCTGAAGTGAACACCCTTCTGACGCGCGTTTCTGCCATTGATCATGATCTGGGCATAAATCGTAAAGTCCGTTATGCCATGAAGGAGTCGGATGGCAGGTTTGTCATTGACTCGATCAGTGGTATCGTCAGTCTGACAAGACCTTTGGACAGAGAAGAACAAGCTACGTACAACCTCACGCTTTATGCTCATGACCAGGGAACACCTAAGATGACATCGAGAACGTACTTGATCATACGCTTGCTAGACATCAACGACAACCCGCCAGAATTTGAAATGTCCATCTACAGCCAAGTGGTCAGGGAGGACGTCCAGGTGGGAACCAACTTCATGAGGGTGTACGCCACAAGCAAGGACACCGGAGTAAATGCCGACATCACTTACTCAATCAACGCTGGCAATGAGCAGGGCAAATTCCGCATAGATCCCAAGAGTGGATCTGTAATGGTTGTACAACCTCTTGATTTTGAATCCACTCGTGAGTATGTCTTAACGGTCATGGGAACGGATGGAGGTAGCCCTCCCCTCAGCAACACTGCCATCATCAGAATCAATGTCACTGATGCCAACGACAACTTCCCTGCTTTCCCCCAGAAGGTCTACAATGCTGCCGTTTCTGAGGATGCCCAGTTTGGAGAAAAAGTTATACAGGTGCTTGGAAGCGATATGGACAGTGAAGAAAATGCTCTTCTGACGTATCGAATAAGAGACGAAGATAGTGAAGGAAAATTCTCCATAACTTATCAAACTGGTGTGATCACTGTTGTGGCTTCACTCGACAGAGAGACAACCCCAATGTACAATTTGATTGTTGAAGTTGCTGATGGAGGGCAACCACGTCTGACAGGGTCTACCACAGTGAGAATAGAAGTCCAAGACATCAATGATAACCCACCTAGATTTGCCGAGGATAATTATACTGCGGTGGTCCAGGAGGACCAAGAAATCGGATATGTTGTGGTCAACCTCGAAGTTTCTGACCTTGACACGGGACTGAACGCCGCTCCATTTTCCTTTGATATCATCAACGGCAATGAAGATAATGAATTTATGGTCAACAGAGAAGGTATCATCAGCACAACGTCAACATTCAACAGAGAAATCAGAGACACATATCATCTTGTCATCAGAGTGTTTGATAATGGCAGCCCACCTTTGTTTTCTGATGCCAAGGTCATGGTGAAGGTCATCGAAGAAAGTGCTTTCCCACCAGTAGCGCAATCGTTGGAGGTCAAGGTCACTGTGTATAATGATGAGTACCCAGGTGGGGTGATAGGCAAGGTCAAAGCAAGGGACCCGGATGTGTTTGATAGGCTGGTATACAATATTGTGTCAGACAATACACATCTCTTCGAAGTGGATGCCTTGGATGGCATGGTGCGAGCCACCCAGCCCCTCGATGCAGGAACCTACCTCATAAACGTCAGTGTATCAGATGGAAAGTTCTTTGCCTTCGCTGATGTAAAGCTGAACATCTTGGGTATCACTGATGATGTTGCTGAAAACGCTGTTGTCATGAGATTCCAACACATGTTGCCAGAAGAGTTCATTTCTATTCACAAGAAGGACTTTCTCAGAGCCCTCCAAGAAGAGCTGGGCGTCAATGAGGCGGATGTGCTCCTTCTAAGTATTCAACCGGCATCAAATACAGTTGTACAAGCGCACAGAAGAAACAAAAGATCCACAGACTCTGATTTGGACGTTTTAATCGCTGTGAAGAAATCTGAGAACAATTATATTAAAGGGAAAGTCCTCCAGCGCAGACTCAACAACAATCAGAATACCATTGAGGACAAACTTAATGTGAAAATCTTAAAGATTTTCAACGATGTGTGTGAAAAAGGAATGTGTGATCAAGGAGTTTGCAGGACAGAAATCACCTTCCAGCCTGAGACAATGTTCCCCATCATTACAGATAGTGAAACTATTGTGACAGTTCGCCATCAGATGGCATACAGATGTCGATGCAAGTCTGGTTTCCAAGGCAACCAGTGTGCTGAAGAGGTAGATGCCTGCAACCCCAATCCATGCCCTTCTCCACATGTCTGTCTTCTGGAGGGAAATTTGGGGTACAAATGTGAATGCCCCGAGGGAAGAACCGGATCTAATTGCGAAGACACTTGCATTGGACTTGAGTGTCAAGAGAGCCTTCCACCACTGTCTTTCAACGGCCAAAGCTTTGCCAAGTGGCATTTTAGAGATCCCATGGAGAGGAGATTTAGCATGTCTTTCCATTTGCAAACCGTCCAAAGGTCAGCCAGATTAATGCATGCAGTTGGAAGAGTTGACTATAGTATATTGGAGATGCAAGAAGGCATGATCCAGTACAAGTTTGACTGCGGAAGTGGACCCGGTCTGGTCAGAGTGGACTCTATCAGGGTCAATGATGGCAACTGGCACTTTGTGGTGGTAGAGAGGAGAGGAAACAGTGCGGAGATTGTCATTGATAGTCTGTACATGGCTGAATCAGGTGCCCCTGGAACTAATGATGTCCTCAACTTGGACAGTAACAAGGTCTTCTTCGGTGCTGAGGTTATCATCCAGGCACATGGATATATGGACATTCGTAGAGGGTTTGAAGGTTGCTTGAAGGATGTCAAAGTCAGTGGAGTAGCACTGCCATACAGTGGTAGCAACATCATGGGAACATTTGAAAGGTTTGAGAATGTGGACTTTGAGTGTAAGGAGCCTCACATGGCTGGTATTTGCGGCAGACAGCCCTGCAAAAATGGTGGTTCATGTTTGCCAAAAGGTCCGGACACCTACGTGTGTACCTGTCCTGACAGATTTGTGGGAGCCTTGTGCGAAGTAGACACCAACCCTTGCGCAGCTATGCCCTGTTTTCATGGAGGCACTTGTGAAAACCTGAACAACGACTTCCGCTGTATATGTCCTGGATCCCTCAAGGGCAAGACCTGCTTGGTTGGGTTTTACTGTGGCAGAAATCCATGCAAGCATGGTGCAACTTGTGTCGATGACATAACTGGTCCCAGGTGTATCTGTCCAAAAGGGCTTGAAGGTAACTTTTGCGAAAGAGACATAAACGAGTGTCTGGACTCTCCGTGCCACAATGGCGGAGATTGTCTGAATCACTTCGGAAGCTTTAGCTGCAACTGCACCCTCGAAACGGCAGGAGATGTGTGCCAAGAGGTCATTTTATCATCCATCAAGTCATCGCCATTCAATATAACTATTGAAGAAATAATTGGCATTGCAGGTGTCGTAGCCGGTCTGCTTCTGATCGTCATCATCTTCGTTGTGATCATTCGCTGGAGACGCCGAAAACGTCGGCAGAGGGAGCACATGATGGGGGCAAACTCGCACGAAACTCACGACTTCCTCGTCAACGATAACTTGAAGCAAAACAATAAAAACATCAACTGTGATATCGACGCCACCACCTGTCTTCTGCAGAACATCCCACCCAGTCCGCGGAGCAACAACATGCGTCACCCCAGCCCTCCTCCGCCACCAGTGCCTACCCGCCCTGCCTCCTACACTCCCTCAACTGCCGATTCGGTTCACACCCTGAATAACTTTGACACCCTGCACAACTATGGCAGTGCAGGAGATGAACTTGAGAATGTTGGATTGCAGCAGCACATTGAGATTCCTGAATTCCTGAAGAATGTCGATGTTGAGAAGTCTCCAGCGCCAATGCGTAATTCTTATCAGCCGCTACATAACAGAACTCCAGAACATGACAAACTGGCCAAGAAATGGGACCCCAACTTTGCTAACAATTACCCAGAGGCCGAACTGAAAAAGCACAACAAAAACATCCCAGTTGATCCTCAGATGGTCCCTCCATTGCCAATCAGACAAGCGTCCCAGACCATCAGCTCAGTCAGTAGCTTGCCGATGTCCGAGTCTGAGGATGATACTGTTCCAGGGTATCATTGGGACACTTCCGACTGGGCGCCTTACCCAATTCTGCCCAACATCACGGAGGTGCCCATGAACGAGATCCCCGATTCACCGGGAAGTTCCAGGAGCAACGAGTCCAACGCCCACATCAACCCGGACGAGTACGAGTTCACGGACTACCAGGACGAGTGTGTGGACTCCGAGTACGTGGGAGATTCTGAGTACGCGGAGAATGAGTGCGGGGAGGATGAGGACGATGATGACATTGACGATCCAAACGCCCACCTTCTGGATCCCCCCAATTACGAACAAATACTCGCCATGCACGGCGACCTCAATTATGATGACTCCAATTATGTGCCCCAGAATAACTATGTCACTCACCCTAATCAGTACTTGCCCAGTTTCCAGCTGGACAACACCCAGAGCCAAGACGACCTTGGGGTCGACAATGGCAATGAAGATGACGTAATTCACTACGGCTTCCCACGACCCACCCAGCCTCGCTTCAGAATAGATGACGGGTTTAACACGACGCGCAGTGGTTACAACACTGACGGTGCCATCTCGGGCATTGACGAGATGAGTGTGTCGATGGGGGGCTACAATTCTACAAATGCTTCCGTGTCCGACATCTCGGGACTCTGTGAGATAGAGGACAGTGAAGCCAATCTAAGTGACAATGACAGCGTTGATGAAAATAACATCATCAAACTATCCAATTCACATACCCACACCCAGGTTTAATCAGAGCCTGTAGGGCAAGAAAGAGTAGATGGAATAGATCAAGATCTGTTGTTAGAATAACCAATTGTTGCTCTTGAGTTAATTCATGAGTGATATTAGAAAACCACTGCTGAATGGTCCTCCTCTTGCAATTGTAAGATAGCATATTTGGGGTGTCTGACCACGCCTGGGTGTGAAGCTCATCGCCTGCGACTGAAAGTAGTTGCATCTCAGGGCCTGTACTAGTACTATGCAGTTGAAAGCCTTATTAATTCCTACCCAGGCGCTCATGGTGCTCACCCTTTTCAGCACTATGTTCACTTGCAACATCTACGTAAAGTCTTTCTTGAGTGTTACTGAGTAACTAAATCTCAAAGCCAAAAGCTGCTTGATGTCATCCGCAAAATAGACAACAATTTTGTATTACTTGTCAAAGTGATGACTTGTATAACGCTCTAGCTTGAAGATGCCTTTAGCATTTGTTACTTTGGCCACAGGTTAATAATTG
>Ga0210333_1081881_pt1 | contig 11982 bp, 5 predicted proteins | sample S304metaT_FD_159654 | JGI IMG/M metagenome (GOLD analysis project Ga0210333, IMG submission 159654) | Metatranscriptome of estuarine sediment microbial communities from the Columbia River estuary, Washington, United States - S.304... | ecosystem: Environmental > Aquatic > Marine > Intertidal zone... | reverse complement strand
TTGGGTTCTGCGGTGAGCGGATTGCGTCTACTGCAAGTTTGCCACCGAAGTTCTTCTGAAATCGCAAGAAATGGCTTAGGACTGGAGGCCCTTGTATAAATTCACGACCACACTGTGATACAATCCAAAATAAATATGGGCCTGGAAGGAGTAGAATACTCAGAAAGGATGGAGTGTTTTGATCAGATGGGTCCTTTGCTGAGTGACGGGGGCATGTGTGGCGGTGCGTTGCCCATGGACAAAGGTTTAACCTCTGCATTATCCCTCCAACCCTTGGACTTAGACTCACAATACCAGGTGCTATTACAGGCTCAAGCTCTACTGCGGAAAAGTGAACTCTACCAAAAAATTGAAAACACCATGAGACGTGTACCATACTTTCGGCCCAACCTTCACAATCTACCTCACACTTCGGTGGATGATGATGATCGTGTTACAATACTACATAGAGACACTGCAGTGAGCAATCTGAGATTCCTTAACCTGTTCTATGGGTACAGCCCATCGTCTTTCGCTCTCTCTGTCAATCTGTTGGACAGACTGCTGGATAAGGTCAAACCCCAGTACCTGTCTTGTATGGCAGTGGCTTGCTTCTACATCGCTGTCAAATCCCAGGAAGAGTGGACTGGGGCTTACATACCTCGCCCTGCTGAGCTGGTCAAGCTCAGCCAGTGTGGAGGTAGTGCCTGTGATCTCACACGCATGGAGCAGCAGATTCTTCAGAGCTTTCAGTGGCAGGTAGACAGTGCCGTGACCCCTCTGACCTTCCTACATCTCTTTGTGCAAGTGCTAGGAAGTAAGGCCGCCAGTCTGGAACAACCGGGCCTCCTGGCGTCGGTTATAGCCAAGCTTGAAGTACTCATGTGCCAATCTGAGTTTGCCAAATTCAGGGCTGAGACTTTGGCCCTTGCTCTCCTCAGCTGCGTTATGCAGGACATGGATTTGTTGGGAGACCTGGATTTGGTCACAATCATCTTGGAACTGCAGTATTACTGTCAGATAACTGAGTATGAGTTCCTTCAATGCCGAAGCTTGATCACTGACTTCATGAGAGTTTACAGCAGCCAGAGGTCCAAGCTGCCTCGTTTGCAATTGGTGTGGACTGTGTCACGCCGCACCTTGAGCAAAATGAAGCCTAGTCAACGCATTCTGCTGGACTTGGAGACCATCATGGAAGATGAGGACCTAGAGGATGACAGTGATGATGCTGGCCCTTTTGACAGTGAGAATGAGAACGATGGTCATCTGGATAGCCCCAAGATAACCTTCACTGGTGGTAAGGGCAACAGATCGCAACTACCCACGATGTGCACTACTGCAACCTGCAAAGATAATGCTTCAAGACAGAACAAAAACTGCTTTGGGCAGTCTTTCATCAAAATGCATTCCAAAGAGAAAAACAACAAAAATGCTGATATGTGATATACTTGATCTTCAATCTGTTAATAGTACTGTAGATGTCATGAGATTGGGCACTGCTGGGTACAGGCTGAGAGGTCATTGTTAAATGGACTGATACTTCTCAGCTGACTGCCCACATTAACAGTCATTTGTCAGGGTTTAAGTCCATGCAGTCAATACCATTTTACCAATATTAATCTAATGGGTGCTTGGATGGATTTTAGAATCCACAAAAAAGAATCAGTCTTATTACTTTAATCAAATGTGGTTTCAAATATGCATGCTTGCTTGGTATTTTCATACAGTGTGTTAGTAACAAAATGAAGTACCCATTCCTAAGGACAAAAACTTCATTGTGATTACTATGCATATCCAGAAATGCTATATTTTATCTAATTAGTTTAGGACAAATTGTGATAGCACAGCAAGAAAGCCATGGTATGTCATCCATTTTTTCTTACAAAGGTCACACATGGCTGTTTAAAAAAGTTGTGAAGTATTAAGACTGACTGAGGGGATCGTAGATGCGCATTAATTAAGAAATTTTTGGTATGATATTAGCTTGTAAAGACATTCGCTATCTTGACATTGTCTGAGTTTGTCCCAGTTATATTATTGCACCATGTTAGTTATTTTATTGGCACTCCATGCTTGGTGAGCCTGACATGCAACTCTTGATTCTATATTTTATATAGATTACACTTGTGCCAAGCTTGCTGAAATGATGGAGTTGTAGGTTTGTCTCTCCTTGTCTGTTTTTAAAATACTCTTGGGCAGTGGATGGATAGCGGTGTCATGTATTACATCATTACTATCAGCAAGCAATTAAGCTATTTTTTGTGAGCGCATCTTCCTAGCAGTCTTCCCTGACTAGGGAATAGATAAGTCTTCAATCTGTCCAAACAAAAGGGATGCTTTTGTGCTCCTCGGTGATAAATTGTCAAGCGCCATTATGATGACTCGCATGAGCGTTCAGTCCTTCATAACGTGTACTCTTCAGTTTGTGTTGTCGATCCAAAATCAGGTCTGGAATACTTCATTTAGTGTGCAATTAATTCTCATGAAACCTGCTTGATATTACTATATATTTATCTATTTATCGTGTAAAATGTTTTGTGTCAATTGCCATTGTTAATGGTGCATAATTCTACCTTGCCTGTGCCGGCAAGTTGTGGGCATTTCATGTGTGCGTATAACACACTACTTGCTGTAGTTCAGGTATTACTAAACAAAAAAAGTAAGAGTCTCCTCATTAAGTTATGTACATACACCAGGTTTGATCTCAGAAATACACCCTGTGCAGAAAGAGATAACTGTATTAGAACCTCCTGCATTAATTGAATAGGAACCATGCAAGCAGAGAGGTCTCATTGGTTGTAATGTAAATTAAGATGTATTCCCAACTTTTAAGATTATCTTTATGATTTCACATGAAAGGGTAATTGTAACAGCATGGGCCGAAGATCTGGCTTGATACCTAGGAGTTATTATCAATAAGGAGAAATGCACTAAAAAATCTTACAGCTTCAGACTTGAACAAGATAGTGGTTCCAGTAGGAAATTCGACATATTTCAAATTTTGTATAGGCAGCACAGGTTGCCTCTAAGTGTGCAAAGTCATACTTCATTTGGGTGCATTAAATAATTATTGTATATATCTATATATAATATATTATAAAGCATATCTGTGACGCATGTGCAATGGTTACTCTTCCAGTATGAGCTTTCCACAGTATTTACTGTTGCACATCTGTAATTTGACTACCTTCCCACCTCAGATTTAATACCACATAGGCCAAGTGCAACACTGGTTGATTGTGAAATAGAAATTGAGCAGTTAACATATTATATTTGTAGTAGATTATGCACAATTTTTGTCATATCAATGCCATATATGCCCTTACATTTTTCTGTAGTGGGAAAATAATCTCATATTGATAGGAAAAGCAAACAGTGTTTCATGTTACAGGCTTATTTGTTGCGGCAGTAGTTTGATTTTTGCTTAGTGCCATTCTTCACGGCTTCACCACTTATTAGTCCCTGTCAGACCATTAGATGCAATTTTGTCCTTTTTATATCATGATCGAAGGTATTTGTATACCTAAATGTGCTCAGCAATAGCAAGCGTTGTGGAAAAAGTGACTTCCAAGGTCACAAGAAATTTTTGTAGTGAATGACCTTTCAAACTGTGTTATTTAGCTGTGGTATGAATTTCTTAAATGAGAATTATTAACTAGTATGTATAGAATCATATATATATGTCTATATCTGACAGATGTAGAGCATATCACTTACTGCTGAATCGTGCCATTGTAGATTGTTCAACGATAGGACTGGGTAGTCTCAACACTACTCTATTGCATGGAAGCTAGGAAGACAGATTGATAAGTTCAGACCTTATCTCCTCGTTCTGACCCTCCGTTCAATCTCTCTCTCTGACGCAACTTCAATAATCATTCCACTAGGTTATTCCAGTCTTGTGATGATCGAAGCCTCTTGGTGGCAGCATGAAATGAGTAGCTGTTGAGACTACACCCCCTTGCGCCTTCTGCTAACATCGCTTGTCAGTGATTGTTAAACAGTTCACGCCTGTTATCCCAGTTCAATCCCCATGTTATCAAATACTTAGCTGCTTACTTCTGTGGTATTTATGTATACATCCAGATATTCCAATGTTGCGGATGAAGTCTTCAACAAGTAATTATCAAGACTCATTCCTATGCTTATCCTTAAAAAATACAAGGCAGCCCTATGGAAAGCTCAGCTCCAGTCCACATCAATGTGATAGAACAACTAGTATTCTTGTTTCCATTGGAAAGTGTTTTTTAGTACAGGCAAAATTTACTGGAAGTCCAGGCAAGCTAGAATTTTATTACTCGTTGCTGGAAAATTTTACGGTCTCTAGATAATGCTTAGGAAGTATTTTTAAAATGTCAGATTTAGTTCTTTCTTACCAAAGTTAACAGTGGTGCTGCTATGTGTTGGCCAAATATGTACATCTTTCAAGCCCATGCAGTGATGAACAACATCATCTTGCCACCATGTGTGCTTTATTTGCTTCATCAAGGAAAGGAGGACACCCGTGCTCAGTTATTGCCATGTGAAAGCAAAATGAAAGCAATATTGAAGTTTCGTCAGTCAGGAATGAATTGCAGTATTTATTTCTAGTAAACAAACCAGGTTAACTGTGCTGGTCTTCAAATCAGTGATGAAAGTCTCGTGTTCTGCCAAATGTAATCCAACATCTAGTCACTAAGTTGGTTTTCTAGTCTTTCTCAAATTAATACGTATCACTTGTAGTCTTTGACAAGATCAGATCCTCTGTTTTAGTACTACGTTTAATGATCTGCAAGGTCGAGGGGTTGAAATTCTCGCAAAATTACAATTTTTGGAAGTCAGTACCTTGCTCGGCATGATCTCTGTGAGAAACAACAATCTGCCACAGTGTTTAAGGTGTGCCTTTAGACCATCTTGCTGAAATCAGTTGATACTTGAAATTGCATGGGCTTGGAAGGTGTACGTTTTCTTCCTTGTATTATCTCTTCATATGCAAAAGTCTGATGTTGGTGCATCGTGACCTGCACTTGAGAACAACAGGGTTTCCTAAATGTATAGTCATGGTTAGTAGTTTCACTCATAATGTGCCAGGAAATTTTTCAAAACGAAGACAAAACTCTGTAGAAACGGTATTTTCTGCAGTAAGCAGTAATAGTTAATGGGATCACTCTTTTCAAAGTTCCTGCCCGCCAAATCAAATTACTACTGTGGTGTTTTGTGATCAGGACAATGTTTGTGACCTGCGAATGTGCCTATGAATACTTGTGTCATTGTTTTTCCTCCTTGAATATTAAGCTCAAAACAATTGCAATACAGTATAACTTTGTGTCACATTGCAAGTTCCCTTCTGAGAAATGCTTATTTCTCAACCATTGCGCTAGTAGTATTACCACCATGGCTTTCATTGTCTAATCTTATTCAATTGGTGTCTCAGCTATGTGTTCTTCGCACAGTGATAACAAATTTGCATAGTCAGGAGAATTTATAGCTTTCTCATTTGTTCTGGTAGTATTCATGTGCATTTACCCTAGTTCACAAAATGGTGCATGTGGATTTTAACCGGAAAATATTTAGTGTTTTTAATCCAATTACCTATGCTCTCTTTATATCTGAAGGAATTAGTGCTGTAGGCTTTCTGTTGTTAGCTAGCTTTAGTGTAAATTATGTCGCAAGGTTGTAGTGATATGGCTGTTGATGTTATCGTATGTATATCCATGTTACTCTGTTGTAAGTAAACAATATTGCCTGGAAGAGCGGGATGACACATTTTTTCTTACAGTAATGTGATAATTGACTTGTCATTCCACTGGGTGGTGGCCACATGGGCCTGTGGTTTGCAGCCTTCAAGCTTGGCCAGCCACAACTTGATTACCTCCCACCACTACCCACCATGACCTCCAGAATCCAATGTCTTCACTTACTATTGTGTACTTAATGAGTCCTTCAGTACCACAGGAGGGACTAGTGAACAATTGTACATTTGACGAATGTAGCACTCGTGACAGGTACTGTTAGGTCGTCTATATAGCTTTAGTGTGTTATGTCAATCCTGGCTCAAGGAAGGCTGGTCATACAGATGCACAAATTAAAATGTCCAGTCTGTTTCTAGCTACCTAATACTACAGCCAAAACCTAGCTCTGTTCAACCTGTTGGCCTTTGAATCGCCAAATGCAGCTCCCCAGTAGTTTTGTACCTATGATTAAATATATAATTTGAAAAAAATGGGAAAAAAAAATAAAAAAAGACTGCATTTGATCGATGCGATTGCCTAACTGATGAATAACTTACTTTTGGTCATTTGTTTAAATGAATCTTTTTTTTTTCTCACAGTAGTCCTCATTACTAAAGATCTTAATGGTTTTGTCCATATTTATGCAAGAATTGTTAAGTATATAACCTGTGAAAGCGTTTCAATTTCTTTGATAAGGTATTAAAAGTAAGACAGGCTTTAATTCTCAATGCTTTATCTTCTGGTGTCTCACTTATATTTTGATGCTTGGCATTATTTCTAATATACCTGCCCAGGTGTTTAATTCTCTAGTGTGTGCTATGTCCTTTTGTTTCCCGCCTTACTTGTCATCTGTGGTTGTGTGTCTTGGTCTCCTCGGGTATTTTGTGTGCAGCTGACTGTTTTCCATATGCAATACATCACGCTGATTGCATTTTTATCGTTTTATTTGAAGTGATAACTTTTGCTAGCTCAATTTCATGTTGGACGATGTATTAAACTGTTGATTAGAGACTGTAGTAGTATTCTTGCATGTTCTTGAAAATATATTGTTATGGATTTAATGCATAATTTGTTAATTATCATGTAGTTGAGGTGTATCTATTTGTGTTTATATTTGATAATATTATTCATAATTTGCACTGGTGTGAATTCCAATTATAATGTACTAGTAGTAGCTGCTTAATTGAATTCTATATCTAACTATATGCATGTAGAATTCCACATTAATCTTCCTGTAATTAATGTTGAGTTTGCATTGGTGGATAAGGCTTGTAATTGTATATATATACCAATCTGCTTATGAACAGTGATCAATATTTAATGAATATTCATGTACTTGAAAGTTTAGGAGACCACACGGGGCAGACTGGAAGGTTTGCTTTATGTGAGAAATACTATATCAGAGCTGGTCTTGATTGAGTCTAGCTGGACTGCATACTCCGATCAAAAGACAGTTGAATCAACAATTGAATTGACCAACTTGTGCCTCTGTGTGGCACTGACTTTTGTAGCCTAGTCTACTAACTTAATGTGTTGTTTATGTATTATGTTTGTTAAATGCTGTAGTTGCCTGTGACTTTTTGTGACTGGGAAGGGGAAGATGTGTGTGCACGCTTCTGATATTGTCTTGAATTGTACGGGCATAGTTGAAGCAAATCGTGCTCAAGTCACAGGGATATCATGACATCTGTGATTTAATATCAAATCATGATAGTTGAATAACAGAACGCAGACAGTGATGCAGGCAGTGCCACACTTCCATTCCTTATCCTTCAGTTCCAACGAAGCTTGATGTAGAATTAAGCCGGCATTACGCTTCTGGGTTTATCAGGGCTGGTGGGGTTGACCTGTCTTAAAAAGCATTTGGCTTCATTAAAGAAGCTAGGACTCTTTTAAAACTGGTGGTTGCCTTAGTAATGATGCTTCACCAGCTGATTAGAGCGAACGTACTGGTCAAGACAGTGCTAACCTAAACCAGGTAGCCTCACTGTAGTTAAAATGGTGTGGAACCACTTTCTCTATGGCGTTACAGGCAACCCGTGCAGGGTGCTATACTTGGAATATACCGGTAACTGTATGTTTGATTAATATTGTACTGATTATTGCTGTGTTTTATTATTATTATATCCTTGTTATTATGATAGCATATGTAGATGTGTATTTAATCCACTAATATATTGCTCTTAAGACTGTATTATTCATAATGTGAAAGTGCTGTGACTGCTGCCCTCTTAGTGTTCAGCCTACACCGAGAACAGTACTGTGCAGGGTTGCTGTTATGTTAGGACCATTCAGTAGTAGCCAAGGAAGTTTCTTGGTGACCTTGACCTGTCCTTAGGGGCGGAGGCCTCTGAGGTCAGCAAATGAGTTGATGAAACAGCTGAATGACGTTTGAATTATTCTTCTTGAGTCTGGCAATAGTGGTCCACTCAGCACCTGACCGTTTAAAATTCTGTGATACTAAACCGCCGTTCCCATGTCTCAAGACGATTGCCATCTCAAAGATCATGATTCCGTTTTTATTTACCGCCCACTTTTATCATCATCAGTAGTGGGTGTGTTTGTAATTGAAAGTATTAAAGTGTTTTTCTGAACGAATATTATTTGACATAACTGTTATACACAACCCAATAGGCAGTTCAGACATTGGAATTTATTGAATATCAATACTCTGCGAAAGCTATCACTTGCCGTATGTAATGGGTAAAGTCAATAGGTTGTAGTCTTTAAAAGTTGAGAGCATGGATATGGGTTACAATGCATTGGGAACAACCATTATCCCATCTATGTATTTATTAAAGGCAGTGAGATGTAAGTTTCATTGTGATATCAATTCAGAAAGATCAAGTCAGGATAATCTTGTGCACCATGTGATTGTATGTATTGTGATAGATCAAAATGCTAAAACCTGTATATTGTCTGGGTATTATTTGTAGAATTGGTAGATTTTATGTTTTACTTTCTGATTTCATAAGCTGAATATTAAGAGTTGTATCTTAAAAATCAACAGGTAATCAAAATCTTGTCATAAATTGTAGTAGTGCAGTATTACAACATCGTCACAATCTCTTGCATCCACATCTTGGAGCTATGTTACTGTATGATGTACAAACAATATATATTGTATTGAGTATAACTTTTTATAAATAAGGGTAAGCTCTGAATCAATACTGTTCAATTGCCAGTTAGTAATTACGAAGACTGCTCTGGTGTTTTCATGTTTATTATATTTGTGCCATTTGTGATTGTGATTGCTGACAAAGTGCATTCTTGATCACTTGCTGTCTGTGTTTTAGCTGGGACGTAGGCATGTGGGGGTGGATGGTGGCATTTTGTCTGTCAGCAGGATCCAGGCAACAATCAGCAAATCCAGGGTCCTGCAGGGATGACTGCAGCAGCAGCAGCAGTTGCAGTCTGGTGGTTACCTGCCATGGCTGTGGCTGCTGCTGAGCTGTCGTTGCATCATCCGACGGTCATTGGGCCCATCACCCCCACAGCAAGGCAGCGGGCTGGCTCTTATTTACAAGAGAGCTGGCTGGTGCTAATAATCTCTTTGTTTTTTCTTCCTCATTCTCTCAAATGAACGACACTCAATGATTGATTCACAAAGTATAAATTATTATAGCAAGCTTGATGTGGTGGTTCACAAAATGATGCCACTCTGCCAATCTCCAGCAAGCTGCCGTCTTCAAATGTGATGAAAGGATTCTCTGGAAATTGAAAAGCACTTGTAATTCAACTCTGGATTATTTTTTGACTTGCCCTTTGTGATATTTGACCAAAAGGACAGACCCTACTTGCGTTTATCATTATTATCTAAATAGTATTGTGTTCATTCTGTGTTGACATTCCACTCTACGCAGCATGTTAAGGCGGCTTGCTGTGAGAGGACGAGGGCATCTTTAGAAAGTTGGTGCTGTTGCTGTGGCCATGTCTAGGCACCAGAGATGCTGCATCCATGTATTACGTGTTATGACTTGGCCCTAGACATGTCTACAACCCACCTCCTGACAAGCATTAAAGAGCTTCATGCCTGAACCCTTGTTGATTGCAAAATACATTGTATGTGGCTTATTTGTGTTCACGGTTTTACTATGCGTATTACAAATGTTGATGTTCATACACCTTATAAATAATTAATGTAAAAATTTACTTAATTTTCCTACATCCAAAGAGTTGAATTCTGCTCATGTATTTTTTAAGTTTTCAAGATTTTAAAACACTTGTGTACTCAGCATTATTATATGTATTTGTGTGACCATATTCGAAGAGTAGTGCTAAAGCTATTTTAATAGAGCATGGATTGATATTTTCAGCCAGTACTTACTATTTGTTAAAACAAGTTAGACTTCATAAATGAACCTTCATGGTATTGTGATGTAAAATGGTGACTATTGAGACCAAACTCCAGTGATTTTTGTACTCTTTGACGACTATCCAACTTTTCCCCAACTGTGCCTAGCTCTCCGCAGGTTTTCAAATGCCGGGGCGCTATGTAGGAATCTTCCATATAGTGATGTGAATGTTTTGTTACTGTACAAGAACAATAATTACACTTGGCCAATTCGGATGCTGGTTTGCTGATCAGTTATGCATCCCTCTGACTTCCAACTTTCCTGTTACTCAATGTCTGCCAAATTGACAAAAAAAAAATTGCCTTCTCGATATTCTGTAATATAACTGCCAATGTTCTGGCTGCGACAGCCTGCATTCGCATTGGTCAAGCCCCCAAACTAATAAAAATAGGTATGCGCCTCTGCTGGTGTCCAAGAAATGATTTACTGAGCTTCAGTATTTATGGTGAAATGTATTCACATTTGTGAAAATGAAGGTGCTTTTTGTGTGCTATATTAATAGTTATTATATTAGTGGTGAATGGTTTCTGAGTGATGTACTTACAAAGTGTAATGGTAAAGGCATAGGAGTGATGAGATGATTTAAAATCAGGTGTTAGGGGTTTCATCAGTTTGATAAAAATTTGAAAAAAGATCTTCAGCATTCAAAACAGCAGAGGGGCATTCCACTTGATGCTTAAATTTTTTAATGAAATAGTCAACCGAAAAAATCTCATGATAAAACAGTTGCAATATTTTGCATTATGTAAAAGTATTAAAAGAATGTATATTAACTTTTCCAAGGCTGATGTGATTAAAACGTACAGCATATTACAACGGTTACTGTTGATACTTAGAACCTGACCAGTCCCTTACTTGGGATTATTGTGTTACTATCGTTACATGGTTGTTAAAAGAATTAATTGGATCAGGATTTATTTTATATTAATTTCACAAATTTAATGCAATGCTTACTGCTTCTGTTGTTCAATGCATCTTGCCATTGCACTAATAATTCATCCATTCCCCAAATCAAACAGGGTATGTTACTGGAAAAACCTCAAATTGTCAGCGATTTGCTCTATCAAGGCATCAGGAACCGCGTCCAATTGTGATAATTTTTTGGTGGCTACACAGTGTTGTGATCTTATGCGTTAAACTAGATAAAGACAGACTTGTGATATGTATTAAATTAAATTGCAGCCTTTCGTTTAAGTATTTGGTAAAGAGTTTAGAACTTAGTTTTTATAATGGATATGTAACACAGCTTGACATAATAAGACGTCATTGCTCAAAAATTCTGGTTCACAATCAGGAATGCATCATATCAATGCGAAGAGTTAAGATATATGAATGAAAGAGATCGACTGTGAGAAGATGATGCGATGTTGGAACGGGTGTTTGACACCACCTGTTTTTAGTAATTCAGGGCTTGTTAACTTAGGCACAGCGGACCTCATAGGAGTTGCATCTGATGCGACCCTTGGCGTCCTCACCTGCAGAAGGCCATTGTTACATAAGGTTCTATTTGGAAGGTTGTTGACCTTTGGTGCAACAGTAGGTTCCTGATGCCTCTTTAAAGCAAATTCAAGTAAATTTATCTGAAAGAATTCTGGTCATGTTCATCACCCGTTGTTAACAGTTGGAAGTTTTATTTTAAGGTGTAACCAAAAATGTGTTATAATGGAAAAAAAATTGCTGAGGTACATGTCAATTGTCGTTTTTACAGTTTTCTTTTTCATCAAAGATTGTGATCAGTGATTTTGCACATGTAATGTAAGAATAGCTGAAACCAGGGGCTTCTTGAATGTCGATATGGTTAAATATGTGCAATAGCAATTATTACAATAATATGCACGTCGTTGTGTTTGATAAGGTGCAAAAATCCAAGCAATCTTGGGTCTCTTAATGACCGACTTTGTACAATCCTTGTAATTGCTGTGTTTTGTGTAGAGGAC
>Ga0210333_1003334_pt1 | contig 12327 bp, 1 predicted proteins | sample S304metaT_FD_159654 | JGI IMG/M metagenome (GOLD analysis project Ga0210333, IMG submission 159654) | Metatranscriptome of estuarine sediment microbial communities from the Columbia River estuary, Washington, United States - S.304... | ecosystem: Environmental > Aquatic > Marine > Intertidal zone... | reverse complement strand
GAGTAAGTTAAATTTTAAAAATCGGTTAAATATTTAAAAAATTGATTCACATGATTCTCTTGTTATAATTAATATTTACACATGGCACATTAATTTCTAGCTATTAGCCAACACACTACATACAACCAGCAAAATTCAATATAATATGCTATGATTCATAAAACATACAAAAATGCGTAAAGAATTTACAATACTTTCAAGCCTTCAAGTGTGTATTTATCTCAAAATTGACAAACAAATTATTATAAGCTGCAGTAAAAGTTCTCGTCTGTATATACTCGTGTAATTTCAAGTATTAAATTGCACATACTGGTTTGGAACAATGATATCATTCGCAAAGGAATCTAAAATACAATAACAATATATAAGTATATATATATATTTATATATGTACCATATTGGTAGGAAGGTTGTCAAAGAAAAAACATTTGCCACATTGGATTATCCAATTATCAAATTCTATTTACAGCGTAAAGACCCATTCTCATGAGCTCATCACACAAGTCACAAAAAAAGTCAATTTATTTTTGCAGAGTAAATAATATTGGTGTTCACACGATGATTTTACCTCCAATACTAATAATACCGCATACTTTACATTTTCTCAAGTAACTCACAGCAGTAACTCACAAAAGTAAATACTTATAATCTCGAGTAACTCTTAGTTACACAAATAAAAGAATGCCTCAGTTTACATATATAACTCGAAGCTCACGGGACAAGCTAGCAGGACGAGCTCGCAAGACTAAGTAACAAAAAAACTCACAAAAATTTTAAAAGCTATAGCTCGCAAAACTCACAAAAAGTAAAAACTCACAAGAGTAAATTCAGACAACTCGCTGCGACGCAGGAGAGCACTGCAAGAAGGAGAAACTCTCGAAAGGACGTCAACAATCGCTCAAAAGAGCAGTTCACTGTACCATTGGTACCAAGGACAAATGGGCAGAACTGAACCGGATCAAGTCAACAGCTCAGATGAATAAATCACCTAGAGTAGAAGTGTCCGTGTAGACATAAACGTACACGGAAGAGGCTTGACCAGCAGTGTATCTAATGTGGGATCATGATAAGCTGCAGCAAGGGTCGTGTCCGGACGGTTCGTTGACGGGAGGTAGGTCCCCTGGCGGGGGTTCCGCAAAAGGTCCGTCGAGATAAACGCGGATGAAGAACAGCACCAGCTCATCCTCCCCGGTCAAAGCCGTGTTTACGTCATCCGGTTTCAAGGCACGGCTACTTCTCTTTACTCTCATCTTGGACGTCTCAATGGCGAAGACTTGGCACCCTCCATTTTCCAACGACACTGGTCTAGTTGATCCCTGCATATCGGTCTTAATTTTCGCAGCATTGATCCAGGCGATAGCTCGATTCATAGTCTGTGAGAAAGTTTCGAAGTTTATTTTCGTCATCATTCCGGGTTTTGTCAACAGAACAGGTACGAAAGATTTGTGATGAAGTCTGACGAAGGGCTTCAGGACTCCTGGCATCACATCCATTGCATTCGAGACATTCGTTAGAGTCAATCGGATGCACTGGATCAAATGAGTGGTCTTACGTCCCTGAACGTAGACCATCTGAGAAGTGTCTGGATGTTTACTGCCCCAATTGTAAGTTGTTCTGTAATTGAAAGACTGCACGGACACCAGTCGGCCATATTGCTTTTTCCTGTGGTTTAGCCAGTCTCTGGCCTGCTTCACGACGCCCGTTAGAGACTCAAAACCGCATTTGCTGAGTGATCTGGATCCCATCATTATTTTGGGAACGAAATCCACGCAGTCCAATTCCTCTCTGATCGGTTCTCCGTGTTTGAAGTAGACTCTTGCGAAATAGACGGTCGTGTTTGTCCGATCATCCTCCACCCAGAAATTGCAATCTGGGTCAAGTTCCTCATCCATGTCCATGACTTTCATTTCCAAGTGTTCAACCGTGAGTATTTTACCAGGAATTGGGTCTGACTTCAAACAAGAGTTCATGTGTTCAATGGCTTGGGGGAGAGATGTGTAGTTAGCTGAGCCATCCCTTCCATCCATCTGCTGCGGAAGAATGTTGAAGTACCCAAGGAAATCTGGTCCTCCTGGATCCTCAGTATTCCGGTCCCTGATCCATAACCTGAGAACCTTGACGAATTTTTTCTCCTTTCCTGCCATACTCTTGTAGGATGTTTTGTTGTTGTCTACCTTGCCATCCTCGTCAGATCGTTTCTTGAATTCGATTGTTTCGCAGCGAAAGACGACAAAGTTGGGTCTCTTCTCAAGCCAGATGTTAGCACGGTCCACCAAGTTGTCAAAAGTGGCAAACTTGTGGTGGCGGTCTAGTTGACCAGGAAGGAAATCAATGTATGACAGCTGAATAGGATCTTTGTCAGCTCCTTTCAGAGGTCCTTCAATATCCACAGATTCCTGTGCAGTCACCACATCAGCCATGAGAGGTGCATCAGGATCATCATCAGCAGTTCGGTTGGGTGATGGCGGGCAGCCTTCAAAAGTGAAAAGACTTGATACTCGAGCCCTGACGTCAGGAGTTGATTGGTGAGGCAAAGCAATGGCAACTTTTTTCTTTACACTCTCTCCATTGCTGTCCAATGTATCAGCACTTGTGTCATGCCCTGATCTTACTCTCTCTCCCGAGGGAGTTTTTTTCAGAGCCGATTTTCTCATCACCGGCCGGACGGCTGGCGGTAGAACCTCAGGGACTTTAAGTGGTGGTACCACCTCTACTGAATGCCTCTCTGGTTGTCTCTCTGGAGGAAGAGGAGGCTTGCTGACTGTCCTTGGAGGATATTTTGATCTCCTTGCAGGTGATATGGTAACGATAGGTTCACTGGTGGACGATCCTGCCACAGAAACCTCTGATGGTACCGTATTCTCATTAATATTTGGTTGATGAGAAGGCATATCAGCAACAGGGGCCTTCAATGGCAATGGTGGAACTGCGACCGGGCTTTTCATTGGCAGGGCTGGTGGTTGATTCTGAATCATTGTCTCTGAGTAGTATGTGTAGGGATGCATCACTTCATCGGCAGGTTGACTCTGAACTATCCTTTCCACTTCTATCCTTCTTCTGTCTGGTGACTCAATCTCTTCAATTATCATAACATCCAACTTCTGTCCACCTATTGTTGGACTTGTGGGAATACCTGCTGTGCTTGGGGCGAGTCTCATATCCACAGCACTCTCAGGTTCTTGGACACGAAATCTGTCAAGTGATCGTCTACTTCTTCGCAAACTATTTGAGCGACTGCTGTCAGACCATGGGTCTCCTTCATCTGACATGTCAGGCAAGTTCACAGAATCATTTAAAAATTGATTCTCAGGTTCCTTGATTTCCACTTTCACCTTCTTCTTTGATTTCTTCTTCAAGCTGCCATCTCCTTCTTTGCTCTTCATCTTTTTCTTCTTCGGTTTCAGTTGAGAAGTGTCGGCTGCAGTCAGTTCTGTGATATTCTGGGCATCTAAATTCTGAATGCTAGGAATAGTTCCAGAGTCTCTAATTGAAGAATCAGCAGCCTGCTGAATATCTTTAACCTTATCCACTAACGGGAAGCCGTCTTCACTACGACAATCCAGAAATATATCATCTGTCTTTATTGTTATGGTTGCATCATCCAATGGCAGACTCTCACAACTAAAGTATTGCTCTGAGTGTTGAGAGTCGATGCTCGAGACAGACCTTAGAACTTCACTGAGCACTGCTGACATCTCAGCATTATTTAGAGAAGAGTCACTCAGTGTGAGTTGCTTTCTTTTGTCATAAGGCTGATCCGTTGTCTTCTTCTTTCTTTTTTTGGGTTTGTTTGTTTCTGGTTTCACCTTTTCCTCAATGCTGTGCATGACAGATGTCATCTCCTGACGCAGATCAGGACTTTTCCCATTTACTTCTGGAATGTCTATGTCAGTCACAATGGGCTCTGCATATACCCCAGTGGCTCCAGCCTCAATATCTAACTGCACAGTTTTCTGTGGTAATGTAGCATCAATTGACGGCACCTGATCAGTGACATTGACATCGGTGTTTGGCAATTTAAAACCGATATTTGGGTCAGGTATCCGGACTGCATCATGTTTCCTCAAGGATGTTTCTTGAAAAGGTGACAAATCAGTATCTAAGGCAACAGGAGGCCAATGTGTACTCCTTGTACTGATGTGAGGCACTGTTATATCCTGGAGTTTTCCGGGGTCTTGCGACTGTACCAGATCAACATCTGGTATGTTGATAGGAGGAGTGTCTACAGTAGGCTTGTCTGTAGAAGGTGTGTTTATAGTAGGCATGTTCACTGTCTTTCCTTTTCTTCCAAATGAATATTTCAGCTTATTCCTCTCTTTGGGAGCTTCCAAAACATCAGAAATTTCGGCAACCATTTCATCCTTTTGTCCTGTGATTCCCACACTTGATGGGAGGTCAATATTAATTTCCGGGGCTTTTATATTAGCCCCAATAGGATCAAGTGAAATTCTTGGATCCCTAGGTTCTACGTCTATCTGCATTTCTCTTTGTAAATCTATTGATGGTACCTGACTAACAACTTCAGCTTCTGCCTTTGGCAAGTCTACCTCAGGTTTTTTGAGAGATAAAGTAGAGTCTTGTGAAAGCTGCAGACCAGGTATATTATCAGTATCTATTGTAGGCGTTTCAACTTCCTTTCCTTTTCTTCTGAATGAAAAACTCAGCTTATTCTTCTTCTTGGGGACCTTCACATCGGCGTCATCCACCTTTACATTTTCAAAACTTGATGAAAGGTCTGCATTCAGCTCTGTCTTGCTAGTGGTTAATTTAACAGGAATCACTGGATTCACATCTTCATAATCCATATCGATTGATGGCATGTCCACTTCAACATCCTGATGTTTCCCCTGATCTAGATTAGGCATATTTACTGTGGGTAAGTCAATAGAAGGTAGATCAACAGTGGGTTTCTCCTTTTCTTTCCCTTTTCTTTTAAATGAAAAGTTTAACTTATTCTTCTTTTTCTTGGGGAGTTTAACATCGATGGTATTCATCTTTACATTTTCTAAACTTGATGAGATGTCTGCATTCAGCTCAGTTATGCTAGTGGCCAGCTTACTTGGAACCGCAACCTCATAATCAGAACTGACTTCCACATCCTGGAGACTCCCCTGATCAATATTAGGCATGTCTAATGTAGGCAAGTCCACAGAAGGTAGATCAACAGTAGGCTTCTCCACTTCTTTCCCTTTTCTTCTAAATGAAAAGTTCAACTTATTTTTCTTCTTGGGGACTTTTACGTCGATGGTATCCACCTTTACATTTTCAAAACTGGATGAGAGGTCAGTATTCCTTTCAGTTATGCTGGTAACCAAATTAGTCTGAGCTAGGCCAAAATCAGCGTCACCTGCACTAAAATCAGGTAGTTTTCCTTCTGGGACCTGTATGTCAGCAACAATTGGCTCAGAAGCAATCGCTGGCTTCACAAATTCATAATCTGTACTGACTGACGGGATGTCGACTTGATATTCAGGGAGAGTTACTTCCAAATCATTGAGTTTGCCCTGATCAATATTAGGCATGTCTACTGTAGGTAAGTCAACAGAAGGTAGATCAACAGTAGGCTTCTCCATTTCCTTTCCTTTTCTTCCAAAAGAAAAGTTCAACTTATTCTTCGTGGGGACTTTTACATCAATGTTATCCATCTTTACGTTTTCAAAATTAGATGACAGGTCATTGGCCAAACTAGTTTTCACATCCTGCACTTGGCCGAAAGCAGTGTCACTTGCTCTTAAACTAAGTCCTGGTGTATCACGTAGCTTTGCTTCTGGGACTTGTATGTCAGCCACAATTGGCTTAATTGCAATCGCCGGCTTCACAACTTCATAATCTGTATCTATTGAAGGCATGTCCACTTGATATTTAGGAACATCAGGCAGCTTTCCTCCTTGGACCTGTATGTCAGCAGTAATGAGCTTCTGGAGTTTTCCCTGATCTTGAGCCATCAGGTTAACATTAGGTATGTCTACTGCATGAATGTCTACTGTTGGCAAGTCAACAGGTGGCATGTCAATATTTTGCTGCTCCACTTGCTTGACTTTTCTTTTAGTTGACAATTTAACCTTGCTCTTCTTCTTCTTAGGGACTTTGACATTAATATCATCTATTTTCACATTTTCTAAGCATGGTGGTAGGTCAATATTTAGCTCAGGGTCCATTTTGCTGTGAATATCCTCTTTAATGGTGGTTTCATAGTTAGTTTTCAGGTCCTGTGCTATTCCCTTTGGTAAATCAAGTTTTGGAGCATCAGAAACCTGAACTTCTGGACTGTCTAAGTCAACCACAATACGTTTTGATGAAACATCAATTGAAGGCATGTCAACTTTTCCCTGGGGCTTCAGTTCAATTTTTGGCATTGTTACTGAAGGCAAGTCAACCGAAGGCAAGTCAACATTTGGCTTCTCCATTTGTTTAACTTTTCTTTTACTTGACACTTTCAGCTTACTCTTCTTCTTGGGGACTTTAACAACACTGTCATCCACCTTAATATTATCCAAGCTTGACGGGAGGTCAATACCGAGGTCAGGTATTTTGGCTTGAATATCCTCAGACAAGTTGGCTACCAAGTTAGTTTTGCCCTCCTGTGCTACGCCAATATTGATATCTCCTGCTCTATAATCTAATTTGGGAGCAACAGGCAGTTTTGCCTCTGGGACTTGTACGTCAGCCACAATTGGCTTAATGGCAATCGCAGGTTTCACAACTTTATAGTCTATATCGATTGAAGGCATGTCCTCTTGATATTTAGTAGCATCAGGCAGCTTTGCTTCTGGGACCTTTATTGCAGCTGAAATTGGCTTAGCAGCAATCACTGGCTTCAAAACTTCATGATCAAGCACAACTGTCCTTTGTTTTGATGAAGCATCGACCGTTGGCATGTCCACTTGATATTTGGGAAGGTTTACTTCCAAATCCGAGAGTTTTCCCTGATCTTGATTCTGCATCAGATCAATATTAGGCATGTCTACTGTAGGTAGGTCAACAGAAGGAATATCAACTATAGGTTTCTTTATTTCCTTTCCTTTTCTTCCAAATGAAAAGTTAAACTTATTCTTCGCTGGAACTTTTACATCAATGTTATCCACCTTCACGTTTTCAAAACTAGATGACAGGTCGGCATTCAGCTCAGAAATGCGGGGGGTCAAACTTGTCTTCACATCCTGCAATAGGTCGAAATCAGTGTCACCTGCTCTTATATCTAGTCCTCGAGCATCAGGCAGCTTCGCATGTGGGACTTGTATGTCACCAAAATTTGGCTTAATTGCGATCGCCGGCTTAACAACTTCATGATCTGTATTCATTGACGGCATATCAACTTGATATTTAGGAACATCAGGAAGCTTTGCATCTGGAACCTTTATTGCAGCCACAATTGGCTTAGCTGCAATATCGGGCTTCCCAACATCATAATGTGTACTGATTGACGGGATGTCAACTTGATATTCTGGTAGAGTTACTTCCAAATCCTGGAGTTTGCCCTGATCAATATTAGGCATGTCTACTGTAGGTAAGTCAACAGATGGTAGATCGAAAGTAGGCTCATCCATTTCTTTTCCTTTTCTTTCAAATGAAAAATTCATCTTATTCTTTTTCTTGGGTACTTTAATGTCAGCCTTTATGTTTTCAAAACCAGTCGAGAGGTCAGTGGCCAAACTTGTCTTCACATCCTGCACTTGGCCGAAATCAGTGTCACCTGCTCTTAAATCAAGTCCTGGAGTATTAGGAAGCTTTGCTTCTGGAACCTGTATGTCAGCAGAAATTGGCTTAACTGCAATCGCTGGCTTCACAACTGTAGTGATTGACGGCATGTCCACTTGATATTTAGGAGCATCAGGCATCTTTGCTTCTGGGATCTGTATGTCAGCCACAATGGGCTTGTCTGGAATGGCTGGTTTCACTGTCCTTTGTTTTGAAGAAGTATCAACTGTTGGCATGTCCACTTGATATTTTGGAAGGGTTACTTGCAAATCCTGATGTTTTCCCTGATCTTGAGTCTGCACCAGATCAATACTAGGCATCTCTACTGCAGGTAAGTCAACAGAAGGTTTATCAACAGTAGGCTTTTCTATTTCTTTTCCTTTTCTTCTGAATGAAAAGTTCAGCTTATTTTTTTTCTTCGGGACTTTAACATCAATGTCACCCACTTGTACATTTTCTAAACTTGATGGGATGTCATTGTTTATCTCATGATGAATTTTGGCTTGAATATCATCTGTAATGTTTGCTTCTCCCAAGTTAATTTTCACATCTTGTGCTACACTGATATCAGTGTCCACTGCCATAACATCATGTTTTGAAGCATCAGGTACCTCTGCGTTTACCTTGGGAATATCAACATGCAAATTTTCTTGGGAATGCACTTCATCTGTGCTTGGTATTTTAACATCCTTTTCCTTTTTTCTCCTGAATGAGAGCTTTAGTTTGTTCTTAATCTTGGACACTTTGCTCACATCAACCTCTGGGGGTTCAATGTCTGGTAAATGAGTTACAATATCTATATTTTGCTTCACATCCCTTGTCAATGAATCTGTCGGAAGGTCAATCTTCAGTTGACTTGGAATATCAATCTGTCCAACATCAGCAACAACATCATCCAAGTTTGATTCCATAGCATTTGGTAACTCTTGAACAACATTTTGGGAATCAATATGCACAAATTCTATATTTCCTGCATGAGCATGAACTTCCTTTCCAGTTGTGATAATATCACTAAAACTATCATCATATACTTGGGGCACTGCATGATCACCTAGCATTGTATCCAGTTCCACCTGAGGAAGATGTGAATCTAATGTTAGTTGGCCTGAATGCAGCTGAACTCCTGGCAGGTCAGCATCTGGCGCTTCAATAGATATTTTCTTCTTCTTCTTCTTCTTTTCAGTGCTACTACTTCTCTTCTTCTTTTTCTTGATGGAATCTGACTTCTTGTCATTTTCTTGAACTTCTATTTGCGTGTCAGTAGGTATGCTATCAAGTGTGACATTCACAGCAGGTTTTAGATCAGCTAAAATCTCTTCACCTTCCTTCTTGAAATCAGGGCTTTTCCAACGTAATTTTTGTTCAGTTGGCTTCGCTTCATCGAGTGGCATGCTGATGTTCTCTACCTCCTGTTTAAATTCATCAACAGATAGGTCAAATTTCCCTTTTGTTTTCTGCAGGTCACACTTGACTTCTGGCATGCTTATGTTCCCTACCTCCTGTTGAAATTCATCAACAGTGAGGTCAAATTTCCCTTTTGTTTTCTTCAGGTCACACTTGACTTCTGGCATGCTTATGTTCTCTACCTCCTGTTGAAATTCATCAACAGTGAGGTCAAATTTCCCTTTTGTTTTCTTCAGGTCACACTTGACGTCAGCAAAGAGTATGTCCTCGTTTAGCCTTGCGTCTTCCAGGTTTGCTGCTAGTTTTGGCTTCTTTATTTCTTGTTTGTACTCAACCTTGATACCTTCTTCAGGTTCAATAATTTCTGTGGCTTTCCTAAAATTATCTGTGATGAAACCTTGGTCATTTGTCTTTACATCCCCAAACCCTCCGGTCTGCTTTGAAGTTTCTCTGGTTTTCACAGCAATAGAAGGCTCATAGTTGATGTCAAACTGGTTATTTGCAACTACTTCAGGAGCTTGAATTGAAGCATTTATTATGTCTTCTTTCACTGGAAAATTGGTTTTAACTTCAAACCCATCTTTGGAAAGAGTCACAGGCATTTTCACATCTTTATGTGGTATCGTAAAATCTGAAGAGATTCTTGCAACATTTGGATCTGGTGTAACATTTTGATTCAGAGATAAATTTTGGTTGGTGTCATATTGAAGTTTTCCAGGTGTGGTGCTTAGGATCAAAGCAGTTGAGTCCGCCACGCCTTCTTTGGTGACATCAGTGCAGCTTCCCATGTCACCGGACTTCGGTTTTTTCTTTTTCTTCTTGGTAGAGCCTTTCTCTTTCGCTTGCTTTTTACTTTTCTTCTCTGGTGCATCTGGAAGTTGGACACCAGGTTGCAAGATCTGCCCAGCATCTTTGTCTAGCTCTGGCATAGGAACCTCCGGAAGCTGAGGTGATGGTGCATCTTGATTGTTAATCTTGACATCTACTGTAAGCTGTGGCTGATCCAATTTTGCAACAAGCTTTGGTACTTTCTCATCTGGGTTAACATTGCTGGCACTCTTACTGATTTCTGCTGTAAATTCAGACTGTTCCTTTTTCTCTACTATTGGCACAGTATCGTCTGTACTACTGCCAGTTTCATCTTTACTCTTTCTTTTCTTTTTCTTAATTTTTACCTCTCCATTACCAATTGGCATAGATGTTGGTAAACTGTCATCAGTGGCCCCAATGCTAACCCTATGCTTGGTTGATGAAATCGACCCTGTTTCTAATGAGTCACTGCTTCCGGATCTTTCTTTCTTTTTCATTTTCTTCCCTTTCGTGGACTCCTTTCCAGTCTGCGGAGTCACAATCGTACTCTCTCCTTCACCACTATTGCGAACACTTTCTTTACTTTTGGGCCTCTTTTTCTTCTTGGGCTTTTCAGCTTTCTCACCATCTTGTTGGGGGACTGTTTCCATGCCCGCTGTTACGTTGTCACTGTTTCTGTCTTTGCTCTTTAACCGTTTCTTTTTAACTGGCTGCACTTCTTGGTTAACATCATTCGGGGTTGGCTGCAACCGTAATATTTCACTGCTTTTCTTGTCCTCAACCTTGATTTCAACAGGCTCACTCAGATTCTCTTTGTCACTTTCCTGGTCCATTGATTTGGTGGTTTGTGGACTAATGGTCCTTGTAGTTGTCTCTTTCAACACAACGGGGCTTGGGATTTTTACATCAGTACCAGTCAATGAGGTCTGTTCAGATATCTTAGGAGAGTTTTGTTCGTTATTCGAAGAGTCTGGTTTAGGGTCAGATTGGAATAACTTTGGTGAGCTGCGTGATATAAAACTGTACTTTGACAAGCCAGGATAATTGCCATAAGTGTTTGACTGGGGGTCATTACCATTACCTGAGCTTGAAGCATTGCTCAGTTTGATTTGCTCACTAACCTGAGATTTGAGCAAAGAGAACTGTACGCGTCCGTAACTGTCCTTTACTGATGTGTAAGGTCTTGGTAATCCTAGAAGAGAAACACCTGGTTTGAACTGCTTGGGTTTTGGCAAAGTTCTTGCATTATCTGATATGTCAATGTCTTGCACAACCAAAGTACTTTTAAGATCAGTCTGAGACCGACTCATGACCTTGGGCTTCGGGATACTTGTTACGAAAGATGGCGGTTGGAAGGAAATGTCTGTGTAGGATTTTGCGACAGTTTTCGTCTTGTTGAGGGGCACAGCGTCTCTAGAAGAAACATTTTGCATGGAGCCAGGAATGAACTGTTCATTGTAAAATTCAAGGGAATCATCAGAGTTATCAGAGAAAGGATCAGTGTCATTTTCATCGCTAGATGATGATTCTGTTTTCAACGACTGTGAGTCTTGTGCTTGTTGAGATATACTAGGATACGATGATTTTCTTGGATGTGAATCAGTCGATATTTTACTTCTGTTGGGAGTAGGCTTAGTCTTATTTGGAATAGGGGGTTTTCCTGTGGCAACTGTAGGGGGTTTAGATGATGAAGTCTCCTCTTTTCTTATTTTAGATGGTGAAGATTCTTCATTTGCAATAGGGTTCCGTTGTTGAGGTAATGGCTCCGATTTTCGAGATGGCACTATGTCAGTTGATGGCATTGCAGATAATTTAGATTGGGAATCATCGTTATTTATATGTGATATCTGTTGTGGCAATGGCTCTGACTTTCGATGATGCGCCATTTCATCAGTTCTGCCAGTCGCGATCCTTGACTTGGTTATACGAGGGGACAACGGTGGTGAACTGAATGACGTGTTGAGAGAAGAGCTGGAATTTGCAAGCTCTGAGATACGGAAGGACGCTTGACTGAAACTGGGACTCCTAACGCGCAACTCAGCCTCGCCAGCCTGCATGGAGAAGCTCTTATCCCTCAAGGTTGTATCAACTCTCTCGATGTGATCTTCATCAGGAGCAATGACGTACATTTGGACCACATCATCGTGCACATAGATGGCGGACGTCCTTACTCCTGGGTCTTCGCTCAAGTGAAGCTGGGAGGAATGATCATCTGGCGAATTGGGTTCAGGGGAAGTGATACGCCGCCTGGTGTCACGCGTCTGGTTCTTGGGAGGTGTAGTTGAGTCCGCTTTGTATTCCCCAGGCTTCCATGCTGGTTTCTGCGGAACTGGTGGCTTCACTTTAACGGATGCCATTGTTGTTTGTTGTTCAACTACTGCTTATAGTCCCTTTCAGGAAGAAGTTTGATTTCAG
>Ga0210333_1072947_pt1 | contig 12745 bp, 1 predicted proteins | sample S304metaT_FD_159654 | JGI IMG/M metagenome (GOLD analysis project Ga0210333, IMG submission 159654) | Metatranscriptome of estuarine sediment microbial communities from the Columbia River estuary, Washington, United States - S.304... | ecosystem: Environmental > Aquatic > Marine > Intertidal zone... | reverse complement strand
TTCATCAGCTGATCATGATTCACGGAAGTGAAATATTCAGCTCATACATCTGAAGATGCTGTTATGCAAACATGGCAGATGAAATTGTGGTTTTTCAGTTTGAGGACCAGGGTCACCAGAGATATGTTAACAGAGAAGGGTAACAGGGCATAGTCGGCATTAATATGGCACAAAATACGGAAACTAAAGTCGTAGGATCACCACAAAGTGGGGAAGAAGACTTTTGCATCATCAGGCCATCGTTGATCAAGCAGTTAAGATCCATATTGGACCAGTACCCTGATGATGGACAAATTCTCAAGGAGCTGATTCAAAATGCAGAGGACGCTAAGGCAAGAAAGGTGTGCTTCTTGTATGATGACACACAGCATGGAACTAGTCCAGACAAATTGGCTGATCCAGAACTTGGAATACATCAGGGCCCAGCTTTGTATGCATTCAATGATGCTGTATTTGATGATGGTGATTGGAAGGGAATACGGATGTTGCAAGACAGCATCAAAGACAAAGATCCCATGAAAGTTGGAAGATTTGGTCTGGGATTTAAGTCTGTGTTTCACATGACAGATATGCCAAGTGTGTTAAGTGACAAGTGGCTGGCTTTCATTGATCCTCATGAAAAATACTTTAGGTTTGAAGGGGACAGTACCACTGGCTTCAGATACAAACTCAGCTCTGTCAATTCTGAATTCAAGTCAAAATTAGCCCATCAGTTTGATCCATACCAAGGCATTTTTGGTTGTAACGACAAGACCTTCCGCAATGGGCAATATAACGGCACACTGTTTCGCTTTCCTCTGCGACAGAAAGAGTCAGATTTGTCAGACACTCTGTACACGCCACAGAAGATTGAAGCCCTCTTTGCTTCTTTTGAAAGGGATGCGCATCTTGTGTTGTTATTTTTAAAATATGTTGAATGCATTGAATTATGTGTCCGAAAGCAAGGATCACCCATTGAAACGCTCTTCAGGGTTCAAGTACAGGATGGCTCTAAGGAATATGTGAGAACTGCAAGACATGAATTTCTCGCTAAGTTGTCCGCAACATCATGGCTACATAAACCAGCAAAAGTTGTTTATCCCCTCTTGTTAGAGTCTGAGAAGTATGAGAATGGGAAAGTTTTTCAGAAGAAAGTGCACACTTACATTATTAGTGAATATTTCGCTGGTGGGGATTCAGTTTCCAGAGATTTGAAATCTTTATGCTTGGACCAGAACTTGAGTAACATCCCCCTGGTTGGTGTGGCCTATCCATTGGAAGTGCTTGGAGCATTGGCAAAGGAAAGTGTAGATGAAGTAGATGTACCAGTTCCGTCAGGTTCTATGACTAAGAAACGCAATATGAAAAGTGAAGTACAAGGTGACCTTGAGTATGAACCAGAAGGTCAAGTCTTTTGCTTTTTGCCTCTACCTGTGGAAGAGAAGAGCAGTACTGGCTTGCCAGTTCATGTGAATGGATATTTCAGCATAAGTCAGAACAGAAGACACTTGAAATGGCCTAGTCATGGACAAGACATACACAGCGACCGAGAAATTTTGTGGAACCAGTGCTTATTGCGGGAACTGATACCAAAAGCTTATGTTAATTTGGTATTGAAGAGTGTGCAATTCTGTAAAGAAAACAGGTTTGGAATTACTCCAGAACACATGAGGCGTGTACTACCTGACATGATGCAGGTGGAAATGCGTGAGAGATGGAAAATTATTTTGGAGCCGTTTTACACACGAATACTCAAACAACAGGTATTTTACAGTCCTGCTGAGGGTGGTCACTGGGTGTCTGTGAGCGAGTGTGTATTTGACTGTCTGAAGGAGGTCTATGACACATGTTGTGTAGTCAGGAAAGTTCTTCAAGCCGCTGGAATCAAGGTCGTGAAAATACCAAAACACATTATGTTGGCCCTTGGTGCATTCTGTACCCAGTCACTGGAGGACATTACTGCTGAGCTCACAAGGAACTGCCTAAAACGCAACCACAGTGCCTACACAAATCTTACCAGGGAAGAAAAGCTGCTGTTACTTGCCTACATTCTCAAAGATGAAGACTTTCATAGGTTAAGAGGAATCCAGCTGCTTCCAACTGCAGATGAAAATTTTGTGAAATTTACAGCTTCTGGCGGCAGCCCAATCTACATGCCTAATCACGACCATCCCAGGGAAGTTCTCCATGGTCTGGATCACCTTCTTATTGCCAGAGACCTGTCAGATGCTGTCATGGTTAAACTCAACAAGCTTGCTTTTGAAGGTTCGATGCAAGTACAGTTTCTGAACAAGGATGTTATACTTCGTCTTGTCCCTAGCTGTGTACCAAAGACATGGTATCATCAGAGTGCATCTGTAGTTATTCAAGAAGATGACTCAGTAACATTGAAGTGGCTGGAAACCTTGTGGAACTACTTGAGACAGCATACTCCTCAAGACCTTGGTATGCTGATGGGTTGTCCAATCCTCGTGCTGAAGAAAGATGCATCAAGTTATGAAGTTGTTCCACTTGCCTTGCCCTCAGTTATTTTACTAGATGGTGCCACAGGATTTCATCTTGCAGATGAAGTGCGAAGGTCATTAGGAACACTTGGTGTGAATGTTATCACAGAAGTGGTGCCCTATATCCAAAGCCATGCTGCAGTCTTGGGAAATTTCATCAGACTGCCCCTGCCTGATGACGTCATTGGCTGTATTACGACTGCAGTAAAGAAGGGAAGTCGAGAGACGATTGACAAGATGAAAAGTACAACTACTGTAGAAGAAAAGAAGGCCTTGTGTGAATTTTTGGGCAGAACTGATGACCAAGCTCTGCATCCTGACCACGTGAAGATTTTGTCTTCTCTACCACTGTTTGAGACAGTGGCGTGTGGAGAAAAATTGACCAAAGAATTCGTTTCTGTTCATGAAGTTAACCTTGGTGCACCCATGTCTCTACCAGATATTAGAATCGATACACAACTGCTTGACCTTAGCAAAGATGTTGTAAGAAGTCTAGCATTGAAACTAAATGTGAAATTGCTATCTCAGGCCGAATTTCTAACAAATGTGGTATTCCTTGAACTTGCAACCAATATGGAAACTGAAAGACTTGCCCAAACCATGGACTATGTAATGGACAACTTGCACAAACTTCAACAAGAGAAACCAGATTTTGTGGTCCACTTGCAAAAGTTGCCGTTTCTTGCCTCAGAAGAAGGGAAGCCTCTCACAGTTAACAAACTTTTTGATCCGGATGTGGAACTTCTGAAAGATTTTTTTTATGCTGAAGACAAGTTTCCTGTTGGCAAGTTTGCTGAGAGCCATTTTCTGTTTTTTTTACGGCAATTAGGCTTGAAGCAATGTACCGACATTGAAGCAGAAGATGTTTTAACATCAGCTATGAAAATTGAAAATGAGAGAGACAACTATGATCAGCAAATTCATTTGAAGAAGAAGTCAAATGCTGTGGTCAAATATCTAAGCGGAAATATTGAATTACTGACCACTCCTGTCCATGGAAAACTGTTGAAGGACTGGTTGAAGGAAATAGCCTGGATGGCATCTGCCAAGGACCGGCCTGGTATTTATCCCGATGAACTCGATTTGTGCAACTGTCAGATGTTTTTGACTCCGAGTAGTTTGTTACCATCTGAAACTGTCCCATTTGCTGGTTGTGTAACACCCGTTTGTGAGAGTCCTGATGCCAGACTCATTTTGAAATCACTTGACTTGCCCCTGTTACCTACTGTTCAACAAGTTTTAATGCAGATGAAGAGAATCACTGAAGTCTATCAGCCAAATGACAAGGCAAAATATCTTCAGCTTATCATGTCCATCTATGCTCATTTGGAGAATGAGGACGTTTCAAAGGTGGAAGGGGCATTGCTTGAGATCAAGCTGCAAGACTGGGTGTGGTATGGGGATGGGTTCATAAACATTGACAAAGTCATTGCTTGCAGAAGCCCAATGGATCTCAAGCCATACTTGTATTCATTGCCAGAGGAATCGCAAATGTTCGAGAGAATGTTCAGGGAATTTGGAGTACGCAATAAATGTTGTCCCAGAACTTTGGTGACTGTTTTGCAAGACATCAAGGAACTCCATTCAACCTCAGGTCATAGTGACACAGTAAGGGCAAGAGACCTTCAGCTCGCAGTTGGCATCCTGAATCTCTTGAAGAGCCAATTGAATGAAGTGGATGACTTCGTACGTCAGAGGATAGTCATACCAATCATGGGAGACAATGAGGAAGATCTTTGCCTGCTACCTGTGGAGGAATGCACCTACTGTGATACTGAATGGTTGCAACAAGGAATTCAGTCATTGGTGTTTGAAAAAACTGAAGGTATTAATTTCATTCATCCCAATGTTCCCCAGAGTACTGCAGAAGCACTGAATGTGCCAACTCTGATGAGTCGAATGTTAAGAGCTGAAGAATTATCCGTGACAGGATTCGGACAGTATGAGACCTTAACAAACAGAATTAGGTCATTGCTAGAGGATTACACTGATGGCTATTCTATTCCAAAAGAACTTGTACAAAATGCAGATGATGCAGGTGCCACTGTTGTGAAGTTTCTGTATGACGAGAGAAGTAATTTTGATAACATGACTTACCTGTTAGATGAAGGCATGAAAGAATGTCAGGGGCCAGCATTTTGGGCCTACAATGATGCAATGTTTTCAGAACAGGACTTTGAAAACATCACTAAACTTGGTGGTGCTACTAAGGAGAAAGAGGTCGACAAGATAGGCAAATTTGGATTGGGTTTCAATGCTGTCTACAATATCACTGATGTCCCCAGCTTCATTAGTGGGGACCATCTTGTCATATTTGACCCTCATACCACACACGTGGGTCGTAGTATCAGAGACCGGTCAAAGCCAGGCATCAAGATTGACCTGCAGAAAAACAAAACCTTAATCAGAAAGCTACCAGATCAGTTCTACCCTTACCAGAATGTTTTTGATTGTAGCATCAACCCAGATAAACCAAAGTCCTTTGTGGGTACATTGTTTCGGTTTCCACTCAGAACCACCAAACAAGCAGCAACCAGTGAGATATCGCAACAGCCTTATGACAAGCATGAGATGATGAAGCTTCTCTCACTCTTTGTTAAAGGAGCAGAGGCACTGCTTCTTTTCACACAACATGTCAGTCGTATCGAAGTTCACCACATGTCCTCTTCGAGTGAGTTGTCACTGTTGTTTTCAGTTGAGAAGGAGAAAATAAGAACAATCACTCCCCTTACGATCAATCCAGCTGTTCAATTTGATGTTCTCAGTGCTTGCACCAAAAACTTTGAAAGCCTGAAAAACTCTCCGGCCGATGTGAATGAGATGATTGAGACTTCAATGGCCATTGAAGTGAAACTGAATGTTGCAGAGAAAGGTTCTTTGCTCTTTGATATTGCTCCACAAAATAGCAGTCATCTCTGGATGCTCAGCTTCGTCTTCAACATGAAGCAGAAGTTCAAGACACTGAAAAAACAGTTTGAGCTAGGATATTGTCCATTTGGTGCAGTTGCTGTGCCTTTGACTGAATGTGATGGGGACTACATTCCTTACTCTTTGACATCCAAAGGTGTAAAAGGTAATATGTATTGTCACCTGCCTCTACCAGTCCACACTAACCTTCCTGTTCACATCAATGGTTCATTTGCCATTCAATCAAATAGAAGGCATTTGTGTGAGTTGACAGATGATGACAAGCAATCTTGGAAGGCCACATGGAATGATTTCTTGCTGCAATTTGTTATTTGTCCTGCATACTATGTTCTTCTGAGAGATCTGATCATCATAAATCAGTCAACGAATGCCAGCTATATTACTCTTTGGCCAGAGCTGTCTTCAGCCTACCCCAATTTGCAGCCACTTCTAAAAGCTTTTTACAATGACAAATTTCTGAACTTGGTTGTGGTCCATGATGGCAAGAAGCATGTCACTCTGTCTCAAGCAGCTATTTTTGATAAGTCCTTAGTTGCTGAGGAGGGAAACTATGCATTAGCTGTAAAGGCCTTCCAACAATCTGGGGCCGAACACAGTATAGTGACGATTCCAGAAAGTATAGTCGACACTTTGAATGCACTGAACCTGGTTGATGTGGTTTCACCACAGATGTTTGGAAAAAAGAGGTTTCTTATGGAGGTTTTCTTCCCACACATAGCTGCATTGAACAATGATATCAGGAATAAAGTGCTCTTATGGGCATTTGAGTTGAAAGATGAACCAGAAATAAGAAACACTATTTTACACAAACCTTGTATTCCAGCTGGCCCTGATGGTAGGGAACTGAAACTGCCGTCTGAATTGATCTCACACACAAGCAAAGCAGCTAAACTGTATCACAACTCGGAAAGCAGATTTGTTTTCCCGAAAGAATTCAAGAAAGAGCGGGTGACAAAATTGCTGTTGGAGTTAGGCATGCAGTGTGACCTTCTTGACTGGGAGAGTATTATTGAAAGAGGTCACTCTGTCGAGCAACTGTTCCAGAAAAATCCAGAACATGGCATGGAAAGGGCAAAATTTCTGTTAAAATATTTGGATGAGAAGATTGAGCAAGAGAGGAGACCTGACAAAACATGGACAGAGGAAGCAGAAAATGAGTTCCTGTATGCAGCAGCAAGTCTCAGTGAAATGAAGATATTACCTATTGTTGTGCCCCCAAAAGAAAGCCCATTAAAATGGCATAATTGGGATCTGCTGGAAATGAATTCCCCATTAGTTTCTGCTGCAGAGGCTTGTTTATCATCACAAGAGGCTCTTTTGTGTTCAACATACCCCGTTGTTGATGTGAATTTCATACCGGTGAATGTTCAGAAGTTCCTTGGCTTACAAAGAAAATCTGCTACTTTAGATCATGTATTTGTGCAGTTCAACTGTGTTCTAAATCTCAATCCAGCTGAGCTTTCCAAAGACCACCCAGAAAGAGTCAAGATGCTTCAGTCAGTCTGTTACAGTATCTATATGTTCCTTAGGAATGAATGTCAGAAAGACAAGGATGGAGACCTGTGTAAAATGATTCGTGATGGCTTTGGAAAACAAGCTTGCCTTCTTGTTGACACTAGATTTGTACGTCCTTGTGACTTGGCATTCAATGACAAAGAAAATGTTGCTCCACCTTTCTTAAATGCAGTGCCACCAAACTACTTTGAACTACACTCCTTGCTGAGAGTCTTGGGTGTTCGGGATCGATTTGAACCTGCTGACTATGTTGGTCATTTGGAGAACTTGAAAAAAGCCTTTGAAGAGAAACCTATTAAAGGTTTCAAACTAAGAGGATGTCTGGAGTTGCTGTCAGGTCTTGAACGTAGCATGGATAGAGAAGGTCTTACTGCACAAGATGTATTAAACAAGGTCGGAACCATTTATGTCCCAAATGCGAATGGTGTATTGATGTTACCTGAAGAACTTTGTTTTAACAACTGCCCATGGCTGGATGTTTCACCACCTGCAAACCTTGCCCATGGTGATCTGACATACCGCATGGTCACAGCTTTAGGGGTAAAAACTCAAATCAAGGAATTACTAAGTGATCATTCAACTGGGATTCCTTTTGGTCAAAGTGAAAGACTGACCACTTCACTGAAGAGGATTGTGGACAATTATCCAATGGATCATGAAATACTGAAAGAACTTGTCCAGAATGCAGATGATTCCACTGCAACAGAACTCCATTTTGTGTTGGATCAAAGAACGCATGGCACCGGACATGTGTTTGAGGATAGTTGGAAACCGCTTCAAGGTCCTGCGCTTTGTGCATATAACAACAGACCATTCACCTTGCGTGACTTAGAAGGTATTCAAAGGTTAGGTGAAGGAAGCAAAGGAAATGACCCTCGGAAGACTGGGCAGTATGGTATAGGCTTCAGTTCCATGTACCATCTGACGGATGCGCCATCAGTGCTGACAACCAATAAAGACCTTGGGGACATGCTTTGTGTGTTTGATCCGCACTGTTATTACGTACCTGGCGCAACAAAAATGGCTCCTGGGATGAGATTCACCAATCTTAAAATGTTGCGAGCATCATTTCCAGATGTATTTCCAGGATATCTAGAGAAACATTTTGATATGCATAACAGTACAATGTTCAGGTTTCCCTTGAGAAACAAAGAAATGGCTAGTAAATCGGAGATATCAAAGAATGAGGTGTCTCCAGTTACTGTGATTGATATGTTCAAAAAATTCAAGGAAGAAGTTTTTGAAATGCTGTTATTTTCCAACTACTTAGAAACTCTCAAAGTGTCAGTTATTGACAGTACAACCAACATGCTTTCAACAAATTATGGTGTATTCACACTTCTCAGTGAATCAGACAGAGAGAAGCGTGAAGAATTTCACAAAGCATGCCTGAGAGTTGGAGCTCAGCTGAAATCAGGAGAAATATCCATTCAAGATGTCAAGCAGCATAAGGTTGAATACACTTTGACTCTTATTGATGGTCAGGAAGTGCAAGAGAAATGGAGGATAACTCAGGTGCTTGGATTTTCAGATCAAGAAAATGTTAACAATGAGATCAGAGAGGCTTATGAACAGTCAAAACTGGCACTTTTGCCCCGGGGAGGTGTTGCTTGCCTTTTGGAGAAACGGCTGAGGGGACAACAGGTACACAAGCACAATCCTGGCAAAGTGTTTTGCTACCTTCCCATGCCTCTTCAGACAGCCTTACCAGTCCACATAAATGGACATTTTGCCATGAGTTTTGAGAACAGACAGCAGCTGTGGTCATCCACTGGCTCAGATCCTAATTTCAAAATAGCCTGGAATGACTTGTTGTGCAAGGAGGTTATATCAGCTGCATATGTGGAATTGCTGAAAAGCATAAGAGGGGAAGGACTTTTTTCTTCACCTGAAAGTGCACAAGAACTTGCATGTTCAAAGCAAATACTTCACGGTGCTCTTTTTGCATACCAGGACTACTTTCCAAAGTTTAGTGAAGATCATGAGAACTGGAACCGACTGGTGAAGTCTGTATACTCAGTAATGACATCCACGAATGCACCATTATTCCCCTGTGTGCGGGAATGTCATGCAAAACATCCAAGGAGAGTGGACGGTGACAGCCCCACCTGGTCAATTGAATGGTTTCCCCTCTGTGGCGAAGGTAGCCAGAAGGCATTCTTCACCCCAGCGGAAGTGTCCCAACCAGAAGAAATTGGGGCACAGTCATCATTCTTTGGCAAGATAAAAAACTTCTTCCAGCAAGGAAATGAACCTAAACAGAAGATTATCTTAAAAGATGTTCTGCGTGAATGTGGCTTCAATATTCTAGAGGTGAATCCGAATTTGGTAGAAAATATTAAGAAATCTGGGGTAGATGTGGATTGCATGTCACCAGAAGGTGTCAGAGTCTTTTTCCAATCTTACAGTTCCCAGAAACCAATGTGTGACCTTGGAATACCCTTGCCTGCACCTATAGGATTGACAAAGATAAGAAGCATAGAATCTTTGATTGAGATACTGAAATATTGCTTTCCTCCTGAGACAAGCTTCAAGCACCTGGAAGGGATGCCATTACTTCTTACTAATGATGGAATGCTCACGGTTTTTGATTCAAACAATCCTGTATTTGCAAGTAGATATTGTACTCTCTTTGGAAAGTCTGGAGATCTTTTCCTCCATGAGAAAGTCAGGCAGGAGTTGTTTGACAAAGAGACTTTAGAAGTAGAAGGACAAGCGTTAAAGAAATTTACTATTGAATCTCTTGCACGATGTTTACCGAAGAAATTACCAGAACAATACTGCACCAGTGATGAAATACCTTGGAAAAAGATTGGTTGTCAAATTGGCTCAGACATCTGGATTCGTGATTTATGGACTTTCGTGAGTTCTGAATTAGAATGCAAGAGATTTCCCCAGGAAGAAGATGAAGAATATCAGACAAGGCTAGCTGTTACAAAGTCAAGGATTGAACCTCTCTGGAAATGGTGCCTTTTGCCGGCTAGAAGACCGAGAGAGAATATCCTTGTAAAAGTCAGCAAAGCAGAAGAAATTGTTGACACAAGAAATATCCCTCATGAATTTCACAATCTTAGGGATCTCATTGTAAAACTTTATATTCCAACATTTGATTATCTTGTCCTAAGTGCAAACTCAACAAGTGTGCCCGATTTTGTTAGGAACTTCATTGCGACATTTGATAAGCCAAGTCTCATTCTCACAGCGGTTTACAAAGTATTTGCCGATAAAAGAGATGCCCCATCCCTCTTGCTGAATGAAACACAACTGTTCTTGGAATACTTTGCTCTAAATGTTGAGGCACTGAAAACAAATGAAGAAGCAATTATGCAACTGAAAGCATTGCCATTCTTCAAGACCATATGCGGAGATGTGATCTCATTGGCAAACTGTTTAGTCTATGTTCTCCCTGGTGGCATGCTAACGGATGAGATGGATTCGTGGCAAAGTAGAAGTGGAACTGTGTTTTTGCAGGAGAGAGACAAACTTCAGCCCTTGTTTGATTTCATGGGTTGTGCAACACTTGGTGTACTGGAAGTTTATTGTGATTTCATACTTCAACACTTTGAATACCTGTCAAGAGATGCACAGATGGCACATTTGAAACATTTGTTTGACACCTATCTCAAAGATAATGCTTCTCAGGGACAGATTTTGTCAGTTGAGGAAAAAGACCATCTCCTTGCCAGTCTGAGAGATCTAAGCATCATTGAGGACAAAGATGGAAATCTGCATGCAGCATCTCATTATTATGACCCTGAAAATATTCTTTTCAGTGTCATGATAGAAGATGACAGAATTCCACCGAGGGCAATTGGTTTCAGACAAAGCGAGTGGTTGTCAATTTTAAGGAAGTTAGGACTTAACAGTAGTGTGACCCCGGAGATGTGTGTGGAATTTGCTTCGCAAATAGCACGAGAAGGTCAAAGTCCCACCAGTGGAAGCGCCCTTTTGAAATCAAAAGCTCTGTCAGAGCACCTTCTTTCAGAAGACATGGATAACAGAGATGAAATTCTTAAGAAAATAAGCACTATCCCATTTATTGCCCCAGAACGTGCATCTCAGGATCTGGTAAAGCTGTATCCACAGTATGGTGACATGGGTGATGGGAAGTCTGGCTTACCTTATGTCTGCTTCAAGGGAAGTTATTCACGGAAGTACATGGATGTCATCTGGACATGTGCTAGTGTCCTTCCTCACTGGGCAGAACCACAATCGAAACGGAATGGTCAGCAGTTGTGTCAGTTGCTGGAGATGGATGACAATCCTTCTGTTGATCTTGTTGTGCACAATTTCAAGACTGTGTGCTCAGCAGCTTCAACCAATAACGCAGTTGATGTGCAAGTGCTAAAGAGATGCTGTAAGAAGTCTTATGAATTTATGCAGCAGCATGGGTTTGAAAATGACAAGCTGAAAACTGCTATGCATGATGTCGCCGATATTCCCTCTGTTATTGTTGGTGGCAGTGAAGTTTTAGCTAAACCTTGCCACACTACAATGAACATCCAGGAGCAAGACGAGATGCGACCTTACCTATGCAAAATACCGTATGAGTATGGCGACTTCAAAAACATTTTTGTTGCACTCGGTGCTTCAGAATGGCCCAGATTTGACCAGTATGCAATAGTGTTAGACCAGATGCATAAAAAAACTGCAGGTGGAAGACTGACTCCTAATGAGTTGATGTTAGTTTATAAAGCTACAAAGGGCCTATTCATGTCGCTTGAGAGATCAACAAAGGATACCGAGAAAAGAGTGAACAGTCTTTCTTTGCTGGGTGAAAATGGCTGCCTTCACGAATCAGCCAAGTTGGTTTTCAATGATGCCCCATGGCTATACGACCGGGTCAAAGCTTACAAACTCAGATTTCTTGTTGACCTGAAGGAGTGTGGCTTGAAAGAGACAACAGAAGAACTAATTACTTCGCTTCCCGCAAGGCACAGACCAGAAATGTTAAGCAGCTATGTGAAAGAAGTTTTGGTAGAAGACTGTTTGAACAAACTTGTTGCAACAGGATTGGCGGAGAGATTGCAAAGACGTCTGAATGAAAGAGCTTTTCATTCCGCTGTTAGAAGACTGGCGCGGCATCAGGCCCATAAGACTGGTCAGAAACTCAGTGATGAGGTATTGTACAATGCCTTGGATAACCTGTCTACTGTAAAAGTCTATGCAGCAGATGAGATATCCACACATCTTCTTTACAAGGACAAGCATGTGAAGGGAAGTCGTATGGAGAAGAAATGTTTTGTGGAAAAAATTCTTGACCCATCTGGTACTGCTCTATGCAATGTTTACGTGAAGAATGACCGTGAAATGAGTCAAGACCTTCTCATTCCTCTTGCAGAAGCCTTGAATTCCATACTGAATGGTATATTGAGAGATTCTGTGCTATTTCTCTTACCTGTCTTGAGATGTGTGGAGGAAGACATTGACGTCTGTTTAAATCAGCTGAACGTTCACTCTGATCTTTCTCAAGCAATTGTCCGAATGCCTACTTTGCCAGCCCCTGGTTCTGTTGTTCCAGATGAACTGCATCCCTTATTTCATGATGCAGAAGCCTTGCATCTCAACATTGGTGACTTCGTTGCACTACAAAATGCTGATGGCCAGTATGTCTATGCCAGACTGCAGGCATTTCTTGATGATGGTCTGTGCAGCGTTGATGCAGGAGAGAACAACGGAAGTGAATGGTCCATCACGGTACTGAAAACATTTCTGCGCCAATAATAACTTCAAAATTCATAAGTTAATACTGCAAAACTTCTGGCAGGTGTGATGTTATCAAAGTTCGTCTTGATATTCTGTGGCCCTGTAATCTATTG
>Ga0210333_1225131_pt1 | contig 14206 bp, 1 predicted proteins | sample S304metaT_FD_159654 | JGI IMG/M metagenome (GOLD analysis project Ga0210333, IMG submission 159654) | Metatranscriptome of estuarine sediment microbial communities from the Columbia River estuary, Washington, United States - S.304... | ecosystem: Environmental > Aquatic > Marine > Intertidal zone... | reverse complement strand
TGCATTAAATTTATTGACTAACAGGAATTAACACAGTTCATTGCCTTGAAGTCCATCTCTGACAGACACAGGTCAGAGTAACTATTAGCCAACACAGTAAATACACAACAACCCCCTGATCCCTTAGCACTGTATTAAGCGGCGGAGCATATTAGGTCAGTGCTCAGTACTCTAGCAATTACTATATACAAAACTCCTGCATTGAAGATCCTCCATACGCGAGTAGTAGCTCAAATGAAATTAATACTCTTCTTAATAAATTATATACGTCTTTACAAGTTAGTTACAACCAACTACATTTCCATCAGTGTTGGGTTGGGAGAACATTTAAGTGCTTAAGCGAGTGTCAAGTGAACCATAAAATTCAGCTTCCGTAAATAATCCTCGTTCTTTAAATAGCTATAGAAAGCAGTGGATTAACCATGCAAATTTTCACACAAGCAAGCAGCTGAATTATCAACAGGGCTGGGTATATGTATAGTATGTACAGAAATCCATGAATTGGCTGGATATATAATATTATATAATTTTTTCGTTTATAATCATACATTATACAATTTATTCATTGGTGAAGAACAAATTTTTTTTGTAAACAAACAGAAATAGCTTCGTAATTACACAGATAATTATTACACAGTTCCATCACATTTTTCCAGATGACGTAAGCCAGTCACCAGTATGGCCAACAAGTTAAATAGAGTCCAGAATGAGGATGAATTCCCTTCTAAGAACAACTCAAGCCAATCCGAAGCCTTCTGAACACTCCGTAATGGCACATAAGAGCATCGATCGCAACTTGTCGTAAGTCTCGTAAGCTGGTAGGTCAAGTTGGTTGAAACAAGTGTGAGCTGATGGGAGGCGGTCAGTTGATCGGTCATCCCTGTGAATCTGGAATTTCTGGATGCCGTTCATTCCTTCCAGGAAGGCGAATCCTTGCAATGGCACCTTTGAAGTTCCAGTCACAAATTGCAAGAATCTTGCTCTCTCAGCCTGGTCAAAAGACCTCAAGGCTCGCCAGAACCATTGGATCTGGAGAGAATTAGGCTGGTACTTGTGGTACTCTGAGTTTGCTTTCAAGTCATCGATATCAATGGTGGGCAACCCGGAGATGAGGAGTTCGAGCTCTTGCTCGTTGAAGATGGCGATGAGCCTCTTGGGAATGATGTCGTAGAAGCCCTCCAGGAAAGAGTTGAGCTGCTGTCGAATCGCTCCCGTCATCTTCATCTGACAGACCAGGTTGATGTACTCTTTCTTGTTGTCCTCGGTAACAGGGATGTTGCGCCCATTGGGCTTCAGGTCTCTGATCTCCATCACGCCAAACTCTTGGATGTCAGTACTGAATGTAAGTTCATAGCCCAAGTCCTGAACATCATTCTCCAACAAGAAGACAAGGCCCTGGTAGAAGGAGTAGTCTTCACTCTCCATGTCTTGGTACCTGACAAGTATTCCCAGAATGTGTTTGTAGAAGGATCGGGTGAAGTAGCACTCCAGAAGCTTGTTGTCATAAATGGCCTTAGCGATGATTCGTCCGACAAACTTGAAATAACTCAGATGATTCGAGTTGCAGTGGGAGGAGGGGTTCATAGTGTAGGTTACCCTGTCACCTGGGGACGTCTTGAACAAGGCGTACATGGGGTTGAAGATCTCTCTTGAAATTATCACATACCACTCCCTCAGGAGACCACCAGCGTCCTGGCCCTCTTCACCTTCAAACACGATGTAAAAGCGATGCTTCCACTCATCCGCTGTTCTTCGGTGCAACTCTCTGAATGAGTCTTCAAACACGTGCTCCCTACGAACGTGGACTGCCAAATCTTCTCTCCGCAATCCCTCATCCATGCGCTCCAGTTCTTGCCTGAAGTAACGACGCTTGACATCGAAGTCCAGCACCCGTGTGTGGTCCACCAAGACGGCAAAAGCACCCTCGGCCAATGGCGTTGTGCTCTGCCGCAAGATCTGGTTGAGTACGGTGTGGTGGGTCTCAGCGAACCTCAAGAAGCGCTGAGTATCTGGAGGCAAGTTTGATGACACTGTGGACATGGACATGACAGAATTTTCTCTGGTCAGAGCACCCGATGCATCTGTAATTTGCTGAGTAGCGGGTGATGGAGGAGCTTGGAAATCCATGTTAATATGTGACAACTGATCTTCACCCCTTTGCTGTGGTTGCTCCTTCTGTTTACTGTCCTTTTCACCGGCGTGTACGATGAAGAAAGCCTCCACTGCTGGTTGGAGAACTAACACAGCGTGGTGGTCAGTGGTGCGAGCCAAGTCAGTGAGGCATTCGCCCAACGTATCCCAAAGTTGATCGAGCAACAACTGCTCGCTCAGCCTCTGCGATGCCAGATCTTCTTTGTTCTCTCCCGATGCTTCAGATCCTGCTGAGACCACTGGTTGTTGATCAACTTCCATGGGAGTCTCGGCATCAACCGAAGCTTCTCCGGACGTGGCTGCGGGCGTCTCCTCTCCTCCGGCCGCCGCTTCTTGGCTCTCGGGACTTCCGTCGGGAGTGGACGTGGCCACCGGCTGGGCGCTGGATGACGACTGTGCCCTCTCCGCGGGTGGCGCCAGCAGACTGGAGCTGTTGTTGCCCTCACGCCGTCCCACCATCTCCAAGATGATTTCAGCTTCTGCTTCAAACATTGCCATTGCCTCTGAGATGTTTGAAATGTCACGACCCACTGGTCTCCGCGCTGTCTTGCTTGCCATCCGCGCCGCTTCTCTCAACTGAATTATCACTTTGAGGATGCGCAGTAAGAACTGCTGGCTGGAATTCTTGTTGGTGAGCAGGGTCATGGCAGGTAGCTGTAACTCCCGGCCACTCGATTTCACCTTCGTTGGTGCGTGTACCACCACAGCTACCCCAGGTTGATACCTGTCTTGTAGAACACCCTTTGGAAATGCTGAACTAGAACTTCCGGCTTCATCGTCGTCATCTCCAGCCTCTTTCAGGGGTTCAATGTTCATGCTTCGTAGTTCTTTCAACAGCTCGCTGATGTGCTGACATACAGTAAGACCCAACTGGCGAGCACCAGCTAACAAGAGTTTCAAGACAGTATTACGAGTCGGATTGTTAGCTCTAGAAAGCTGCAGGAGAAGATTTGTGGCATCTTCCAGGCCTTCCTCTGTGCATGATTTGGACGTGAGGACTTCCACAGCCAACTGCAATTGGTTCTCTAAAATTGTTTCTTCCTTATCAGGCTCTGCTGTCGATGTTTCTTCAGCCTTTTTAGCACCTTCTGATGCGGCAATTGCAGATGGTTGTTCTTGCGCGTCGCTTGGTCGGTCTGCGGGTATTTCAATAACAGCAGGTATGGGGTTACTAGAAGGAGGCGCGGACGCAACTACTGTGTTGCTAGTTGTGCTAACCACTGTTGTTCTAGATACACCTAAGCCACTAGCATGAGTTATGTTGTTGGTCGTTCTCTGCTGGGTTATATCAGGTAATCCAACAGACACAAGTCCCAGCAACCGCAACAGCCGGTCGGTCAGCAACTGACTGCGGCGAATGACGGGGTGCGACAACATTGTCATCAATTGTCCTAAAGGAGAGGCATCGTAAGACGATACAACACAGTCGGACTCAATACTGCCTCCACTATGAGAACGCTGAACTCCCTTGCCTTTCCGGCTTCCTATAGTACTGTCTAGTTTGACTAGCAAGTCCCAGAAATCGGTCTCAGTCCGACCACAGTCCAGTTTGCACTCAGATTTAGAAGCCCTTGCAGGGCTGGTTTGATTACTACTATTACTACTGGAAATGGCATTAGATTTAGCTTCATTGTCTTTAGAAGGCTTGCTCTTGTCCTCTGGGATTCCAGTATTAGAGTCAGCATCACATTTGATCTCCTTGGCTTTATTCTGAGGGAGGAAATGACAAGGAAAGCTTTTGGCAAGGGAAATGAGGGTGTCCAGCACATGGCGACAGATGAGAGGGGACGCTTGGCCATTGATCGTCACGGCCGTGCCGCCAGAAGTGCTCCACTTTTTCCCCGTCTTTTGAATCTGGAAGACATTGGCCCGACAACCCAAAGCAGCGTCGAGACTGACGGAGAGCCAAGATGGGACAGTGCTGGTGCGATCGGGCAACAGTTTGCCGGCGGCAACTGGACTAGACTCCCCTGTAGCGGCTGTTCCTGACGACTTCCTCTTCACTTTGTCGGTCTGTTTGCCGGTAGCTGCCCGTTCCTCTCCCTCGACACGGCACTCCCCGGTTCTCTGCAGCATCGACAGGAGTGCTCGAATGACCCAGCTCCTGGTCTGGGAGTGGTAGCAAAGATTACGCAAAACTCGGTGAAGCCTGGACGTGTTCAGTTTGGGCTCATCCACAAACAGCAATACCAGCAGGCAGGTGAGAGCCTCGTGGTCTAGCAAATGACGGCCCCTCAGTCGCACCGTGTTGGCCTGAGACGCGAGGTGAGATGTGGGCGCTCTGTTCCACCAATGAGCACCACTGGATCGGGCTGGTTGCCTTATGGCATATCTGGTTGGACCCAGACGTCCTGGGATCCCCGATTGCCGAAGAATAGCAGACAATGAGGCCGCACCCTGGGCGATCAAGCGCTCTTGCATCATGCGACGATGACGCTCCTCTAACTCCCGCCTCAGTAGCTGAGCCTCTGCCGCGAGATCCGGAGGAAGCACGGCCACCATAGAGTCATCCATGTCAGCCAGGACCTGCTGACGGAGAGAAGTGGGCAGAGTAGAAATGAAGATCGCAGGGTCCACTGGGGCTTCCGTGGTGGTGGTTGTGGACTGCTGAGAAGTTATTCGGGCCTGCTCAGCTCTCTGTTGAGCAAGTACCTCTTCCTGAATATTAGGAGGCAGAGCAGCCAAGAACTCTGGATTAACTTCAGTCAGACCAAGTGTTTCTGCCTGTTCTTGTTGCTGTAGAGCCCTCTGCTGAATGCGTTGCAAACGGAGCTGCTCGGCAATCACCTCCTGTCGAATGTTATCAGGCAATGCGGCCAAAAATGATGGATCTACTCCGTCCGGCAGTTGCAAGTCTCCAAGCATTGAAGAAAACTCAGCACTGCGTGTAGATGATGCTGGGAGTGTAGACAAGTCCCGAGCTAGCAATGCGATACTTGAAGTTGTTGGGATATCGGCTCCTGCCGTTGGTTGCTCTGCTGATGGCGTCCCACTACCTGCTGTGCTCGGTGCTGAATTGCTACTAGATGCAGTAGAGTTTACAGTGACAGCATCGGAGCTGGTGATGTTTGAGGGGCCATCGGGCGTGATGACTTCAGCCTGCGCAGTTTCTTGTTGGAGTACACCGGGAGCAGAGGATCCAGGTGTTGACGTGAACGGCAGTTGAGGAACTGGCTCCGTGTCAGTCAAGAGGGAGTCTCCCGAGAGAGTCATGCAGCTGTCGGTGAGCGTTGAAGAAGCCTGGGTAGAGGTAGGGGCAGAATCGTCAGCACCCAGACTAGCAGACATGGAAGAGGTCAACATTGGGGGAAGGGTGAATCCAGCTGCTGGTGTTATGCTGGTCAATGTTGAAGCCGCTAGTCTCGGGGGTGGTGCAGGGGTGTTATAAATCACAGGACTGTCCCCTGATCTTGTAACTGTACCCAAGGGGAAAGATAGAACATTTACAGATGTTTCAGATGAAGATACTCCCGCTTGGGCATTTGCGCTCGCCTGAGGGATGGTGGCAATAGGACGCCCAGGAGCAGCTGGGGTGTTCAATGGGATGGGAGCATCAGGAGTGGCGATCATGGATGCCAAACTGAATGGCTGGCCATGGGCAGGGGTGTCAGGCCCCAGCAAGGTAGTGGCTGGTGGGACTGATGACATATTCTGAGCGATGGCAGCGAGTCGTTCAGCAGCGAGACGTTCAGCAGTTGAACTTCCAGTGGGGCGACTGGCTGACAAGGCTACGGATATCTCCTGAGAGGTTGGCAGGCCTCCTGAACTGCTCGATATGATATCACTTGCCTGCATGGCTGAGGGCAGAGACCCAGAAATACTAGAAGAGCTGACTGCGGACTCCCTGTTGCCATCTTCACCTCTCTTCTCCTCCTTGTTCTTCTCTTTCTTGAGAGCCTCTTCCTCCGCCGCTTTCTTCCTCTTTTCTTTCCTCTCTGCGAGTTCGTAATCTCTTCTTCTCTCCAGATCCTCAATTATCTCTGGCTTGAGGCACGTCAGGCAATCGTGCACACTGTCACCATCGAGCACACGAGCCTCTTCAGTCCATCTGGCCAACGCTGATGGCACACTGGACAACACTCCGGAGTTCGGCCCGGCTCCATCCAAGAAAGCATCCTGGAAGAACTCCTCATAGCTCTCCTCCTCAGGACATCTGGTCATAAAGCGCACATCGTCGTTTGTCACCAAATGAAATCTGGCTTGGGCTGGGGCTCCTGTGGAAAGAGTGTTTGTCAACTGAAGAACATCAGCAGCAGCTGTTGGCCCGAGTAACCTTTGCAAGATTGGTGGGGGATTAGGATGCCTGCAAGTTGCCGAGTTGTAATGGACGTGTAGGCGGTAGGTGCCAACACCACCCGCCCCTCTCTGTCGTCCCGCTCTGTGCACACGCGCGGCTAATGAACCCGGAACGGCATGCGTCTCGGCATGTCGCACCAGCAGCGGGTGAGCAGACGTGACGTTGCTGGGAGCAGGAGGCACTAGAGGACCCCCAGTGTCACCTAATTGAACATAGAGATCATTGTCATCACCATAGAGAGGCTCATCCATGTCTTGAATGTCGTCATTGTCTGCCTCCATGTCGGAGCCCTCATCCTCCTCATCCTCCTCGTCCTCATCCTCCTCCTCCTCTGCCTCTTCCTCAGCCTCCTCCTCGTTGTCCTCATCCTCAGCCTCCGATGTACTGTCATCATCATCAACATGAGATTCGTGGAGGTGTGGCTCATGGTCATCACCATCTGCATCATCATCTGACATCTGGCTGACCATCTGCGAATCATGGTGGTCCATGTCCTCAGTCTCAACCTCCACATCCACATCGATCATCACGTCCTGGGATTCATCATTGGCGGCCATTGTGCTGTCTTCCATGATGAGTTCTCCGAGGACTTGTTCCGCTGGGCCACGGCGGTCACGATCTAGTAACTGATCCAGAACTTCCTCCAATTCCCTCTCCTGGTTGGTAGACTCCAGATCAGGCTCTACGGCTTCTGTGGCTTCCGTCTCCTCCAATCCCTGATGGTCCTCCTGACTTTCAGTGACATCTTCAATTCGAACGTCACTTTCCTCTTGAACACCAGTGTTCGGACCAACTTCATTGCCATTTGTTTGCTCAGGGTTGGTTCTGCTAGCCGTAGCCTCGTTAATTGTGGCGGTTCCATTTGCAATTTCACCCGGCTTGGGCTTGAGAGTGTGTTTGGGGTTGGAGAACGTTTGCGGTTGGTTCACGATCCTCGACAACGTTTCCAGCGGTTTGAGTGCAGCATTTACAGTATTTGGCATGTTGGGACTTGAAAGATCAAGATTATGAGGAATGCGGGCGAGGTCAGTGACCAAGCCCTTCTTCAACAGCATCCTAACCATGTTGTTCATCGTCGTCTGCTGACCTTTGAATACTTGGTTGGGGATATGTCCGGGTGAAGGGCAAGCCTCTATCACAGTACTTATAATTGCAGTTAATGCCTGCACTTTAGCATGTTTCTCTGCACTCTCCTGCAGCCCCAGGGCACGTTGCAAAGATCCTTTTAACTCATTGACTAAGATAGTCTGTGCATCAGGGCTGTGGTTGCAAGCAGCGATGCTGGCGATGAATACCCTGGCGAGAGCAGGGCAATCCTTGTCGCCACACTCTTGTCCTTGTGCAAGTAGTTGGTCCAACACAAAAGCTAAAGCATTGATGTCCTCAGGAACAAGTTCACTCTGACCAGCAGAGTAGATGTGTTGGGCCACCATCACAGCACAGCCCGCGTAAGACCGCACCATCTCGGCCAGCAGTCTCAGAACAGCGGACTTGGGCAACAGCTGTTGTTTCTTCTTATCATCCTTCGCTTTCTCCTCTTTGTCCTTTTCTTCAGACTTATCATCGCTCGTCTTCGGCTCACTGCCAATGCTTCCTACGGCAGCCTGCTGCATGCTGGTGACAATTCGCACCTGGCCAGCCAGGGCATTTTCCTCGTCCTGCTGCAGATCTGTGCTGCTCCCTTGCCTCACCATTTGATTCCTGTCGGGAAGATCTCGTCCGAACTCTGACACAACCTCCTCCGGCAGGGCGTCTCCAGATTGCCAGCCTTCTAGACCACCGGGGTTTTCTGTTTCTTCCACCGTCTTGTAGTTGCACTTCACAATGAGGGCGTTTAACAGTTCGTAAATGACCTCCCTCATTGGGTACTCCAGATAAGGAACCTTCTGAGTAGGTTTCGCAGGCAGGCATCGAAGGATTTGAGGAGTATTGACGCCAGTTAGTCTCGCCTCATCATCATCTCTTTTTGAAGGCTGTGGCAGTGCAATCTGCAACGTTGATTTGCAGGTTTGCACAAACAGGTCAGACGACCTGCACGCAGCAGGAGCTAAAACTCGCAAGACGTAATGCATTTCTTTCGCTCCCAGACTTCCTGGCCCCACCCCACTCGGCGTGGACCCTGCACCCTGACAGGATGACCTGATAACCTTTTCCATTGTATGTGCCAGAGTCGAAGGCTCCTCCAAGATGTGGCGGAGGATGAGAGTAGCCAGAGAGGTGAACCCTTGGAAGGCCGAGGCCTGCGTAAGATTGAGCATCAGTCGAGGCCCACCTAGTTCTGCAAACACCATGGCGTAACGGTTCTCCCTCGTAAGTCTCAAGGTAAGTCTTAACGTGGCATGCAAGGTGTCAGCGTCCACCGGTATGCTGATCAGCGACACGGTACATCTAATCAATGATTCAATCTGACTAGGGAGAAGACCGTTTACAATCTTAATCTCAGGCTCAGACTTATCCAGACTCTTTTCCGTGTCACTTTCCGTTGATTCACCAGACTTGCTTCCTTCCTCAATCTCCATACCATTGTCTTCTTTTTGCAAATTATCAGCCTTTTCCTTTTCGCCCTTCTTGGACTTTTCATCCTTGTTAGGAAGCGACAACATGATTGGTCTTCTGTTGCCACTCTCCTCATTAACCTGAACCATGGAGCTGAACTGAACGTAATAACGTCGCCGACCAGCTGTGAATCTCACAGACGGTTGACCTGCCCCATATGCATCATCAATAGTCTTGTTGTTTCCTCCACTGTAATTGCACCATCTTCCACTTCTGTCATCAAACCATTTCCAAACTCTGCTTTTACCCAGGATCTTCTCCAACACAGCCTTTCTTTTTGATGAGATGGACACCTTCTCATACAAGTCTAAGAGCAACAAAAGGGGTGCGATCCACTTGGGAGTTGTGGCCTCCTTGGCAGCTGTCAGACATTGCTGAGCCGTTTCAAGGAGTTGAACTAACAGATCAAGTATTCCAGCTTCCTCCACAGCCTCTGCACTCGGCTGTCTCATTTCCTCAAATAACAAACTCAAAAGGTGTAGCCTGGTGGCTAGTTTAGGAGCTTCAGGCAGATCAGACAATTGGTTACCCCAGTCCAAGATGCTTCGTTTATCTGAAGCAGTAAGGGGACTGGCAGCTTCCATGAGTTTGCCACATAGTCCAGCAATATCATTAACCAAAGACCTCAACATATTATCCCTCCAAGCGTCTCCATTACGCGTTGTTACAGTAACAAGCAGATCACAGGCCCGGTAAACAGTCTCTGGCAGTGTGTCCAACAACTGCAGGCACCCAGCCATCATGTCCTTGGTGAAATTGTCCAAGACTTCATCGGTCAGAGGTTCTTCAGGCTCCTGGATGTCTGCCTTAGCTTCAGCTTCTTGTCTCTTCTTCTCTTCATCCTCCTTGGCTTTTTGTTCAGCAGCCGGAGTTGCAGGGGCTGAAGATGAGGAAGAGGAGGACGATGCAAGAACAGGCGGAGGATGGGTCAAGATGTATTCGGTTGCCTGTTCTAAACTGCTGGTGTGCGTCAAGGCCTCCGTGCTGTGCTCCCTGGTGAAGCCCATGTCAACGAGCTGTTGCAAGTGTTCCTGATTGATTGTAGGCTCCTCAGGGCGCAGAGACGTCAAGGGCATGAGAGAGGCAGGGCCACTAGAGGCCGCCACAGCAGCGCCACATTTGCTCTGCTCTTCTTTCTCCTTGTCCAACTGCTCCTTGATGGTCGAGTGACCCTTGAATATGTGGCACAAGATCGCCAGGATTGACTCGGACATTCGCTCCCCATAAACCTTCAGTGGCTTCTTGTTCCACAAGTGCATCACAGAATGGAAAGCAGCCTTATGAGTTTTCACAAGATACTGGACAGGGTTAAATGAAGTAAACAAATGGGGAGATTCCAGCACAGCCTTGGTGTTCACCATCTTCTCAACCAACATCAACCAAGCCACAAGGAATTCACCAGTTCCATCTGGCAATGCGGGATCTTCCAATCCCTCTATCAGAGGCAACTTTCCACCAGCCGACAAGGCCCATTCAAACGCTTCAAACAAGGCAGTCTGTCCACCGCATGAGAGGAACTTTTGCAACATCAAGTGATACGGATGTTTCTTCTCATCAAACAACATCGGTGAAGTAAAACCCACAGAACAGATCAAGAATGTCAGCCTCAGCTTAGGCACAGGTGAAGAGGCAGGGGCAGTCCAACTGAGACCATTGGCCAAAAGTTTGGTGAGTGCAGATGCCACGGCCCTGGATGCAGGAGTGGGTGTCGCAGGGGGAGGTGGGACCTGCTGGCTCCTCCGTTGCCGTACTGGCGAGCCGACACACAGCTTGACTAAAAGACCAAACAGTTCGGCAAGAGCACGACCGAGTCTGGATGATGCAGACAAGAGAGGCTTGATCTGCTTGATTTGCGCTTGCAGGAGAGGAGATATTTTGCTCTTCTTGCTGTCGGAGTTTTCCTCAGTTTCATCAGTCTCCATAGGAGTTGCGGGACTCTCGGATGTCGTCAGTGACTCCATGGCGTGTGCAACACCGTTACTTCCCATCTCTCCAGAGCTGCGCTTCAAGACGCCAATCGCGCCTTCCTCGGGCTTTTTGTCCTTGGCATTCTCTTTCGGAATGAGCTTGTCCAGGTCTGCTTTGCCGAAGACACATCCAGTAGGTAAGATATCTTCGCTACAGAACGCAAGAAGAACAGTGCTTTCCCAGACTAATGATGTATACAAGCTGCTTAGTCCTTTCAGTACTTGCAAACCTAGTTCTGAGCCCCAGTGACTTACGGAGATACTTCTGATGTCAGTCTGGCCAACTTTGCACACGTGCGTGAACATGGTTATGTAAGCATGAGCGGCGGCAATGGAGTGCAACAGAGGAGTTGCTTGAGGTGACAAGGTGGCATCAGTTGAGCTAGGAGCGTTGACCAACTCACGGAGAAGTACAGACCCTCCTGGGGGATCAAGGAACTTGTGAAGCGGTTCAAGGGACTGAAGAACCTCGTTCAGATGCAGGAGTCCTTGTTTCAGCACTTGTGGTTCATGCGACAAAGTCAAGATAGATTTACAGACTCCTGCAACGGCCTGGCATGAGGGGGAGGCGGGGAAGTCTATGGGCAGATTAGGAAGACCAAGAATTCCCATGAGGGGAACCAGTCCTTTCTGAGTCACAAACTCCCGGCAGTGATCATCCGTAGTGTTGTTGCTCAATATCGCCTCAACGAACTTCATCACATTCAGCACGTAGTCCATCAGAGGGATCGGGGTTCTCTCCTGAGACACGGAAGTCCCTTGGCCCTCAGTAGAGGTCTGCATGGTGTCAGACTTGTTGCCAGAGTTGCTGCTGCTGTGCGTGCTGCCCACTTCATCCTCCTCGTCCTCATCATCAGAAGATGCAGCCTCATTGTTCATGCTTGACCTCAATGCCAGATTAGCCGGAGGCTCTGTCTTGGGCTGCGGTTTCTGACAGATGTATTTGGGGTCTCTGCCCATTGAACAGACCTCTTCCAACAGCTTGATGATGGCTTTTGTAGCATCTGTTCTCAAAGATGGTTGGTGCCTCATTAACTCATCCATGGCGTTGCCAAGATTGCTTGCAGTATCACCTAGGGGATCTGAGCTCCTTCTCCTCCTCATGGCTGTGAGGTAGTCAGACGATAGCAGGACCTTGAAGAGTCTCTCGAAGGGTTTGCACTGCACGAAAGCTTCCAATCCTCTAGCATTCAAACAAAGAGCGCTGAACACGTTGGGCAAAGAAGCCAAAACTTCTCGTGTAGCGGGGACATCTTTGACTAGCAGGGCGTACAACACCACATCAGTCAAGCCATTATCTTGCAGAGAAGAGAGCAGCGAAGGTTCTTGGAACACATACACAGTAACAACATCTGTCGCCAGAAGAAAGAGAGAAGGTCCATAATACTCGGCATTGCTGATGACATGCTTTAGAGATCGCGGAAGGGATCCTTCCATCAAGTGCCGAATACTTTCAGAGAAGGCTGGGTCGGGGATAGCTTTCTTCAGAAAGTTTAACATGGACTTCATGAGAGCTGCTCTTTGGGGAAAACACTGAAGACTTTTCCCATCTGCTCCTACAGTAGTAGCAGGGGTGATATCACAGGCTCGCAGCGGAGTAGGCGCTCCAGTAGTGACAACATCGCTGCTTATGTTCAAATCCATTGGTCCACCAGAAGTGTCCATGGACAGTGGGGAACCTGGGTTACCATCCATGCTCATGGAGTCACTGCTACGCCTCGGACAGATCACAAATGGCTGTTCCTTCCTGCAGATCTCTACTTCATGCTCCAGACGATTAATGAATGCTGCCAGCCCACCGTGGGACTGAAATGCAGCCATGTCCAGATTGGTGATGAGGTCGATGACCCTAACAGCCCTGGTAACAAAAGTAATGTGTTCTTGTCCATCTCCGTACCAGTTGATGACCTTCAAAAGAGACTCCATCATGCCGCATGACACCAGAGCTTCTCCGCCACTTTCATAGCTGGCCAGGTGATAGAGGAAGGAGAAGAGAGCCGTGGCAAAAGGTTGCGGAAACTGCTCCAGGCCAGGGTCAGTCATGTGCTGGATGCATTTCCGCACAAGAACCGGCAAGAAGCCGTGATAGGAAGAAGCCCCCGTGGCATCGATGATGTTATTCAGTCTCGGAGTTCTCTCAAGGTGAATGATAGAGGTGAGAGTGCGCAGAGCTGCAGCTTTTATATCAAGAAGTTTTGGGTCTTTAACTTCAAGAATATCCACCAGTTCTTCAATCAATCCATTGTACAGCAAGGTGTTCACATTGTCTTGAATTGAATTAGAATACACGAGGATAGAAATGGCTTGTAGCCTGGCCTGAACACACTGCAGCCTTTTCTCATAACGTGAAAATGCCTGGGCCAGTCGTATGTGTGTAAACAACTGCATCTGTTTATCTTGAGGTATCTTATGGACTTTAAGAAGATCTTCCATTATTTCAGATGCCAATTTTGGAGACTTATCAACATTTTCAATGTGAATGCTACTCAGAATTGTGGCAGAGGTCTTTTTAGTAGATTTTTCTTCCCTCTGCTCTACATAGAACTCAAAATGTAGGGTTGTTGCACTGGGTGGAAATGAAGACATAGGAAGAGTCTGACAGCATTCTGCAAGACCAAAGCCATTTTCCTTTCCTCCCCAACTCTCTGCGAGGTGAGTCAACCTGAGCACAAGGCCAGTCTTCTTATCAGCACTCAATCGCGGTATGAAGTTTGAGCGTTTGCTGAATACGTAGAGAAGATTCAAGACGGCCAGAACTACACTCATGTCACTACACGCCAAGAGGTCCGTCAGGTGTTCCATGGAGCTGTACAGATGCCGAGTGAAGCTGTGCTCGATGAGCAGGGCCATGAAATGCAGCACCGCCAGCAACAGCTCCTTCTGGCTCTCGTTGCCCTTTACTTCGCATGGTAATGTCCACGCCCCTTCTGGTCGCACCAGGGACTGGCTGAGTACAACATCACAGATATCCAGTACATCTGCCCAGTGATATAACTCACATTTTCCATATGTCCAAGCCTTAATGGACTTCAACTGGGCAAGGAGTTTTGGTGGACTATCACTGCATGCTTTTATCTTCTCAATGAGGGCTTTGCAGTCAGCAGGCACCTCACTGGAGCTTTTCTTTAATTTTGTTCTATCAATCTTCATTTTGATATCATTATTATTTTTCCAACTATAAACGGCTTATGTTGCTGGAAGTTCATTTTGCTCGTCGTAAGCCGCCATACTGCTG
>Ga0210333_1067187_pt1 | contig 15369 bp, 1 predicted proteins | sample S304metaT_FD_159654 | JGI IMG/M metagenome (GOLD analysis project Ga0210333, IMG submission 159654) | Metatranscriptome of estuarine sediment microbial communities from the Columbia River estuary, Washington, United States - S.304... | ecosystem: Environmental > Aquatic > Marine > Intertidal zone... | reverse complement strand
TGAGGGTGTCAACTGCGAGAATGCTGTTTGCAGCATTCCTTGCATGAATGGAGGAAAATGCATTGGCCCTAATACATGTAACTGTTCAGGCACTGGCTACTCAGGGAAAGCATGCGATTCACCCGTGTGTGACCCTCCCTGCCAGTTCAATGGGACCTGCTACCTGCCAAACCAGTGTTCTTGCACCCCTGGCCGCAATGGACCCCAATGTGCCGGCACCTATTGTGACCCTGCCTGCCAGAAGGGTGTTTGCATGGGCCCCAACCAGTGCACCTGTCAGACTGGTTACACTGGAGCTGATTGCTCCAAACCTTTCTGTGGTGGACCGTGCGTGCATGGTACCTGCAAAGCTGCCGGAAGTTCCTGTACATGTGAAGCTGGTTGGACTGGCTGGTTCTGTGACGAAGCCATTTGTGACCCCCCATGTGCTAATGGTGGCACCTGTATTGGCCCGGACTCCTGTGCCTGTCCAGAAGGTTTCACCGACAAGAAATGTGGCCTTTCTCTCATCCAGAACGACCAAACTGACTACTTTGAGATGATCGGTAGCGGAATCCTGAGTGACCATGCTGTGTGCAGAGTTCATGGAGGCCACCATTACGTGACCTTTGACCAGAAAGCTTACACTTACGAAGGCAGAGGCATGTACCGGTTGGTCCAGGACTGCAGCGACGATGCTTTGTCATCTTTTGTGATTTATGTCAACCAGAGTTTCGAATGTCTGTCTACAGGACACCATGCCTGCAAAGTCTCTGTCATGATCTCCAAAGGCTTGAACACCATAGTCCTTTTACCCGGCGGCTCTGTACTTGTCAATGGGATTCTCAAACAAGCACCCACAACCGTAGGAGACGTCATTATCACCAAAATTGCAGAATACACCATGGCTGAGGGCATTGGTGAGCTGAAGGTGAAAATGGATGGTCTTAGCAGTGTCTACATACATGCCCCTCAGACCATGGCTGGAACTGTCTGCGGAATGTGTGGAAACTACAATGGCAACGTCAATGATGAACTTCTGAGTCCAAGAGGTCACAAGTATGACAACACGGTGCAGTTTGGAGATGCCTGGGCATATGTGTCCCCAGATACTGGAGCACCACTGAGTCCACCCATTTCTGAGGTTTCAGGGACTTCTCCAGCACATCCTTGCTCCCTCCTTGATCAGGCTACCAGAGACGATGCCATAGCAATGTGTGACTTTCTGCTGAAAGAGGATCTTGTCTTTGCCATGTGTCACGGTACATTGTCACCTAGTAAGATCAAAGAACATTGTATCTATGATATGTGCGAATGCATGGAATCGGGATCTGCCAAAGAATGCGAAGGAACGAGATGTGATTCCGCCATGCAGTACGCTCGTCTTTGCACCCAAGCCGGTATTGTTATTCAATGGAGAACTCCAACATTCTGTCCACATACTTCCTGTACTGGAGGAAAGGTGTACCAAGAATGTGGAACTAACTGCGGAAAGAAGTGTGGGGAGGCTGCCTTCATCGGCCGTTGCACGGATGAAATTTGCGTAGATGGCTGTTTCTGTCCGGATGGTACTTTCTGGGATGGTCAACAATGTGTCACATCTGATTTGTGCCCATGCTACAGAAGCGCAGACAGGAAACAGTACCAAGTTGGTGAAAGCTACCAAAAGAACTGCGAGCAATGTACCTGCACCAGAGGCTCCAAATGGAATTGCACCACCATGCCTGATTGCCATGGACGCTGCACAATTTCTGGCGATCCTTTTGTTTCAACATTTGATCAGAGAGAATTCGGTTTTGAAGGAGAAGTAGAGGTTACTCTGATGCAGACGGTTGGGGTTGATGTGCACTACACAATCTGGTCCAAGAATGACAGATGCATCCAGAATGACGATAGCCTGTGTACCAAAGCTATTACAGTGCAAATCGGAGATGGATCAGAAGGCACTACCATTTTCAGATTCCGACCTCACACCCACACTATTTCTACCAAGATGGCTGGAGGTGTAGTGGATGAACAAACAATCGGAGACATATATGACAATTCCGGAATCTGGATAAGGAAAGTGTCATCCCTCATGACCAGAATGACCATTGATGTTGGCATTGACCTCTTGTGGGATAGCAACAATAGGATTGAGATCCAACTTTCACCAGCATTCCGTAACAAAGTTATGGGCTTGTGTGGTAACTACAACGGTGATCTGGAAGATGACAGCATGACCCCTAATGGAGACAAGAACACTGATGTTGCACAGTTCGTGGCAGCTTGGGCAACCAGTGTGAATGCTGTGGTCAAGGGCAGCTCCACATATAGTGGCTACTGCAGTCAGACTGACTTTGCTGCTATGGCCAAGAATATTTCTCAGATCCTAAAATCGGACATGTTCAAATCATGCAATGTCATTGTTACCCCTGATAAATACATGACTCAACTAGAGCATGATGTCTGTCGATGCGGTGTGGACCATCGCTTGTCCCTGGAGTGCGAATGCAGTGCCATTGCCTCTTATGCGAGAGCATGTACCTTAAATGGCATTGTGGTTGAGTGGAGATCAAAAGAACTGTGCAACATCGAGTGCACCGGTGGAAAAGTGTTTCAGCAGTGTGGTCCTAATTGCAAACAGACTTGTGCTGACCTTTCAAGATCTGACTGCAGAGACGAATGTGTGGAAGGATGCAACTGTCCACAGGGAATGGTGTTTGATACTGAGAGACAGCAATGTGTCTATGTCGATGAGTGTCCATGTTATTACCGATCCCAAGTGTACAATCCGAATGACATCCGCAAAGACGGATGCAAAGATTGCCTTTGTCGTAATGGAGAGTGGGAATGCCCTGATATCAATTGCGACACCACTTGTCCACCAGGTCAAGTGTGGAATCCATGTTCAGAATGTGAGAAAAATTGCCAGAACATGAACATCTCATGCCCCTCGGATGGGTGCCAGACCCAAGGGTGCACATGCCCAGGCGATATGGTTGTGGGACCCGATGGGGACTGCATCAGCCCCTGGGACTGTCCCTGCTTCTTCATGGGGGAGAGTTTGTATGAAGGAGAAAGGAGATTTGACGGCTGTAACTTGTGTAACTGCACTGGTGGAAAACTCCAATGCACAGACTACAGATGCCCAGGCAGATGTGGAGCAGTGGGAGACCCCCATTATCTCACATATGATGGCCATGCTTATGGGTTCCAGGGAGCCTGCAGTTATATCCTGACGACCGATTACTGTAATGATAACGACCCTAATCGTGGTACTTTCAAGGTTGAGGTGGAGAATGTCCCTTGTGGCACAGATGGCATGTCCTGCACCAAATCTGTCAAGGTCTATTTGCACGATACACTGATTCACCTGGTCAGAGGAGCTGACCCTATAATTAGCCCTAATCCGAACGCTGGACCTAGCACTCCACAGGCTCAGTATGAAATCACTCAGCAGGGTGTCTTCACTCTAATAACAACTCCATATGGAATTCGCGTCCAATGGGATGGCTCTATGAGAGTGTACGTCATCGTGAATCCAGACTATATGGGCAAACTGTGTGGGCTGTGTGGTAATTTTGACAAGAATGCTGCCAATGACCAAAAAGCAAGAAGTGGTCAGATTGAGGACAACGTCAATGCTTTCGCCAACTCATGGCATGCCAGCCCAAGCTGTCCAGACGTAGGAGAACCTGTCCATCCTTGTGAGATGAGTCCTGAGAGATTTTTGTGGTCTCAGTACTCGTGTATGTACTTGAAATCTGCACTCTTTGAACCTTGCCACGCAAAGGTGAATGTTGAACCATACTATGAAGACTGCATTTGGGATACTTGCGGCTGTAACGCTGGTGGGGACTGCGAGTGTCTGTGCACATCGGTCGCCAACTACGCCCATCAGTGCAACTTGAAGGGAGTCCACATCAAATGGAGGCATCCCGGATTCTGTCCCATGCAATGCGAAGATGGTCTAGTCTATAACCCTTGTGGAACAGTCTGTGACAACCGGTGCTACGTCAGTCCGCTGGAGAAGAACCGCGGTTGCACCACATGTGTTGAAGGATGCCATTGCCCCAATGGCACAGTTTACCACAATGGAACATGCATCGAGCGTGAACAGTGTGGCTGTATCGACCCAGAAACAGGAAAAGAAATCCCAGCCAACAATGCTATTTCCAAAAACTGCCAAATCTGCCTCTGTATCTTCGGTAACTGGCAGTGCATGAAAAAACCAGGATGCGTGTTGACCACGACTACTGCAACTGTCCGACCAACTTCAGACATCTGCTTAGGGGATGATGAGATCAAGTGTATTGCACCAGTTGGAACGTGTGGAAAGATTTGTGATGGTATCCGGGACTGTGTTGATGGGGAGGATGAGGTTAACTGTGCATCAACTACACCATCAGTGACCCCAGTCACCCAACCAGTGTGCAGAGACCCAGAAGAGCCTGTGGCATGCAACGACTGCCCAAAGAAATGCCATGCTATTTCTGAAACAGAGGAACCATGTTTTCCTGTAGATGAAATCGATTGTGTTGCAGGATGTCAATGCAAACCTGGGTATGCACTTAACGGGACAATATGCATCAAGGAGTCTCTTTGCAACTGTTATGATGACGTCAATGATGTTGTTCGAGATCCATTTGAGGAATGGGAATCAGATTGTGAGAAGTGTCAATGTATTGACAACACAGTTGTCTGCCATATGAATTGCCCTGACCTAGTGTGTCGCCCTGGTATGGTGAGACAGAAAGAGAGTGGGCAATGTTGCGATTCTTGTGTTCCGGAACCGACAGTTGGCCCAACAATTTCTGCTCCAGTCACCACAGTAACTCCGCTCTGTGAGTCCAAAGAGGGTATGGGAAATGCAACTATTTTGCCAGATGAGCGAATCACTTGCTCACCAAAATGCAATCCAGAAGAACTCAGACCGGGCAATCCTGGCTGGACTGTCTCAGCCCCATCCCCGGATGAGAGACCTTATGTTGATATCAAGGTTGCAGTTCCCAATGTAAAGGAGACTCCTGTCATTATAGAGGAAATCATTGTAACAGGAGACATTGCTGGAATCATTATCTTGTTCAAGAGGAATGAAGACCAACCGGATTGGGAAACCTATTCCGAACAGGGTACTCCAAAGATATTCCAAAACGGGGCGCGATTCCAACAACCAATAATGGCTGAAGTGGTTCGAATTGAGATACTTGTGACAGACGAAACTCCTAATGTGAAAGTAAACGTGGAAATATTCGCTTGCTTCGAAGAGACACCTGAGATTCCTTGTCTACTCTCGGATGGAATGTCCAATGAACAATTGATTCCTGAGTCACATCTGAGCGCTGAACCAAATGAAGGTAAACCTGCCTTGGCTAGACCACACACACTTGGTGACTGGACTGTCCAGAAACCCTCTGATCCAAGCATAACGAAGCGCTTGGTTATTCAGCTGGTGCAGAAGAGCCCACAGAACAACCCCATACTTGTGGACAGAGTGGAAGTTAAGGGAAATATCCATAAGTTCAATGTTCTTTACAAGTCCGATGATTCTTCTGCAAAGTGGATTCCAGTCTATGAAGGAAACGCACCAAAGGAATTTGATGCAGCGGACAGTGTGGTTGACCGTTTTGAGCCACATCTAATGGCAGAGGTCATCGCTATCCAGCCCGTTTCAACCCAGATTGTGACTGACTCTGAGTTCCGTGTGAGCGTTTCCATCTGGGCTTGTTTCCATGAAATTTCAACAACAACAGAGAAGTATACCACAACCAAAGAGGTCACAACAACAACCACAGTGCAAAGAACAACAACACAGTCCTTTACAACACAAGAGGCCTGTTTGGAAGATGAACTGGAAATGTCATCGTCAAATATTCGTGTATCAACAACAACTGCAGCAAGTCTATTAGCTGGTTATGAGAACAACATCTTTACTCCTGGTCTGATCTGGGAATCTGGTCCAAAGAGCACTTCGCCTGTGGTCAACATCGGTCTTAGTCTTGTGACGGCAAAAACACCTCTTGTGACAAAAGTGGTCATAGAAACATTTGGTGCTTCAGCTGTCTCAGCCAGCTTGGGCTTCGGGACCTCAGGAGATGGCACTGAACGCAAGAACCTTGATCCCACAATCTGGACAAAAGTAGTCTTGGAATTCTCCAGGACTGTTAGGTCTAGCAACTTGAACGTTTTCCTGCATTATGCATCTACGAGTGCTGGCACTGCAACTATCTCTGTGAAGAACGCAGTTATCATTGCTTGCTATGAGCCAATTCAAGGAACGACCACTCGCGCCACCAGTGTGCTGCCATCCTTTTCCACCACACCAAGCACTGCTTACCCTACCACACCAAAACCCACAACTCCAACAACTGCCATTCCTTGCGAAGAGATTGCTTTGGATATGAAATCTAGCGAGTTCATCGCTTTCACCGATCTTGTTGAAGAGCAACTTACTCGATCAGCTTTGGCAGGTAGCAACACAAAGTTGGATCTTACACAAGACGACAAACTTTATATCTCCTTTTTGGTCCAGAAGCCAAAACTCACCAAGGTAAAACTTACACTGACTCATGTGAAACACGCTACAGTGGAGATCTATGAGGACTTCATGTTAGGAGGACAACCAGTGTTTGAGGAATCCCGTTCATTCAGTCAAAGCTCAAGTGATGTTGATGTTGTGTTCATACTCAACCAAGGAATTGAGGCCAACCAAGTCATTGTGAAGTTGCAAAAAGACACAGTGTCAAGCAAAATGTCTGTTTCAAACCTTCAACTTGACTCTTGCTACCATCCCACAACTGGAGTAACGACAACCCCTGGTGCTAGTACTACACCAAGTGTTTCAGGAAAACCAAGTACCCTGGAACCAGGTTTGACCACCACTGTGTTAGGCAGTACCACAACAACTGAAGAATGTGTAATTGTTGACACAAAGAGAAACACTCACTGGCTTGCACTTGATAGCAATGCGCCAAAAGATGTTGACAATGACATCAGCAACATCCTATGGGGCAAGAAAGACCGCTATTATCTGCAAAATAATCGAATTGACCAAACTACTGAGATCATAATAACTTTCACTACTCCATATGAGAACCGAATTGTTGGAGTTGTACTGAATGTCAAGGGCGTTAGTGTTGTTGACATTGAAATTCTCAGAGAAGATGGCACCGTTGCAGAAAGCTCTAGGGTTCCCATCAAACGAGTTACAAAAAATTCGCTTGTGTCAATGAATCCCAAAGGAGTGGCAGGCAGATATGTCACTGTCACACTGACTGCAGCTTGCACTAAATGTGATGTCTATGTGAAAGGAATGTACTTGGAGGTTTGCGAACAACCTGAACTTCCATCAACACCTTCCACTCAGAAACCGGGAACCACCACAGAAAATCCTTGCCCTGAGGGAGAATTCCCAGGACCCTGTGAATGCGATCTGACTTGTGAGGAACTGCTTGCAGGCGTTAAGTGTGCCCAGAAAAAAGTTGTTGCAAATGATGAGGGCATGTGTTGTCATTGTCCTGATGGTGAAATAAGGGATGAGACTGGTAAATGTGCACCCATCTCAGAATGCAAATGCACAGATCCAGATACTGGGTTGGAGCATGAGTTGAATGCAGGGTACATTGACATAGTTGACGGTTGCCAAGCTCAGTGTTACTTGACTTACAACTGCACAAAGACTTGTGAGAAGATCTGTACCATCACTTGTGCTTCGGGCTACAAACCAGTTGAAGTACCAGGAGCATGTTGTGAATGCAGACCAGGAACTGAACCACCAACCACCACACCAACTGGAGGATGCACTTGTCCTGAAGAACAGATCATGTGTGACGACTGCACCAAATGCTACTCCCCAATCATGGTCTGTGACAATGTTCCGGACTGCAGGGATGGGTCAGATGAGAAAGGCTGTCCATGTTACCACGAGGGACAAAGATATTATGATGAGCAGGAATGGCAACATGGTGAATGCCACTTTTGCAAGTGTACCAATGGAAAAATCGAATGCGGCAAGCAATGCTTAATCACTGTCTGTCCAAAGGGTGAGATTCTTAACATTCGTCAAGATGATCCAGCAACTTGCTGCAGTTGTGAGCCCGGAGTGACAACGCCCGCGCCAAGCAGCACTCCTTTACCAACAGGGTCAACTACCAGATCCCCATCAGGTACCACGGTGTGTGTTGAAGGCACAACTACTAAGTATGATGAATGTCATAACAATGTATGTGTCGATGGCAAAATGACACTAGTGACGGCTTGTAACAAGGTTTGCGAAGAGGATGAGGTTAAGGTGATCTACAATGAAGGAACTTGCTGTGTGTGTCAGCCAATCAAGGCATCAACACCACTTCCTACACCAACCACCACTCCATCTGTGACTCGCACAACTACAGCTTGTGTGCCTCCTCTTATCCCAACGGAATGTGTGAGAGACTGCGGAATGTGCCATGAAAAACAAGGGGACTGTCAGATTTCTATCCAACCTTGCATGTCTGGTTGTGATTGTCCAGCTGACTTCGTCTTCAACGGCAAAACTTGTGTTCAACCTGCGGAGTGTAGATGTCTCCACCCTGGAAATGGACAAATTATGGACCCAGGACAAGTGGTCGTGATCGGCTGTCATTCTTACACATGCCACGACAATGAACTTGTTACCATGCCTGTGGTTTGCGAGCCTTGTGACCCCAATAAGGAGGTTGAGGTTCCCAAAGAAGAAGGACAGTGTTGTCATTCTTGTAAACCAATTGAACCATCAGTTACTACACCACCAACTGTGTGTGATGAAGATAAAGAATTGGTTGAATGCAAATGCATACAAACTTGTGAAACGAAGGCAGCTGAGATAGAATGTCCAACAGAGTGCCAACCCGGTTGCCAATGCCCAGAGGGATGGGTTGAGACACCAGATGGAACCTGCATCCATGAGTCTGACTGTGTTTGCTATGATGAGGAGACAGGCCAATGGTTCCTTGACCATGAAGTGTGGCAAGATGTAACAGACTGCAACAGCATCAGAGTGTGTAGATGCGATCCAAAAGAAGGCATCAAGTGCACCTATCAATGTTCTGCTGAGTTCACTTGCTCTGGAAATGGCCTGCCAGTCATTGTTGAAGATAATTGCTGCACATGCCAGTACTTCACTACACCTATTCCAGTTTCCTGTGAAGACTCCGTCACAGCAGTTCTCTGTAACATCCCATGCGATGCGGGTGAAAACGACACTTGTGTGGAATTCCTGGAATCAGGTGGAAGTCCCGTGTTTGCTCCAAGCATTCCTGGGGAAAATGGTCAATGCAGCTGTCCTGTTGGATTTGCCAAAGAATTTGCTCTGAACAAAACTCACATTTTCTGCTCTCGTCGTCAAAAGTGTGCATGTGTCACGCCCGATGGGAAGACGCACCAGCATGGAGAAGCCTTCCCAGAGGTTGACCAATTTGGAAACTTCATCCCATGCAGAACTTGCTCATGTCTCTATGGAAGCATCGATTGTGAAGATGTTGAAGGATGCATTGTGCTGTCCACCCCAATGTCCACTGGCTCATACATCAACTTGACCACTCCCTTTTGTAATGGATGTTTCCACAATGGAGTATGTTTGGAGACTGGAACAGAATGGATCTCAAATGACCAATGCACAGTTTGTAGATGCACTGAAGTTGGTAACACTGAATGCAACACCCTCACCTGTCCTCCATTAACATGTGGCCCAGAACAAACTGTTATCAAGCCTAGTGACAAATGCTGCGAAGAGTGTGTTGAAATTTGCATTGGTGGGAAAGGAAGATGTGATGGAGTGTGTGATTGCCCAGAACAAGACTGCATCGATGAGGATATCAAGTATTGTGAAAATGTTACACATTGTGAAGATAGATTAGAAACACCTAAAACACCGTGCACAGAAATGACTTTCTGCAGGGTTCAAGTTTGCAACTCTCTCAAAGAAGAGTGCATAAAATCGAAATTTTGCTGTGAATGTGGAACTGGCAAGTACTTCAATGGATCAGTTTGTGTCACACCAGAAAGATGTCAATGCATGGATGAAACTGCAAATATCAGAGAACCTGATGAGACCTGGCTTGATCCAAATGACCCATGCAGGATGATGCAATGCTTGGATAACAAGATTGATGAAAAAGACCTGTTGCTAGACTGCCCTGTTATCGATAAGTGTGGAAAGAATGAGAGAGGCCCATATGTACCAGAAGGAAAATGCTGTCCAATTTGTGAAATTCTTGAAACCACTACAGTGTCTGTGACCCCAGTGATCACCGTTACTCCACCATCTTGCCTCAGGAACATGTCTTGCGAATGTGAAGAATCCTGCGATTGGCTTGATCTCTGTGATGATACACCACGGTGCTGCGATGACTACTTGTGCCCTGATGGTTACATTGTTAATGAATTTGGTGCTTGTATTAAACCAGCTGATTGTGTTACTACACCACGCACATCTTCCACAGCAAGTACTCCATCTGTGACCTCAACAACTCCAGCAGGCACCACAACAGAAATGTGTCCAGTCATAGACGGCATGGCAGATCCGACCAAGGTCAGTGACAAACAGATAACTGCTATTGGTGTGAGTGCACCAGGGTCATCTCCCCAAGCAATAAGAACCACTGGATGGATTGTGTCCACAAAAGACAGTGCAGGCAATACACCAATGGTAACCATAGATTTCACTCCCAATGACCAGACTGCGAGGGCCCCAGAGGTGGTTGCTATTGAAATTATGCCTGGATCAGTAAAAACTATAACTGTTCTCACAAAGACAACTTTATCTTCTGTGTCTCCAAATGATGCAATTCTCCAAGACATGATTAAGCAGAATAAATATGAGGAAACATTTGTCGTACGACTTCGTGACATTGTTGTACCAGTTAATGGTCTGATCCTGCTTAAGCAGCCTGTCCGGGTAGATGAAATTGCAGTTATCTTCGAGAGCCCAGTGGTTGAAGATGCTCGTTTCTACATTATTCAGATGAAGATTTATGCTTGCTTTGAACCAGAAACCACTGCTTCTTTTACTCAATCAACCACAGTTACAAGCTCTACCACAGGATCAGTACATCCAACAACACTAAGACCAACACTTCCAACAACTTCACCTGTAGAAATTACTACAAGTAGTGCTACTTCAACAATCAGCATCACAACATCAAGTAGTGCTGGTACCACTACAGAGATGTGTCCCATCATAGATGGCATGAAAGATCAAAATACAATACATGATAAGCAGATAAAAGGAAATGGTGATAGCGCGATTGGATCATCTCCAAAAGATGTCCGTAATGAAGGATGGAAGGTAGCGACAAACAGCCGTGATGGAAATAACCCATCTGTGACAGTTGATTTGACTCCAGATGACATCACTACAGCAACTCCTCTTGTAGTTGATGTAGTAGTATTGGACCAATTAGTGAAAACTGTGAGCATTTTGACAAAGACAACTCCTTCGTCTGTGTCTGACAATGATGAAGTAGCACAAGCTCTCATCAAAGAAAACACTTATGATGAAGAAACAATCATTGTCCGGGTTGAAGATATTATTGTGCCAGAAAATGGAGTAATTAGACTACCTCAACCAGTAAGAATAGATGAGATAACGATTGTGTTTAAGAGCCCCGTTAGTGATATTGTTACCTACTACAATGTCAAAATCCAGATTCATGCTTGCTTTGAGCCAATAGTGAAATTGTCAACCACACCAGAATATATCAGCAGCACAATTTCAGAAGTAGTGACTTCTCAAACTCCTGAAGTGACATCAGTTTCAGAGACCTCAGTTTCCTCTTCAACCGCAACAACTACACCAACTACACCTAAACCAACAAGACCAACCTCACCACCAGGAGAGGGCACTGTCCCCACAACTGAATTTTCATCTGGCTCCACACCGAATGTCCCTGTGGTGACTACATCAGCAACAGCTGAGCCCCCAATAACATCAAGTATCGCAGGAAGCACAAGTGCTGAAGTCACTGGTGAAACTACAACACCCAGTCAACCTCCATCTGTAACTACCTCAGAAATGTGTCCACTAATTGAAGGCATGAACAATCCTGCCATTATTAGGCCTGGTCAAATCGAAGGAATTGGAGATAGTCCAAGTGGTACATCCCCTGAAGATGTTCGCCCTTCAGAAAAATCTGGATGGATTGTAAACACCAAAGACAAAGATGGGAATGCACCAGAGATAACTATAGTTTTCACTCCAAAAGGTTCCAACACAGAAGCCCCAATACTAGGAGCCGTTGTTGTCAAGGATAATTTAGTGAAAATGGTGACAGTGTTAACGAAAACAGTTCTGGGATCAGTCTCTGAAAATGATAAGTTGCTGCAAGACATGATTGATCAGGACGAATTCAAAGAAACCTTTATTGTTAGACATCAAAATGTTGTGGTGCCTGAGGATGGAAAGATTACCCTTTCTCCTGCGATCAGAGCTAATGAGTTGAAAATTATATTTGAAGAACCCATTGATGATACTGTGACTGAGTATGAAATTAGATTGGAAGTGTTCGCTTGCTTTGAACCGATTGAAGTTACAACTACTTCACCTGCTACTCAAGGCACAACTCCTTCAGGGACTTCTCTGACACCTTCCACCAAAGAAACTGAAAGTCCGATAAGCGAGCCAAGTAGCCCAACATCTAAAACTTCACCTGGCACTGCTAGCACACCTTCCACTGGCACAACAGCGTCAACAACTCGTACTTCACCCACAGTGACATCCTCCCCTACACCCACACCTACAACACCCAAACCAACAATCCCCACAACTGTTTCCACAACGGCAACTACTTCTGCAGTGATTGTGACAGAAACACAGAAAACTACTGAAACCGCATCAACGAGTAGTACTTCTTCACAAACTGTTACCACAACAGCTCATCTAGTATCGACAACGAGCACCTTGGGCACATCGACGACAGAATTGTGTCCTTTCACCGATGGCATGGAATCATCAATTATCCCAGATAAGAGCATTTCACTGAAGCCATCTGGTGATAGTTCATCAATCAGACCAGGACCTTCAGAGGGATGGCAACCAGCAGGGGATGTGTCTCCAGAAGTTCACGTGGTACTGTCTGAGACTCCAAGTGAGGGACCCATTGTTGAAAGGGTCCAAGTTGTCAATGATAGAAATATTGAAAGTATCACGGTCATTGGAACCACTCCTAATGGCACTATTGTAAAAATAGTAGATGCTATCCCTGATGCAAATGGCAATGTGTACTTGAAAGAACCTCAACCACTGACCAAAATCATCATAACCTTCAAACCAAAGGACACCACACAGACTTTGAATGTTCAGCTACGAGTAATTGCCTGTTTTACCCCAGTGACAACGATCAGCACCCGACCAACCACTCGTTCAACTGGCACCACCATGCAAGAACAACCTTCAACAACTATTACAAGTGGAGTGACAGGAGCCCCCACTGTTTTGGTTTCAACAACACAAAGACACTCTGAGACACCTTCAGGATCCACATCAACGGCTGTTGTCATCACAACAACAACACCATCATTGACTACATCTGAAATTTGTCCAATAACGGAGGGTATGGATGATGATAGCACAATAAGTGATGGTCAGTTGAGTGGAATTGGAGACACAGTGACTGGATCTGATGTCACAGATATTCGTCCAAGTGGAAGCGGTTGGTTGGTAAAAACTAAGGATGCTAAAGGCAACTCTCCTTCCCTTCAAATTGACTTCACACCAAAAGGATCATCCAAGCCTACACCCATACTTGCTTACGTCGAGATTATGGACCCACTGGTCAAAACAATCACCATAAGAACACTCATTGGTGATCAACCTTCATCAGCTTTTGTCACTCGCCAATCCAACGTACCTGTGAATAAAGACGGGCGAGTCTACCTCGACCAACCAATGCCTGTGGATGTTCTTGAAGTAACATTTGCTTCCCCCATCAATGATTTAGTGATTGATTTTAAGATCAGGATAAAAGTTTATCTCTGCTCAGAACCATCAGAAATTACAACAACACCAGCAGTGTCCACAGAAACTGAGGTTACAAAAGTAGTTTCAAGCAGCACTGGGCTCCAATCTACAAGTACTACTCCAGCAGTAAGCACCACAGCGACAACGTCCGAAAGTCCAAGTACAACAGGGTCAACATCTCCAACACCTGGCATTACCACACCTAAACCAACTGTTCCGCCAACAGAAATATCAACAAAATCAACAGTCAGAATTTCAACAGCAATTGTGACAACAACAACCACAGTGTCTGGAACTACTACCACTGAGATTTGCCCCATCATTGACATCATGGATTCTGTCACTAGTGTGATCACTGATGACATGATAACAACTGTACCAGAAGTGGATGATAAGTCTGTACTGAGAAGTGGTTGGGAAGTCATGCCAATCCCTGATAAAAGTACTCCTCAAATCACCCTAGATCTCGGTAAGCCAGCCCTCACTGTAAGCATCGGGGTGGGATCAAACAGCAATGTCAAAACTGTCAAAGTGGAAGGAATCACTCCAGGTTCATCAACATATGAAGTTATCATCGATGGCACAGTTGATGACAAAGGATTCATTAATTTCCCTTCAACAAAAACACTTGTTGCGATAAGAATAACTCCTGTGAAGGCTGAAGATGATAAGAAACCTTTGAATTTGCGATTGAGCATCAAAGCTTGCTTGGAGGTTACAACTGTCACCACAAGGCCTGGATCTACATATGAGACAACTGCATCTGCAATGCCGTCAACAACAACTACCCTTGGTGAAACACCAACCGTTGTGATTTCTACAACCAGTGCTACAAGACCAACAGAAAAACCAAATACCACAACACCAAAAGTTACATCAGAGACAGCAGTGGTTGTTTCAACAACAACTTCTGAGTTTGTAACAACAAGTATATGTTTAATGGAGGATATTATGAAAAATGGAATGAAAATCAAAAATGACCAAGTATCGGGAACACCTGACATTGGAAATCCTGCAGATGCTAGGGAAAATGGTCCTGGATGGGCAGTCCCAGTTAAAGATAATGAAGGCCAGACACCAGTGTTGGGTATTGACTTATCAAGCAGGGGATCCACGGCTCCAGTACTAGTTGCTAGTATCAAGGTTATGAGTACCGATGTTGAGAGTGTTACAATAAAGACATTTACGCGTGTTCAAAAAGATGAAGAAAATGGAAGTAATGTTGGGGAACCGAATATTGAAGAAAAGAACTTCATAACTCAAGTTGAAAATGCCATTGTGCCAAACGATGGAGTGATAACCTTGCCTCAACCTGTTGTTGCTGATGAAATAAGAATTATCTTCACATCACCCAAGTCTGGAGTTTCCAAATACAATCTGCGCGTGGCAATAATGGCGTGTGGTGAATTTGTTGAATCATCAACTGTACCAAC
>Ga0210333_1216140_pt1 | contig 19672 bp, 43 predicted proteins | sample S304metaT_FD_159654 | JGI IMG/M metagenome (GOLD analysis project Ga0210333, IMG submission 159654) | Metatranscriptome of estuarine sediment microbial communities from the Columbia River estuary, Washington, United States - S.304... | ecosystem: Environmental > Aquatic > Marine > Intertidal... | reverse complement strand
AGGACCACTTGGACCCTCTGGACAACCTGGACCTGCAGGACAACCTGGTCCTTCTGGTCCTACAGGACCATCTGGACCAAGAGGACCACGTGGAGAGGCAGGGACAAGAGGATCTGCAGGAGAAACTGGTGCTCCTGGCTCACCAGGTGGACCTGGCCCACTTGGGGAACTTGGTCCTGCTGGAGAGGCAGGAGAACCTGGTGAAGCTGGTAGCCCTGGTGCACCAGGTCTACGGGGACCAATTGGGCCTACAGGACCAGCTGGTCCAGCAGGAGAAACAGGAATTCCTGGACCCGTTGGCCCAGGTGGAAGCCCTGGATTTAGAGGCGAAAGAGGGCCTGCTGGACCTGCTGGAACTACTGGTGTTGCTGGACAGCCAGGATCAGCTGGACCTCGTGGACCTGTTGGACCGGCAGGATCACCTGGGGAAGCAGGAGAAGCTGGTGAACGTGGAACTTCTGGTTTTCCTGGAAGAGATGGTCCCCCTGGACCCAGAGGACCAAGAGGACCCATAGGAGTAACTGGTGTTGGTGGACCAATAGGAGGTGTAGGACCACGTGGACCCAGAGGTCAACCTGGTCCTGCCGGAACAGCTGGAGAAACAGGTAGCATTGGACCACCTGGACTTGCTGGGCCACTTGGACCTGCTGGACCAGCCGGTGAAATGGGTGAACCTGGTGGCACAGGAGGAGTTGGACCATTAGGACCAATTGGACCTGCTGGACCATCTGGACAATCTGGTGCACCTGGACCAACTGGAGGAATTGGACCTACTGGGCCAAGAGGACCTCGAGGACCATCTGGAATGTCTGGAGAACCTGGAGAACCTGGTCCAATTGGACAATCTGGCTTCCCAGGTCCAAGTGGGCCTGCTGGAGAACGAGGAGAGCGTGGAGGACCTGGTCTTTCGGGAGCACCTGGAAGTCCTGGTTTGGCTGGTTTGCCTGGACCTGAAGGACAAAGGGGTGAGCGTGGTGCACCGGGTATTTCGGGCCGAACAGGTGCACCTGGCTTCCCTGGCAATGATGGAAGACCTGGATCACAAGGACAAAGTGGTGAGAGAGGGCCTGCTGGACCTACAGGTGCTCTTGGTCCTACTGGGCCACTAGGTCCTGCTGGTTTCCCTGGTTCTCAGGGTCCCACAGGACCTGTAGGAGTTCCAGGTGAAACAGGTGGAATTGGTCCATCTGGACCTCCTGGGCCCCGAGGACCCAGAGGACCTGCTGGAGGATCTGGTGCAATTGGAGAACCTGGACCTGCTGGACAAGCTGGAAGACCTGGATTTAGAGGTCTTCCTGGACCTTCAGGAGAAGCTGGAACAAGAGGTGTAACTGGTGGCATCGGACCTCCTGGTCCTGCTGGACCTCGTGGTCCAAGGGGACCTGCTGGAGAAGCAGGAGAACAAGGATCTATCGGTCAGCCTGGATTTCCAGGTCCCTCTGGACCTGTTGGTGAAAGAGGGATAGTTGGTGGAGCTGGAGAAACAGGAACACCCGGAAGACCAGGTGAGGCTGGACCCCAAGGACCATCAGGACCAAGAGGACCAAGAGGTCAACCAGGACCTACAGGACAAACAGGAAGCATTGGAGAACCTGGACGTGGTGGAAGTCCAGGACAAAGAGGACAGAGAGGCGAAAGGGGTCCTGGTGGTCCAACTGGAACTATTGGTCCAGTTGGACCTGCTGGACCTTCAGGCCAGCCTGGAGAACGTGGCTCACCGGGTACACCTGGTATAATGGGTTCACCTGGTCAGGCTGGAGAACGAGGACCAATAGGACCTTCTGGGCCAAGTGGACCTGCTGGTGGCATAGGAGAAACTGGAGCTCTTGGTTTACCAGGAAGTGCTGGTTTCCCAGGACCCAGTGGACCTGCTGGTGAACAGGGTGAACCAGGTGAACGGGGTGGTGTTGGACCTGCTGGAAGACCTGGACCAAGAGGACCTTCTGGACCTTCAGGAGAGAGAGGCGGACCAGGTGCCTCAGGAGCTGTTGGATTGCCAGGTAGTCCTGGACCAAGTGGCCCTGCTGGTGAATTGGGACCTCCAGGAGAAAGTGGTGTAGCTGGCAATCCTGGTCCACAAGGTCCAGCAGGCCCTGCAGGCTCACGTGGAGAACCTGGTGAGAGGGGTCCTGTCGGTCCCATTGGACCTGCAGGAGCTCCAGGACCTCAAGGAACATCAGAAAGAGGTGAACAAGGAACACAGGGACCTGTTGGACCTACTGGAGCAGCTGGACCTGCTGGACCAAGAGGAAGACCTGGTGAAAGAGGTCAACCTGGGGAGCAAGGAGAACCTGGTGAACCAGGATCACCTGGCTTATCTGGTTTACCAGGACCTTCTGGACCATCCGGGCAAAGAGGTCAAGATGGAGGAGTAGGAGCCACAGGAGAAGCTGGCCCAAGAGGCAACAGGGGACCAGCAGGACCTAGAGGAGCCCCAGGTGGCCCAGGTACAACAGGTGCTATCGGCCAAGCTGGTCCAAGAGGCCCTGCAGGACCTGCTGGACAAGCTGGAGAAAGAGGAGGACCTGGTCTAAGTGGTGCACCAGGGAGACCTGGACCAGATGGAAGTGCTGGCCCATCAGGTCAGAGAGGGCCATCTGGTCCACTTGGACCACCTGGTGAAGTTGGTTTGCCAGGAGATAGAGGACCACGTGGACAAGGGGGATCCCCTGGTGAAAGAGGAGGGCCTGGAACACCAGGCCAGTCTGGGGCACCTGGTCAACCAGGTCCTGCTGGACAACAAGGTTCAAGAGGACCAAGGGGACAGATTGGACCAAGCGGGCCTACAGGAGCCCTTGGTCCTGCTGGACCAGCAGGTCTTGCTGGAGAAAGGGGAGAACGAGGACCAGGGGGACCCATAGGACCATCAGGATTAGCAGGCCTTCCTGGACCATCTGGATTTCCAGGTGAAAGAGGAACTCCAGGTGAAAGAGGTGGACCAGGAGAACCTGGACCTGCTGGACAGGCCGGTTCAAGAGGTCCAGCTGGACCATCAGGTGAGCGAGGACCTAATGGTGAAGCTGGAGAGCCTGGACAACCTGGTCTTCAAGGTGAAAGAGGTCCTGGTGGGCAAGCAGGTCCATCTGGACCACCTGGTGTGCTTGGACCACCTGGTCAAGCTGGAGAACCTGGCCCCGCGGGACCTCGAGGAACATCAGGTGAAGCTGGAGGACGTGGCGCAGATGGAGCTGCAGGTGAACCAGGTCAACCTGGACCAGCTGGGGAGGCAGGACCACGAGGACCGGTTGGACCACTTGGCCCAACAGGACCATCAGGAGCTCCAGGCCGTAGTGGGGTTCTATCAATAGGTCCACCAGGACCTATTGGTCCTGTAGGACCTAGAGGAAATGATGGCAGTACAGGACCAGCTGGTCCTGCTGGACCCCAAGGCCCACGTGGCCCCCGTGGACCAATAGGACCTCCAGGTGAAGCAGGCCCTCGTGGTGAAGCTGGAGAACCTGGTAATGCTGGACGAGGTGGACCACAAGGACCCACTGGACCACTTGGATCTCCCGGAGAAGCTGGAGAACCAGGACCAGCGGGAGAAGGTGGAATAAGAGGAACAGTCGGAGAGAGAGGCCAACCTGGAAGCCCAGGAGAGAGAGGTGAAAGAGGACCGGCAGGACCATCTGGCCCATCTGGACCCCTAGGCCCCCCTGGAGCCGCTGGGCCACGAGGAGAGGCTGGGCAGAGAGGAGAGGCAGGTACTGCTGGAACACCAGGATTTCTGGGTCCACCTGGTCTTGCTGGAGAACGTGGTCCTGCTGGCCAACCTGGGTTACCTGGTGAGCGTGGAGGTCCTGGTACACCTGGTCGAGATGGCCCACTTGGACCAACTGGGCCTAGTGGTGAAGCAGGAACCAGAGGTGAACCTGGAACACCAGGAACACCAGGAGCTCCAGGCCCACGAGGCCCAGCAGGTCCAAGAGGACCTACTGGACCCACTGGAGAAGGAACACCTGGTACCCCTGGTGTTGAAGGACCTACAGGACCAGTAGGACCAATGGGACCATCAGGATCTCCGGGTCCTGCCGGAACAGCTGGTGAGAGAGGACCAGGAGGCCAACCTGGACTCCCTGGTGAACGTGGTCCTGCTGGTCCAGCTGGCCCTGGTGGAGAACGTGGACCACAAGGAACATCAGGACCTCGCGGACCTAGAGGACCAATTGGTCCTTCTGGACCATCGGGTCAACCTGGTGAACAGGGAGGACCTGGACCACGTGGAGAAGCGGGGGCTCGTGGTGAGAATGGACAACGAGGACCTGCTGGTGAACCTGGAACCCCTGGAGAAGTTGGACTACCTGGATTGCCTGGAAGCCCTGGTTTAGCTGGTCCAGTAGGATCTCCAGGTCCAGCAGGAGAACGAGGCCAGAGGGGAGATCCTGGTATTGCTGGATCCCAAGGCAGGCCTGGAAATAGAGGACAGGATGGTCGACCTGGTGCAAGAGGACCTGCAGGACCTGCTGGACCTGCTGGTGTATCAGGAACACCAGGTGGTCCTGGTGAAAGAGGACCACAAGGACCAAGTGGACAACCAGGTCCTAGTGGAATACGAGGAGAATCTGGTACCCAAGGACCTCAAGGACCTACTGGACCTCTAGGACCAGCTGGAGCAGCAGGAGAAAGAGGCCCTGCAGGGCCTGGTGGGGAACCTGGATCAGCAGGAAGTCCAGGTTTACCTGGACCACGTGGTGAGGCTGGTCCAAGGGGAACTGCTGGCAATGCTGGACAGCCAGGAGAAGCTGGACCAATAGGACCTGTAGGACCAGCTGGTCCAAGAGGGCCCTCTGGCACTGCAGGAGAAGGTGGACAACGTGGTGAAGTTGGTATTAGGGGACCAGCTGGACCATCTGGACCTAGAGGAACACCAGGAAATGCTGGAACACCTGGGCCACAAGGAGAAGCTGGCCCAAGGGGTCCAGTTGGTCCTGCTGGGCCATTAGGACCCTCTGGTTCACCAGGAATTGGAGGAACAGCAGGTGAGAGGGGCCCAGTTGGACCAGCTGGACCTGCTGGTAACAGAGGGGAAAGAGGTGAAAGAGGTCAACCTGGAACACCTGGTGGCCAAGGAGAAAGAGGACCAATAGGCCCAGCTGGCCCATCAGGTCAACCAGGTCCTGCTGGTGGAATTGGACAGCCTGGCCCCCCTGGACCTGGTGGTGCAGCTGGAGAAATAGGCGCGAGAGGAGAAAGAGGTGGACCTGGAGAACGTGGTACTCCTGGACTTGGTGGACGCCCAGGCGAAAGAGGAGAACCAGGAAGTCAAGGAGAAAGGGGTCGTGCTGGTGAACCTGGTCAACCAGGAGCAGCTGGTGGACCTGGTGAAAGAGGTCAGCCTGGTGAACGTGGTGCCCCTGGACAACGAGGCACAGCAGGAACACCAGGACAACGCGGTACACTTGGCCCTGATGGTCCAACTGGCCCTGTTGGTCCTCCTGGGCCAGCTGGAGAAAGAGGACCAAGAGGAGAAGCTGGAGAACGTGGACAACCTGGTGCTCCATCTGAAAGAGGTGAACAAGGACAAGTAGGACCTGCTGGACCAGCTGGACCTGCAGGACCTCCAGGACCACCAGGAGAGCGTGGAGCTCCAGGAGAAGCTGGTCTACGTGGAGGAGCAGGACGTGCAGGACCCCAAGGAGGTCCAGGAGAGAGAGGATCTGATGGCCGACCTGGAGAACGTGGACCACTTGGTCCTGCAGGACCAGCAGGACTTGCAGGTGAACGTGGCACACAAGGAGAGCGTGGTTTACCAGGACCAAATGGACAGCCAGGACCACTAGGTCCACCTGGACCTGCTGGATTGGCTGGTGAAAGAGGTGAAAGAGGTCCTGTAGGACCTCTTGGACCTCTTGGACCATCTGGACCTGCTGGACCTGCTGGACCAGGAGGAGAACGTGGTGGGCCTGGAGAGCGTGGACAGCCAGGATCTCAAGGTCTGGCAGGAGAACGAGGACCATCTGGACAACCTGGAACACCAGGTCTCCCAGGTGAACGGGGTGCTCCTGGACGATCAGGACCCAGAGGTCCAGCTGGACCTGCTGGTCCACAAGGAGAAGCTGGTGGACGTGGCAGTGATGGCCGACCAGGAGGCGTTGGTGAACGAGGGCAACCAGGAGAAAGAGGTCAGGCCGGAAGCCCTGGTACTCCTGGTACATCAGGTGAAAGAGGGCCTGTTGGACTACCTGGAGCAGATGGACGCCCAGGACCTTCAGGACCTGCTGGTGAGGCTGGACAACGAGGAGAAGCTGGACAACAGGGACCACAAGGAACAGCAGGCAGTCCTGGACCAAGAGGTCCAAGAGGTCCTGCAGGTACTCAGGGCACTAGTGGAGAAAGAGGTCCTGTTGGACCTGCTGGATCACCAGGAGAAAGAGGACAAGCAGGAGAAAGAGGCATTGCTGGTACTCCTGGAACACCTGGCGAAGGAGGACCAAGAGGGCCTGTAGGTTCTCCTGGACCTGCTGGACCAGCTGGTGAAGCAGGAACTCAAGGTGAGAGAGGTGCTCCCGGAGAAGGTGGTTCACCAGGACCGGCTGGTGCGCAAGGTGAACGAGGACAACCTGGAGAAAGAGGTCGGGATGGTACACCAGGTACCGCAGGTGCCCCTGGAGAGAGGGGAGGAGTAGGACCAGCAGGACCATCTGGACCTTCCGGCCCAGCTGGTCCTGCTGGTGAACGTGGAGAGCGTGGTGGTCCTGGATTGCCAGGAGAATCAGGAAGAGCGGGCCCAATCGGCCCTGCAGGACCTTCTGGACCAGCTGGTGAATCTGGTGAGCGTGGACCAATTGGTCCTGTTGGACCTGCTGGATCACCTGGACCAGCTGGAACAGCTGGTGAGCGGGGACCTCAAGGACCTGTAGGTGCACCCGGACCACGTGGGGAACAAGGACAAGCTGGCACTGCAGGAACACCAGGGGGACCAGGTGAACGTGGTCCAATAGGTCCATTAGGACCTTCAGGACAACCTGGAAGAGATGGATCAACCGGACCACAAGGAGAACGAGGAACACAGGGAGAGAGAGGTGGCCCAGGAGAAACAGGATTAAGAGGGCCTGCGGGGCCTGCTGGATCACCTGGACAAGATGGGCGGCCTGGACCTACTGGCCCACAAGGTGGTCCAGGACAACGTGGACCTGTTGGGCCTGCTGGCCCTGCTGGTGAACGTGGAGAGCCGGGAATAGGTGGTCAGCCTGGAACCCCAGGATTACCTGGGGAACGAGGATTAACAGGCCAGTCAGGTAGACCTGGCCCAAGAGGTCCTGCTGGACCTGCTGGAGAAACTGGACTGCCAGGGGAAAATGGTCAACCAGGAGCCCAAGGTGAACGAGGAGCTCAAGGTGAAAGAGGACAATCTGGAACCCCTGGTGGACCTGGAGAACGTGGAGAGTCAGGAAGACTAGGGCCAATAGGACCTGCAGGTCCTCAAGGAGAGCGAGGTCCAGGAGGAATTGCTGGATCTCCAGGAACTGCCGGGGAACAAGGCGAACAAGGTCCAAGGGGACCAGCTGGACCTTTGGGACCCTCTGGAGAGGCAGGAGGACAAGGTCCAGCGGGACCTAGAGGAAATCGTGGACCTGCTGGACCCACAGGACAACCTGGCGGACCTGGGGAGCGTGGAGCACCAGGTGAGAGAGGTCTGGCAGGGGAAAATGGACGTCCAGGCCCTTCAGGACAGTCAGGCCTGCCAGGTGAAGCTGGGGAACAAGGTCCCATTGGACCACTTGGGCCATCGGGTCCTCCAGGCCCTGCAGGTGAAAGGGGAGAGCGAGGACCTGGTGGATCCCCTGGAAGAGACGCACAGCCAGGATCAAGAGGTGAACCAGGGAGGCAAGGGGCACAAGGTGAACGAGGACCTGCTGGTCCTGCAGGTACTGCAGGAGAACGTGGACAGCCAGGAGAAAGAGGTGGAAATGGCAGCCCAGGCCAAGCAGGTGCTCAAGGACCCAGAGGACCTCGAGGCCCCGCAGGACCACAGGGAACCACAGGTCCAATAGGATCCCCTGGACTTCAAGGAGAAAGAGGACCTGCTGGTGAGAGAGGCCAGGCAGGAACACCTGGAGAAAGAGGACAAGATGGAACACCAGGTCTGCAAGGTGAACGTGGCCCAGCAGGCTCACCAGGCCCAAGTGGACCAATTGGACCAGCAGGTATTGGAGGAACACCTGGAGAACGTGGTCCAGTTGGACCTGCTGGTGCACCTGGAGAGAGAGGAGAAAGGGGAACTGTTGGAACCCCTGGGTCTAATGGTCAGCCTGGAACTGATGGTGAACGGGGCCCTAATGGTCAACCAGGGCCAAGAGGTCAGGCTGGACCACAAGGATCACCTGGTGAGCGAGGACCTGTAGGTCCAGCTGGAAGTGCTGGTGAACGAGGACAGCCTGGAGAACGTGGTCAAGCTGGAACTCCAGGACAACCAGGAACAGCTGGAGGCATTGGCCCTGTTGGTCCAGCTGGCCCGGCAGGTCCAGCTGGGTCTCCTGGCCAACCAGGACAAGGTGGAGAACGTGGTCAACCTGGTGAGCGTGGAAGAGATGGAGCAGCAGGGCGACAAGGAGAACGTGGTGAACCTGGACAACAGGGACCATCAGGTCCTCCTGGAGTAGTTGGGCGGCCTGGAGAACAAGGCCCTAGAGGACCTGCTGGTACTCGTGGTGAAGGGGCTCCTGGTGAACCTGGAGAACGTGGTGCACCTGGAGAATCTGGTAGACCTGGTGAGACAGGAGAACTGGGACCTGCAGGTCCTGCAGGTCCTGCTGGATCAGCTGGTGAACCTGGAGCTAGAGGTGAAAATGGCTTACCTGGGGCACAGGGAGAGCGTGGCCAAGCTGGATCGCCAGGACAACCTGGAACATCTGGTATCGGTGGTGCCCCTGGTGAAAGAGGACCTGCTGGACCAGCAGGAGAAAGAGGACCCACCGGACCAGCTGGCACTGCAGGAGAGAGAGGTGTGGTTGGACCTGCTGGAGAACGTGGAGCCCAAGGTGAAAGAGGTGAACAAGGTACAGCTGGAACTCCAGGAACACCTGGTGAAAGAGGAGAAAGAGGCCCATTAGGCCCACTAGGGCCTGCTGGCCCAGCAGGACCTGCTGGACCACAAGGAGAATCAGGACAGAGGGGAGAAGTAGGCACCATAGGACAACCTGGACAACCTGGACCACGAGGATCTCCTGGATCGGCAGGATTGCCTGGTGAGCGTGGACCTGGTGGACCTCCTGGTTTGGCAGGTGAAAGAGGCCAAGCAGGAGAGAGAGGTCCTGCTGGACCAGCTGGAATTGGTGGTGAAAGAGGACGAGATGGAACACCAGGTCAAACTGGTGAGCGTGGGCCTGCTGGACCTGCTGGACCTCGTGGTGAGCCTGGAACTCCTGGCACACCTGGAGAACGAGGATCAGTCGGGCCTGCAGGAGCAGCTGGAGAACGTGGTGAAAGAGGACCAGCAGGTCAAGCAGGAGGGCCTGGTGGTCCTGGGCCAATGGGTCCAATTGGAAGCAGTGGACCTGCAGGAGCAGCTGGTGAGAGAGGAACACCTGGGGAAGGAGGTCAACCTGGTCAACCTGGTCAACGTGGTAGTGATGGAAGTCCAGGCCTAAGGGGACCAGCTGGACCAGCTGGTGAACCCGGTGAACGTGGTGAGAGAGGTCCTGTGGGGCCATCAGGTTCCCCAGGACCTCAGGGTGAAAGAGGAGAAGCTGGACGAGCAGGAACCCCAGGAGAAAGAGGGGAGATAGGAGGGCCAGGCTTGGCTGGCCAACCTGGATCTCCCGGCCCGCAAGGTGAACGTGGTGAAGCTGGAAGATCTGGAACACCTGGTTCTCGTGGTCAACCTGGACCCCAAGGTCCTATTGGTCCTTTAGGACCTGCTGGTGAAAGAGGTCAACAGGGAGAAGCTGGTCAGGCAGGAACCCCTGGAACACCTGGAATAAGAGGATCTATAGGACAGCCTGGTGCCCCTGGTGAACGTGGACCTTCAGGCCCTGCTGGAACTGCAGGTGAAAGAGGTCAGCCAGGAGAAAGAGGCAGAGATGGTTCCCCTGGCCTACAAGGTGAACGTGGGCCAGCTGGACCATCTGGTCCTGCTGGACAACCTGGCCCACCTGGACAGGGTGGATCATTAGGAGCTCCTGGCCCAAGAGGTGAAAGAGGCCAAGCAGGAACCCCTGGTACTGCAGGTACTCCAGGCACTCAGGGACCTCAAGGACAGTCTGGTGAACGTGGATCGCCTGGTTCACCAGGTGAACGAGGTAGTGCTGGAACTCCTGGTACAGCTGGAGAGCGTGGTTTACCTGGTGAAAGAGGCCAAAATGGGGCTCCTGGAAGACCTGGAGAGCGTGGAGAAGCTGGTCCAGCTGGTCCAGCTGGTGGTCCAGGTCTACCAGGTGCACAGGGTGAACCAGGACAGGCTGGTGAACAAGGAGAAAGAGGACAACGTGGAGAATCAGGAACACCTGGCAGACCAGGTGAACAGGGACCACAGGGACCTATTGGTTCTGCTGGAGAAAGAGGTTCGCCTGGACCAGCAGGAACTAGAGGTATATCTGGTACTCCTGGTGGACCCGGAGAACGTGGCCCTGCTGGTCCAGCTGGTGAAAGAGGTCCAGCTGGTGAACGAGGTCAGCCAGGTACGCCTGGATCTCCAGGACTGGCAGGTGAAATTGGACCAGCAGGGCCTGCTGGCCCTGCTGGACCTGCTGGAATATCTGGGCCACCAGGTGAAGCTGGACAACGTGGGGAAGCTGGTCTACAAGGCACCCAAGGTGAACGAGGTCAACCTGGAACACCAGGCAGACCAGGAACTGATGGTGCTCAAGGACCTACCGGCCCACTTGGACCAGCAGGAGCCCCTGGTGAAAGAGGCCCTACTGGAATAGGTGGAACTGCAGGTGAACGCGGTCAGCCTGGTGAACGAGGACAACCTGGATCACCTGGTCAAAGAGGGCAACGTGGTGAGCGTGGTCCAGGAGGTGGAATTGGACCTACTGGCCCAAGTGGACCACAAGGTGAACGAGGAGCTCAAGGAGAACGTGGCCCAAGAGGCAATGATGGTCAACCTGGAGAAGGTGGTGCACCTGGAGCACCTGGACAAAATGGTCGTCTTGGTCCTGATGGTTCTCCAGGACCACAGGGAGCAGCTGGTGAACGTGGAGAACCTGGTGCAGCTGGATCTCCTGGGCAATCTGGACAAAGAGGAGAGCAGGGAGAAAGGGGTACTCCTGGAACTCCAGGTCAACGCGGAGAACGTGGTGAGCCTGGTCAACCTGGAGGTCCTGGACCTGCAGGTCCTCAAGGAGAACGTGGACTACTTGGACCTGGTGGTTTACCAGGGGAGAGAGGAGAACGTGGTCCTGTAGGACCTGTTGGTGGACCTGGACCTGCTGGACCTGCTGGGGAACCTGGACCAAGAGGACCAGGAGGACCTCCTGGACCAGATGGACCAAGAGGACCTGTAGGAGAACCTGGATTGCCTGGTGCACCTGCTACTCGTGGTGAACAAGGTCTACAGGGACCACAGGGACAGGCTGGACAGCGTGGTCAACCAGGTACTCAAGGAGCACCAGGTACAGCAGGAGAACGTGGTCAACCAGGTGAACCTGGACGTCCTGGTCAACCAGGTGAGAGAGGTCCAGTTGGTCCAGCTGGCCCAGTTGGTCAACTAGGTCCAGTGGGATCACCAGGAGCGGCTGGAGAAAGAGGTGAACGTGGACAATCAGGTTTACCTGGTGAGCGTGGTACAGCTGGAACACCAGGCCAACCAGGAGAACAAGGAACACCTGGAAGGCCAGGAGAACCTGGACAGCCTGGAGAAATAGGACCTGCTGGGCCAGCAGGTCCAAGTGGACCTTCAGGATCACCAGGACTAGCTGGCGAACGTGGTGCAGCAGGAGAACGAGGTGCTTCTGGTGAAAGAGGTCAGCCTGGTGAACGCGGTCCTGCTGGAGCCGATGGCCGACCTGGAGAGCAAGGACCAAGAGGTCCCGCTGGATCTGCTGGCACAAGAGGATCAAGAGGACCTATTGGATCAATTGGACCAGCAGGATCACCAGGTGAGGCTGGTCAGCAAGGGGCACCTGGTGAACGAGGTCAATCTGGGACTCCAGGTCAATCTGGACTTCCTGGTGAACGTGGACCTGCTGGCCCTGCTGGACCAGCTGGACCAGCAGGAGAAGCTGGTAGCCAAGGTGGACGTGGACAAGCAGGAGCTGCTGGAGAGAGAGGATTACCTGGTGAAAGAGGACAACCTGGATCCCCAGGATCTCCTGGAGGACCAGGAGAGAGAGGGCAGTCTGGTCCTGCTGGACCTGCTGGACCTGCTGGAACTCAAGGAGAACCAGGAACCCGTGGTCAACAAGGTGAGGCTGGAGCACGAGGACAGCCGGGCAATGCAGGTCCTGCTGGATCACCTGGAACACGTGGTGAACGTGGACAAGCTGGCACTCAAGGACCTGCTGGACCAACAGGACCAGCTGGACAACCTGGAGAGCGTGGACAAAGAGGGGAACAAGGTGAAAGAGGTCCTGGTGGACCATCTGGACAACCTGGATCTCAAGGACGTCCCGGTGAACGAGGCGAACCTGGGCCACAAGGATCATCTGGGCAACCGGGCTCACAAGGAGAACGCGGACCTGCTGGTTCTCCTGGACTTAACGGAGAACGTGGTCAACCTGGTGAACGTGGACAACCTGGTTCACCTGGTTCCCCTGGACAGCGTGGTGAAGCTGGACCTCAAGGACCTGCTGGCCCTGCAGGATTAGGTGGTGAACGAGGTCAAGCTGGACAACCCGGAGAGAATGGACAACGGGGTGAAGCTGGTAGACCAGGTGAATCTGGACCCCCTGGACCAGCTGGTGCTTCTGGGGAACGTGGACCTGCAGGCCCTGCAGGACCTGCAGGTTCCCCTGGACCACAAGGAGAGCGAGGATTGGCTGGAACTGCAGGATCTCCAGGAGAGCGTGGTGAGCGGGGGCCAGCTGGCCCATCAGGACAATCTGGACAAGCAGGACAGCCAGGTGCACGAGGAGAAAGGGGTCCTGCTGGACCATCTGGCTCTCCTGGCTCACAGGGTCTAGCTGGTGAACGTGGAGCTCAAGGTGAAAGAGGTCTCGCAGGTGAACGAGGACAACCTGGATCTCCTGGCTCCCCGGGACAGCCTGGTGAAAGAGGATCTGCAGGACCTGCAGGACAGTCTGGTGAACGTGGTGCTCCAGGTGAACGTGGTGCACCTGGGACACAAGGTCAACAAGGAGAGCGTGGTGAACCTGGGTCAGCTGGCTCAGATGGACTACCAGGAACTGCTGGAGAGCGAGGACCTGATGGTTCACCTGGACCGGCAGGTCTACCAGGAGAGCGTGGAAGAGATGGTACTCCCGGTGAACGAGGTGCTCAAGGACCAGCTGGCCCAGCCGGATTAGCAGGAGAGAGAGGCGCTGCTGGATCACCAGGCCAACCTGGCTCTCCAGGAGAACGTGGATCTGCTGGTTTGCCAGGACCATCTGGCCCATCTGGAACTGCTGGACAACCTGGTGAAAGAGGTGAAAGAGGACCAACAGGACCGGCAGGAACAGCTGGATTGGCTGGAGAACGAGGACAGCCTGGGCAACCAGGACAACCAGGAGAAGCTGGCGCTAGAGGACCAGCAGGACCAGTAGGACCTTCAGGCCCAGCAGGAGAAGCTGGAACTAGAGGAGAAGCAGGTGCTGCTGGAGAACGTGGAACTGCTGGGTCACCTGGATCGCCTGGTCAAAGGGGTGAACCTGGACAACAGGGACCTGCTGGACCTGCTGGGTTGGCTGGGGAGAGAGGCGAAAGGGGTCAGGCTGGATCAGCTGGAAGACCTGGACAACAAGGACAACCTGGAGAACGTGGAACTGCTGGATCATCTGGACAACCTGGTTCTCCTGGACCTGCTGGTGAAAGTGGGGAGCGTGGTCGACCTGGACAGGCAGGAGCACCTGGAAGTGATGGTCAGCAAGGAGCTCCTGGTGAGAGAGGACCTGCTGGGCCATCAGGCGCACCTGGAGAACGGGGTGAGAGAGGCCCTGCTGGATCTTCTGGACAACCTGGCTCACAGGGTGAGCGAGGAGAACGTGGTCCAGCTGGACCAATTGGACCAGCAGGACCTGCCGGGGAAAGGGGTACAGCTGGAGCACAAGGACAGAGAGGTGAAGCTGGACTTGCTGGTACACCAGGCAGTCCAGGTCCAAGGGGCCAAGCTGGAAGTGATGGACAACCTGGCTCACCAGGATCTGCTGGACTGCCAGGAGAGAGAGGTCAACCAGGAGAACGAGGTACTGCTGGACAACCTGGAGAACGTGGAGCTCCAGGAACAGCAGGTTCTGCAGGTGAACGGGGAGAACGTGGACCTGCTGGCCCAGCTGGACCTTCAGGCCCTTCAGGTCCTGCTGGAGAGCGAGGAATGCCAGGACCAAGAGGACAGTCTGGTAGTCCCGGAACAGCTGGAGAAAGAGGTCAACCTGGTGAACGTGGTCTTCCAGGACCAGCTGGACCTGCAGGTTCTATTGGCAGCCCTGGAGGACAAGGTCAACCCGGTAGTCAAGGAGAAAGAGGTGAAAGAGGACCAGCTGGACAAGCTGGATCCCCTGGACCACAAGGTTCAAGTGGACCGGCAGGAGCAGCTGGAGAAAGAGGACCCGCTGGACCTGCTGGACAAGCTGGTCAGTCTGGAAGTCCTGGTCTGCAAGGAGAACGTGGCCCAGCTGGGCAGCCTGGAGAAAATGGTCAACGAGGTGAACCTGGACAGGCAGGACAGCCTGGTCAACCTGGCCAGCCTGGTGAAAGAGGACCAGCAGGCCCTGCTGGCCAGTCTGGTTCACCAGGTTCCCCAGGTTTACAGGGAGAGAGAGGTTTACCTGGCTCAGCTGGTTTGGCAGGTGAAAGAGGTCAGCCTGGTTCACCTGGTCCTGCAGGGTTGCAGGGTGAACGTGGAGGCCCAGGTCAACCTGGATCTCAAGGACTTGCGGGTTCACCAGGACAACCTGGTGAACAAGGTCTACGTGGAGAAGGAGGCGCCCCAGGCTCTCCTGGAACACCTGGATTGCGTGGTGAGCCTGGCCAGCAAGGACCTGCAGGAACAGCTGGTGCACCTGGTGAAAGAGGACCTTCTGGACCCAGTGGACCTCAAGGCCTTGCTGGTGAGCGTGGACAATCAGGAACACCTGGAGAACGTGGAGAACGAGGTCCTAATGGATCACCTGGGCAACCTGGTCAACCTGGTGAGAGAGGACCAGCTGGACCATCTGGACCCTCTGGTCAAAGAGGCCAAGATGGAGAACGAGGTGCCCCTGGACCCAGTGGACCTGCGGGACAACCTGGTTCTCCTGGATCTCGTGGCCCAAGAGGCCCAATTGGACCTTCTGGATTACCTGGTGAGATTGGTGAACAAGGAACTGCTGGATCTCCGGGATCCCCTGGTCTGCCAGGTGAGCGTGGAGAGCGTGGACCTGTTGGACCAGCAGGAGGACCTGGTGAACGTGGTCTACCTGGAGCATCTGCAGAAAGAGGTGAACGAGGTCCATCAGGTCCTGCTGGGCCAATGGGACCAGCTGGTTCTCCTGGAAGTGCTGGACAACCCGGCTTGCAAGGAGAAAGAGGAGAACGTGGTCAACCAGGGCAGCCAGGGTCTCCTGGTGAGGCTGGACAACGTGGACAGCCTGGAGGTGCTGGACCAAGTGGATCTCCAGGAGCACCCGGAGAGCGTGGACCTCAAGGCCCTGCCGGACTTGCTGGTGAACGTGGTGCCCCAGGTGAACGTGGTCAACCTGGACAGCCTGGTCAGGCTGGCCCTATTGGACAATCAGGCCTAGCTGGAGAGCGTGGCCAGGCCGGTGAACCTGGACAAACGGGACCTGCTGGACCTGCAGGTTTGGCTGGCGAAAGAGGACCGGCTGGACCTGCTGGCTTAGGTGGTGAGAGAGGAGCACCGGGTGAAAGAGGTCAACCAGGTAGCCCTGGACAACGTGGTACCCAAGGCCAAAGAGGACCTGCTGGCCCAGCTGGTCAACCTGGAGAAGCTGGATCAAGAGGTCCGGCAGGTGAAGCTGGCCAAAGAGGAGAAGCTGGTCAAGCTGGTTCACCTGGAACTGCAGGAGAACGCGGAGCACCTGGATCTGCAGGTCCATCAGGATCTGCAGGAGCTCCTGGTGAGCGTGGCCCTAGTGGCCCTGCTGGTCAGCCAGGTGAACGAGGTCAAGCTGGACCTGCCGGACCAGCCGGTTTAGCAGGAGAAAGAGGTCAACCTGGATCCCCTGGACAACCTGGTGCACCAGGTGAGCGAGGACCTGGTGGATTAGCTGGACAACCTGGAGAGAGAGGACCAGCAGGAGAAGCTGGTCAACGTGGAGAACCTGGAACACCAGGGCAACAAGGTTCACCAGGTCAAAGAGGAAACGCTGGTGCGGAAGGTCCCCAGGGCAGTCCTGGACTTCAAGGAGAACCAGGACAGCCAGGTCAATCAGGTCAACCTGGTGCCCCAGGTGAAAGAGGACCTGCTGGACCTGCAGGAGAACAAGGCCAACAAGGTGGACGTGGTTTAGCAGGATCTCCTGGACAATCTGGACAACCTGGTGAACGAGGACCTGCTGGACCTGCAGGGCCACAAGGATCTTTAGGACCTGCTGGACCTGCTGGAGAGCGTGGTGCACCAGGACCTGCTGGGGCTAATGGCCAGCCTGGTTCGCAGGGACAACGTGGAGCTCCAGGACAGGCTGGTTCACCAGGTCTAAGTGGGGAACGTGGTACCCCTGGATCACCTGGACCTGCTGGACCTGCTGGAGGACCAGGTGAACGTGGTCCAGCGGGACCTGCCGGTACACCAGGCCAACGTGGTGAACAGGGAGAACGAGGTCAATCTGGATCTCCAGGTCTTGCTGGGGAGAGAGGTTCCCCCGGTCTTGCTGGACCAGCCGGTTTGGCTGGTGAGCGTGGACAGCCAGGATCACCAGGTCAACCTGGAGGTCAGGGACAGCGTGGAGAACCTGGAGAGCGAGGTCAACCTGGACAATCAGGTTCACCTGGACCAAGTGGACCTGCTGGGGAGAGAGGACTTCCTGGAAGTCCAGGATTATCAGGTCCCTCAGGATCAGCTGGCCAACCCGGTTTGCCTGGAGAACGTGGTGCAGCTGGTGAAAGAGGACCTTCTGGAAGTCCTGGAGAGCCAGGACGTCAAGGTGAACAAGGTCCAAGAGGGCAGCCTGGTGAAGCTGGCCAACGTGGTGAGAATGGACGACCAGGAGAAGCTGGTGCAAGAGGATCAGATGGACAACCTGGAGCTCCAGGAGAACGTGGTCTACCTGGTGAACGAGGTCAGCCAGGTGCAGCTGGTGAGCGGGGAGGTCCTGGTTTGGCAGGTCCAAGTGGCCCTGCAGGACAACCAGGAGCTCCAGGCGAGCGTGGCCAACGTGGAGAACCAGGTCAACAAGGTCCTTCTGGACCTGCCGGATTAGCCGGAGAACGAGGACAATCTGGATCACCGGGACAATCTGGATTACCTGGTGAACGAGGACAATCTGGTTTACCTGGAGAACGTGGTCCTGCTGGACCTGCTGGAACAGCCGGAACACAGGGAGAGAGAGGAGCTCCTGGCACTCCAGGTCAAGCAGGAGAAAGGGGTGCCCCTGGATCAGCTGGCTCTCAAGGTCTACCTGGAGAACGTGGACCTGCTGGCCCATCTGGTCAGGCAGGGCCTTCTGGATCACCAGGCCAAAGAGGACCTGCTGGTGAAAGAGGTCAACCTGGAGCTCAGGGTGAAAGAGGTCAACCAGGACAATCAGGGCCAGCTGGACCCGCTGGAACTTCCGGAGAACCAGGGCAACGAGGACCAGCTGGAGAGGCAGGCCAGAGAGGAGAACCTGGTGAGAGAGGACAACCAGGTTCTGCAGGTTTGCCTGGAGAACGTGGACAGGCTGGACAATCTGGTCTACCTGGCGAGCGTGGACCAGCAGGCCCAAGTGGACCACTTGGACCTGCTGGACCAGCAGGGGAACCAGGCCAACGAGGTGAACAAGGTTCTGCAGGTTTACCAGGAGAACGTGGTCAGCCTGGTACCGCTGGCCTGCCAGGTGAGATTGGAGAACCTGGTCTTCCTGGAATAGCAGGACAACCTGGGTCTCAAGGTCTGCAAGGTGAAAGAGGTGCTCCAGGAGAACGGGGGGCAGCTGGTCAAGCAGGCTCATTGGGACCTGCTGGGTCTCCTGGCCTGCCAGGTGAACGTGGTCAAGCTGGACTACCTGGACCATCAGGGCCTTTAGGACCTGCTGGCGCTGCTGGAGAAAGAGGTCAATCTGGATCACCAGGAGAACCCGGACAACGAGGTGAAGCTGGACAAAGAGGACAACCTGGATCACCAGGATTACGTGGCCTCCCAGGAACATCAGGCCCAATAGGACCTGCTGGAACTCAAGGACTGCCAGGAGAACGAGGACCTGGTGGATCACCAGGACAACCTGGAGAACGTGGTCAACCTGGTGCCCAAGGTGAAAGAGGATCACCTGGCCCAGCTGGACCTGCAGGAAGTCCAGGTCTACAGGGACCATCTGGACCCATCGGACAACCTGGATCACCTGGAGAGCGTGGACAGCGTGGAGAACAAGGTCAACAAGGCACTAATGGACAGAGAGGACAACCAGGTCAACAAGGAGCCCCTGGTGAAGATGGACCCGCTGGAGGAATTGGTTTACCAGGACAACCTGGTGCTCCAGGAGAACGTGGATCATCTGGTCAGCCTGGTGCAAATGGACAACAAGGTGCACCTGGTGAACGTGGAGCAACTGGACCCAGTGGACCGCCTGGATCTCCTGGGCAATCAGGTCAACCAGGTGAGCGTGGAGCTCCTGGCCTCTCTGGAACTCCTGGTCAACCAGGCCTTCAAGGTGAGAGAGGTCAAGCTGGTGAGCGAGGTCTAGCTGGATCTCCAGGTCAGTCTGGTGAAAGAGGTCTGCCTGGATCTGCTGGACAACCAGGTCTTCCAGGAGCTATTGGAAGTCCAGGTCAACAAGGACCTTCTGGACCTATTGGTTCAATCGGACCAGCAGGAGAAAATGGTCAACGTGGTGAACAAGGTTCTCAAGGGCCAAGAGGGCAGAGAGGACCCTCTGGTCCTAATGGAGAACCTGGTGCACGAGGAACACCTGGTGAGGCTGGTCTAAGAGGACCGGCTGGTTTAGCAGGACAGAGAGGTCAGCCTGGACAACCCGGAGAACGTGGCCAACCTGGACAAGCTGGTCTAGGTGGTGAAAGAGGCCAACCAGGAGAACCTGGACAGAGAGGACCTGCTGGACCTTCTGGTCCCCTGGGACCAGCTGGACCCAATGGTGAGCCTGGACAACCCGGACAGCCTGGTTTGAGAGGTGAAAATGGACTTCCTGGAACACCAGGACAAAGAGGACCTAGAGGACCAATAGGATCTGCAGGCACACCTGGACTGGCTGGACCTTCTGGACCAGCTGGAATCCAAGGTGAACGGGGCACTCAAGGTGAACGTGGCCAACCTGGTTCTGCTGGACTACCTGGTCAACAGGGACCTAGTGGACCTATTGGTCCATCTGGTTCCCCAGGACAACCAGGTGAGCCCGGTCTTCGTGGTGAACCTGGTCTGAGAGGTCCTGACGGTCCTCGTGGAGAACCTGGTTCACCTGGACAAAGAGGAGAACAGGGTCTCGGT
>Ga0210333_1152938_pt1 | contig 25010 bp, 24 predicted proteins | sample S304metaT_FD_159654 | JGI IMG/M metagenome (GOLD analysis project Ga0210333, IMG submission 159654) | Metatranscriptome of estuarine sediment microbial communities from the Columbia River estuary, Washington, United States - S.304... | ecosystem: Environmental > Aquatic > Marine > Intertidal... | reverse complement strand
CAATAGTAAACAAGCATTGCTGTCATGTACACAAATATCTATCTTAATGTAATACCGTGCCATCTACATTTTTCTTTTTGTTAGAAATTAAAGCAAGACATATGTTGCCGAATAAATGTATCATTATGTATAAAACTTAATATTTCTTTTTTTCCACACACAATATGCAGTCTTCAGATCAAATCACAGCCCTGATTGAAAAATGGCTATAAAAAATCAACCTCTCATTCTAATATAAAATGACATTGTAGCATAAAAATGTGCGTAAGAGGCGTTTACAAAAATGGAAACGACATAAAAATATTTTGTGGTTCAATACTAGTATCACAGAGAGGATCGATCGAGCATTGCTTTCTTATCAACATTCACTGCGTATATAACTCAATGTTAAAGTAACCACACTTTCTTGTGCTTTTATTGCGAAAGACTTCGGGTATACAACTGACATTAAAATGTGCAGAAGTATTGCTTCTCTAGTGGCAAGCACCAAAAAACATTTAGCTTTACTATTACATGCTACCGGTGAAGCGAACTTCGATTGTTGTAAAGTGAAAGAGAAATATATATATTATTGCGTAGTTATTTGTTAATTATATACCCACTACATAATTATACAGCATTTCGGTTAAAGGTAGCACCAATTTCAGTACAGGTTCATGGCACCAGTATTATACAAACATACTGAAATGGAGAGATTGATGTGACACAGTTATTCCTCGGCAAAAAATAAAACTGTTCATTCATGCAAATTACATACAAAAGTATCTTCCTTTAACTTAGAGCATAGAATCATAACACAACGATGTTGCAAACATCTTTTAACATTCATGAAACAAAATAAAACTATGCTGTTCTTGCAGTTAAAGTATCAGCGTAATAATGACCATACAGAAAATTTTGACATAATACCAGGATTAGGGTTAATATATATATCCGATGCAAATACTATCATCTGACAGCCGTAGTATTTGTGTTAACAGATAGAGTGTATTATGGCACGGATTTACTACGGCATTAATCTGTTAACATGATTATGAATATGTAAAAGTGAGAAAACAAGCGTTCATATGTTCAGCTTCAGTTATAAGAAGGAAGCGCCGCCGGTCTTTTTATCTAGACTGATTCCGCGGTATGTGGCATGACTGAATCTGGGTGTATCCAAGGAAGAGATGCTGGGCGCAGTGATGGATGATGCATTGTCGAAATCATCATCTTCGCAGTCATCCATGTTGGCAAGGGCGCCAATGGTGTGGCCGTTCAATTCAGTGTCCAATTCACGGTGGATGACTACTGGTTTGGCAGGTGGCAGGTCCTTGGGGTCATCTGCGAAAGCGGCATTATCATGTTCTGGCAGTGACGGGGCAATTGACAAAGAGTCTACATCAACAACGCTAGATTTGTCCGACTTATCCGAAGAAATTGCTGACTCCGCATCTGAGTAAACAGACTCGGCTCCCAGGTTCTTCCAACTCTGCCTTCGACGCAGCCGGCGGAAGACGAGGGCTACGATCACGATGAGGGCAATGGTAACCACACCGGCCCACACGGCCAGACCTTGGGTGGCTGTGGTCATTGTCTTCAGAGAGTTGGACAATATTGACTGTTCATTTTTGACCTCTTTGTCTAGCTCATTGGCCTTTGCCTCCAGTGCCGCAACTCCGGCACCAGGTGATCCTCTGGGTCCGACAGCACCAAGCAGTCCAGTGGGACCACGTTGACCTTCTTGACCCTGAACTCCGGTAGATCCAGTGGCTCCTGTAGCACCTTGTCGGCCTGTAGGTCCAGTAACACCAGTGTAACCAGTAGAGCCAGTGGAACCAGGTGGTCCAATCTCTCCTCTGCTTCCAGTTGGCCCAACAAAACCAGTTGCCCCAGTAGCTCCAGTCGCACCAGTTCTTCCATTGGGTCCTCTTGGTCCATTGGGACCAGATGGTCCAGGGAAGCCATCAGGTCCTCTTGGTCCAGAAGGTCCAGGTTGGCCAGATTCACCACGTGGTCCAGGAGGTCCAGATGGTCCACGACCACCATTTTCGCCCCGTTGACCTTGAGGTCCACTAGGTCCTGGTGGTCCAGGTTGACCACGTTGTCCAGATGGACCACTGGGTCCTGGTTGTCCAGAAGGCCCAGATGGTCCAGAAGGACCAGTACTTCCAGCATCACCACGACGGCCTTGGGGACCTTGTGGTCCAGGCTCACCTCCTCTTCCTTGTTCTCCAGGAGGTCCACGTTCTCCAGCAGGACCACGTGGTCCAGGTGATCCAGTGCCACCATTTTCTCCTCTTGGTCCAGGAGATCCTTGTGGTCCTGATGGACCAGGTGGTCCTCTTTCACCAGGTCCGCCATTTTCTCCTCTGGGTCCAGATGGTCCTGATGGTCCACTTGGACCAGGTCGTCCTGGTTCTCCAAGCTCTCCACGAGGCCCAGGTGGTCCACTAGGTCCTGGAGGTCCTCTTTCTCCAGATGGCCCTCTGGGTCCACTTGGTCCTGGTTGTCCAGTTCCACCAATAGATCCAATCTCTCCAGGCTGCCCTCTTGGACCAGGAGATCCCCTCTCTCCTTGAGGTCCGGCAGGTCCAGATGGTCCAAGTGGTCCAGCAGGACCGGGTTGTCCAATAGGTCCAGAAGGTCCTGCGGGTCCTCTTTCACCAGAGGGTCCTGGTGGTCCATTTTCACCAATAGGTCCACGAGGTCCAGGTGGTCCCGACTGTCCCAGAGGTCCAGAAGGTCCTGGTGGCCCACTAGGTCCAGTACCGCCAAGTGGTCCTGATGGACCTGGTAGGCCTGGTTCACCACGTTGACCAATTTCTCCTGCAGGTCCAGCAGGGCCTAGAGGCCCAGCAGGTCCAAGGGGTCCAGGAGGTCCAGCTTCACCACGTTCTCCTCTGGGACCAGGTGAACCCGGCTGCCCATTAGGTCCAAGGGGACCGGCTGGACCAGGTTGTCCCACCTGACCAGGTTCTCCACGAGGTCCAGCAGGTCCTGAGGGACCAAGTGGACCAGATTGTCCAATGGGACCAGCTGGCCCAGGCTCACCAGGTTCTCCACGCTGTCCTTGAGGTCCAATTGGCCCAGCCGGTCCAAGAGGGCCAGCGGGTCCAGGTTGTCCAATTGGTCCTGCTGGTCCAGCTTCACCTCTCTGTCCAGGAGATCCAGGCTGTCCTCTTTGTCCAGAAGGTCCAGGTTGACCTGATTCACCAGGGGGTCCACCAGGTCCTCTCTCTCCACGTTGTCCAGGAGGTCCAGATGGACCAGGTCCTCCACGTTCACCTCTTTGACCAGGAGGTCCAAGTTCACCACGAGGTCCAGGAGATCCTGGCTCTCCTCGAGGTCCGCCAGGTCCGAGAGGTCCAGCAGGTCCAATGGGACCCGGTTGACCAGATTGTCCAAGTGGACCAGCAGGTCCAGCTTCTCCAAGTGGCCCAGGGCTACCAGGCTCACCTCGCAGTCCAGGTTCTCCACGTTGTCCTGGTTCTCCTCGTTGACCAGGGGATCCAGAAGGTCCAGGGCCACCAGAAGGTCCAGCCTCACCTCTCTGTCCACGCTGACCAGGTGGTCCAAGAGGTCCAGCAGGTCCTGCAGGTCCAGGTCCTCCATTTTCTCCGCGTTGTCCAGGTTCTCCTCTTTGACCTGGCTCTCCATTCTGACCTGGTTCTCCTCGTGGTCCAGAAGGTCCTGCAGGTCCTGGCAGACCAAGAGGACCAGACATTCCTGGTTCACCCCTCTCTCCTCTAGGTCCAGGTTGACCTGATTGACCAGGTTGTCCAGGCTCACCCCTTTGTCCAGGTTCTCCTCGTTGACCAGCAGGTCCTGGCTGTCCAGGAGGTCCAGCTGTTCCTTGTTCACCACGTTGACCTCCTTGTCCACTGGTTCCAGGTAGACCTGGAGGACCAGCAGCTCCGTTTTCTCCCCTTTCACCACGTTCACCTCTTGTCCCAGGAGTTCCAGAAGGACCAATTGGTCCAGCTGGACCACTTTGTCCGATTTCACCACGAGGACCAGGTTGTCCTGCCAATCCAGGCTCTCCTCTTAGACCAGGTTCACCACGTGGGCCAGGTGATCCAGGAGATCCATTTTCTCCTCTTTGTCCAGCGGGTCCAGCTGGTCCAGCCTCACCAATTGATCCTGGTTGTCCATTTTCACCACGCTGACCAGGTTCTCCACGTTGTCCTGGTTCTCCACGTGTACCTGGTTGACCAGAAGGTCCGGGTAAACCACCAGGTCCAACTGGTCCAATCTCACCTCGTTGGCCTGGGGTACCAGGCTCACCACGTGGTCCAGGTGATCCAGGTTGTCCATTTTCTCCTCGCTGTCCAGGACTTCCGGCCTCGCCTGTAGGACCAGCAGGTCCAATTTCACCCCTTGGTCCAGGAGATCCAGGCTCCCCTCTTTGTCCTGCCTGTCCAGGTTGTCCAGATTCACCAGGCAGACCATTTTCTCCACGAAGTCCAGGTTCACCTCGTTGACCAGCAGGTCCGGCAGGTCCTGCTTGTCCAGGTAAACCAGACGGTCCTTGTGGACCACTCTCTCCTCGTGGTCCAGCAGGTCCAGCAGGTCCAGGTTCACCACGTTGTCCTGGTGTTCCTGGTTGTCCATTCTCACCTCGTTGTCCTGCCTCACCTCTTTCACCTCTTTGACCAGGGGATCCTGATTGTCCAGCAGGTCCTTGCTCTCCACGCTCACCACGTTGTCCAGGTGATCCAGGTTGTCCAGCAGGTCCAGAGGGTCCTGCAAGACCAGCCTCTCCTCTTTGTCCTGGCTCTCCACGCTGTCCTTGTGAACCAGGAGTTCCAGGTTCACCTCGGGGTCCTGAAGGTCCAGATGGTCCAACAGGTCCAGCAGGACCTGGTTGTCCACGTTGTCCAGCTGATCCAGGAGTACCAGCCTCTCCTGGTAATCCAGGAGATCCTCTCTCTCCAGGCTCACCACGCTGTCCAGCAGGGCCAGCTGGTCCTGAAGGTCCAGCCAGTCCATTTTCCCCACGTTGTCCAGCAGGGCCAGCAGGTCCAGCCAGACCAGGTTCCCCACGCTGACCAGGTTCTCCACGTTGTCCTGCTGATCCAGGAGTACCAGCTTCACCCCGTTCTCCCCGTTGACCTGGTGATCCTGCTGGTCCAGAAGGTCCTGCTTGTCCAGTTTCACCACGTTCTCCTTGAGGTCCTGGAGAACCAGGTTCTCCACGTTGACCATTTTCACCACGCTGTCCAGGGCTACCAGCTTGTCCTGGTTCCCCTCTTGGTCCAGCAGGGCCAGGCCCACCTGATTGTCCAATTGGTCCTTGGGGTCCAGCTTCTCCACGTGGTCCAGAAGGTCCAGCAGGTCCAGCTGATCCTGGCGTTCCAGGTTCACCTCGTTGACCAGGTTCTCCTCGTTCCCCTCTTTGACCTGGACTTCCAGGAGTACCAGCACTGCCAGATGGACCTTGTGGACCACGTTCTCCACGAGCACCAGGTGATCCGGGGGATCCATTTTCACCCCTTTGTCCAGCCTCACCACGTTGTCCAGGCTCGCCACGTTGTCCAGCAGGTCCAGCCGGTCCAGACATACCAGCTGGTCCGGCAGGGCCCTGTTCTCCTCGTTGACCAGGTGTGCCAGCTGTCCCAGGTTCTCCTCTCGGCCCAGGAGCACCTGGTTGACCATTTTCTCCTCTAAGGCCAGGTTCTCCTCGCTGACCCTGAGGTCCAGCCTCACCTCTCTGACCAGGCTGTCCAGAAGGTCCAGCAGGACCAGCACTTCCAGGAGTACCAGCCTCACCACGTTGACCTGGTTCACCTCTTTGGCCAGGTTCTCCTGCCTGTCCAGGTGATCCAGCTGGTCCAGAAGGTCCAGGTAAGCCAGATGGCCCAATTTCTCCACGCTGTCCCGGACTACCTGGTGTTCCAGGCTCACCTCGTTGTCCTGGTGATCCTGCTGTTCCAGGCTCTCCTCTCTCACCGCGTTGTCCACCAGGACCAGCAGGTCCAGCAGGTCCAATCTCACCACGAGCTCCTTGGGTTCCAGGCTCTCCTCTTTGTCCTTGAGGTCCAGCAGATCCTGGTGTACCAGGTTCTCCGCGTGGGCCAGCAGGGCCTGCAGATCCAGGTTCCCCTCTTTGACCTGCCTCACCACGTTCACCTCTCTGTCCAGCAGATCCAGGAGTTCCTGCTGGACCAGTTGGGCCTTGAGCTCCAGGTTCTCCTCTTTGGCCTGGGGTACCTGCTTCACCTCGTTGGCCAGGCTCTCCTCTTTGGCCTTGTGATCCTGGTGTTCCTGGTTCACCTCTTGAGCCAGCAGGCCCAGGTAATCCTGACTCTCCTCTTGGTCCAGGAGCTCCAGCTTCTCCGCGTTGTCCGGCTTGTCCTGGTGTGCCAGCAGACCCTTGTAAACCAGGCTCACCTCGTTGCCCAGCTTCTCCACGGGGTCCAGCAGGTCCAGAAGGTCCTGCAGGTCCAGTTGGTCCAGCTGGACCAGGTTCTCCTCGCTGTCCAGCAGGTCCAGCTTGGCCTGGGCTTCCCGGGGTACCGGCAGGTCCAGCTTCTCCTCTTTGACCGGGCTCACCCCGTTGTCCAGCTGATCCGGGTGTGCCTGCCTCTCCCCTTTCTCCTCGAGTTCCTGCAGGTCCAGTTGGTCCTTGTGCACCAGGTTCGCCTCGTTGACCTGGGGTTCCAGCGGTTCCAGGTTCACCTCTTGGCCCAGCACCACCTGGTTGGCCAGAAGGTCCTGCTTCACCGCGTTCACCTCTCTGTCCAGCAGGTCCAGCAGGGCCTGATGGTCCTGCAGTACCAGGTTCTCCTCTTTGTCCAGGTGATCCAGGTGTTCCTGGTTCACCTCTTTCTCCAGGTTGTCCTCGTTCACCAGCAGATCCTGGTGAGCCTGGTTCTCCTCTTGGACCAGCAGGTCCAGCAGGTCCAGATAAACCAGGTGACCCTTGTGGTCCTGCTTCACCTCTTTGTCCAGCAGGGCCGGCTGAACCGGGTGTTCCTGGCTCACCACGTTCACCAGGAGTACCTCTCTGCCCGGCAGGTCCAGCAGGTCCAATTTCTCCTCTCTGACCAGGTGATCCAGAAGGTCCAGGTGGACCAGCTGAACCTCTTTCTCCTGCAGGACCTGGGCGACCAGGGCTACCATCTTGACCACGCTCTCCAGGTGTTCCTGCTGTTCCTGGTTCACCACGTTGACCATTTTCACCGCGCTGTCCAGCTGGGCCTTGTTGACCTGGGGTTCCAGCAGGTCCCTGTGGTCCTACTTCACCACGCTGACCAGGTGATCCTGGTGTACCAGCTTGCCCAGATTCTCCTCGTTGCCCAGCAGGTCCAGCAGGTCCAGGTTCACCCCTTTGTCCAGGAGTACCAGCAGGGCCAGCCTCTCCTCTTTCTCCTCTTTGTCCAGGAGTCCCAGGTGATCCAGGTTGACCAGGCTCTCCACGCTGACCAGGTGAACCAGGAGTACCATTCTCACCACGTTGACCAGGTTCTCCACGAGTGCCAGCTGGTCCTTGTTCACCTCTCGTACCAGGCGTACCAGAGGGTCCAGCTGGTCCAACTTCTCCACGCTCTCCAGGTTGTCCTGGGGAGCCTGAGGCTCCTGGCTCTCCACGTGGTCCAGCTTCTCCACGCTGCCCAGCTGGTCCAGCAGGTCCAATCTCACCTCTACTTCCAGCCGGTCCAGCTGGTCCAGCTTCACCACGCTGGCCCGCTGTTCCTGGTTCTCCTCGTGGTCCAGCAGGACCAGCAGGTCCAATAGGCCCTGCGGATCCAGGGGTTCCAGCTTCTCCTCTCTGTCCAGGTTCTCCTCTTGTTCCTGCAGGGCCGGCCTCACCTCTCTCTCCCCGAGGACCAGCAGTTCCAGCAGGTCCTGAAGGACCTGCAGTTCCTGGTTCACCTCGCTGTCCAGGAGATCCTGGTGTTCCTGGTTCTCCTCGTTCACCTCGTTCTCCACGTTGACCAGGTGTACCAGGGCTTCCAGAGGGTCCTAGTGGTCCAGCAGGTCCAGCTGGACCTGGCTGACCTTGTTCACCACGCTGTGCAGGAGCACCAGGTGAGCCTGGCTCTCCTCTAGGACCAGCAGGTCCAGCTGGTCCTGGTTCTCCACGTTCTCCTCTTGGGCCAGGGGAGCCTGGAGTACCACTCAGACCACTGGGACCACGTTCCCCTCTAGGTCCAGCAGGTCCAGCAGGTCCAGCTTCACCAGGTTGGCCATTTTCACCACGTGGTCCAGCAGGTCCAGCAGGTCCAGGTTCTCCACGCTGTCCAGGAGATCCAGGCTGGCCAGCAGGGCCAGCAGGGCCAGCAGGTCCAATTTCTCCTCTTTGTCCAGGGCTACCAGGGGTTCCAGCGAGACCTGGCTCTCCTCGTTGTCCTGGGGTACCAGGTGTACCAGGTTCACCTCGGGGACCAGATGGTCCAGCTGGACCAGCCTCTCCACGTTCTCCTCTTGGTCCACCAGGTCCTGCAGGTCCTGCAGATCCAGGTTGGCCTCTTTCTCCAGCGGTTCCAGGTGTTCCGGGTTCTCCCCGCTGTCCTGGTTCACCTCGTTGTCCAGTAGGTCCTGGTGAGCCAGCAGATCCTGGTGACCCAGGAGAGCCATTTTCACCGCGCTCCCCACGAGGTCCAGGCGGACCAGCAGATCCAGGTTGTCCAGACTCTCCACGTGCACCAGGTGTTCCAGGTTCGCCTCTCTCTCCACGCTGTCCAGGACTTCCACTTTGACCTGGAGAACCAGGTGAACCAGCTTCTCCACGTTCTCCTCTAGTTCCAGGTGATCCTGGGGTTCCAGCTTCACCTCGTTGGCCAGGTTCTCCACGTTGACCAGGGGTACCAGCAAGTCCAGTTTCTCCTCTGGGTCCAGCTGGGCCAGCTGACCCTGGTGAACCACTGGGTCCTGCTTCACCACGTTCTCCTCTAGGTCCTGCAGGTCCGGCAGGGCCAGGAGATCCTGGAGTGCCTGCTGGACCGGCTTCTCCCCTTTCACCACGTTCACCACGTTGACCAGCAGTTCCTGGGGTTCCAGATGGGCCTTGGGGTCCTGCAGGTCCTGCGGGTCCAGATTCTCCACGCTGGCCTGGTTCACCACGCTGTCCAGGTGTTCCAGGTTGACCTGACTCTCCAGGTGCACCAGGTTCTCCTCGTTGGCCTGGTGTTCCTGGCTGGCCAGCTGATCCTGCTGGACCTGCTGGTCCAACCTCACCCCGTTGACCAGGGGTTCCTGCTGTTCCAGGTTCACCACGTTGACCAGGTGTGCCAGCGGCACCAGGTTCACCTCTTTGTCCGGCTTCACCTCGGGGTCCAGGAGATCCTTGAGGTCCAGGGGATCCTGGGCGACCAGCTTCACCTGCCTGTCCAGGAGATCCCGCAGAGCCAGGTTCACCTCTGGTTCCCGGCTCCCCACGTTGTCCAGGTTCCCCTCGTTGTCCAGCTGGTCCAGCAGGGCCACTAGGTCCAGCAAGACCGGGTTCTCCCCGTTGTCCAGCTGATCCGGGAGTACCCGCAGGTCCAGCAGGTCCAGCTTCTCCACGTTCTCCTCTTGTACCAGGTGCTCCTGCAGGTCCAGCCTCACCTCTGGGTCCAGGAGATCCTTGGCTACCTGGGCGTCCATCTGATCCTGGTGTTCCAGCTTCACCTCGTGGGCCAGCAGGTCCTTGAGGGCCAGGTGATCCTGGAGCGCCAGCAGGTCCAGCTTCTCCTCTTGCACCTGGCTGTCCATCAGTGCCTGGAGATCCAGCTGTTCCTGGTTCACCACGTTCACCACGAGGTCCTGCAGGGCCAGCAGGTCCTGCAGAGCCTGGTTGTCCTCTTTCTCCTGGTGTTCCTGGTGTTCCATTTTCACCTCTTTGACCAGGTTCACCACGTTGTCCTGGCTCACCTCTTGTTCCAGCAGGCCCAGAAGGTCCAGCGGGTCCTTGTGGTCCAGGTTCGCCTCTTGTTCCAGCAGGTCCAGAGGGTCCAGCAGATCCAGGTTCACCACGTTGGCCAGATGGGCCAGCAGGTCCAGCTTCTCCTCTCTCCCCTCGTTCTCCTCTAGGACCAGCTGGTCCAGCTTGGCCAGGTGAACCAGATGGCCCTTGTGGTCCTGCTTCACCTCTTGGTCCAGGGCTTCCAGGTGATCCAGCAAGACCATTTTCACCACGAGGTCCAGCTGGGCCTGCAGGTCCAGGTTCACCTCTCTGTCCAGCTGATCCCGGAGTACCAGCTTCACCCCTTGGTCCAGCAGGTCCACTTGGCCCTGCACTTCCAGGTTGTCCACGTTCTCCAGGTCTTCCAGGCTGTCCTGGAGTTCCAGGTTCACCTCTTTGACCAGGTGTGCCTGCAGTTCCTGGCTCTCCTCTTTGTCCAGGTTCACCTCTTTGACCTGGTGTTCCTGCTGATCCTTGAGGCCCAGCTTCTCCACGTGGTCCAGGTGATCCTGATGTTCCCGGTGTACCGGATTCACCACGAGGACCAGCCTCACCACGCTGACCAGGTTCTCCTCTTGTTCCTGGAGATCCGGGGGTTCCAGCAGGTCCGGCAGGACCCTGTTCTCCGCGTTCACCAGCTCGACCAGGTTCGCCATTAGGACCAGCAGGTCCTGCGGGACCAATTTCACCACGTTGTCCAGGTGTACCGGCTGAACCAGGTTCACCTCTTTGACCTGCTGGGCCTTGTGGTCCTGAAGGTCCTGCAGGTCCAGCAGGTCCAATTTCTCCACGTTGGCCAGCAGGACCTGGTTGGCCAGCTGATCCTGGAGTTCCTGCAGGTCCTTGCTCTCCTCTTTGTCCTGGTGTACCAGCAGTTCCTGGTTCACCTCTTGGTCCGGATGGGCCAGCAGGTCCAGCTGATCCTGGTTGCCCTCGCTCACCAGGCTGTCCAGGGGTACCTGGAGTACCTGATTCTCCTCTAGGCCCAGCTTCTCCCCGTTGACCAGCAGGTCCAGCAGGTCCAGCCTCACCACGTTGACCGGGAGTTCCAGCAGGCCCAGCAGGGCCTACTGCTCCACGTTCACCCTGAGTTCCAGGGGAACCTGGTGTTCCAGCAGGTCCAGCTAGTCCAGTCTCACCACGAGCTCCTGGTTCACCACGTTCACCTCTTGGTCCTGCAGGTCCTGCAGAGCCTGCAGGTCCAGCAGAGCCAGGTTCACCACGCTCACCAGGCTGACCAGGTGTACCAGGTGATCCAGATGGGCCAGGTGCTCCGGGCTCTCCCCGGGTTCCGGCTGGCCCAGCTTCTCCTCTTGGTCCAGGTGAACCAGATGGTCCACTAGGTCCAGCAGGTCCAGCTGGGCCAATTTCTCCACGAGGTCCAGGGCTTCCAGATGTTCCAGGTGTACCTGATTCTCCTCTTTGTCCAGGTTCACCTCTTTGGCCAGGCTCTCCACGTTCTCCAGGTTGACCTCTAGGACCAGCAGGTCCAGCAGGTCCACCTGGACCCGCAGGGCCAATCTCTCCTCGTTGTCCTTGTGATCCAGGTGTTCCTTGGGTACCAGGTTCTCCTCTTGGTCCAGGTTCGCCTCTAGTTCCAGCTGGTCCAGCAGGGCCAGATGGTCCAGCAGGTCCTGCTTCACCAGGTTGACCTGCAGGACCAGCAGGTCCTACCTCTCCACGTGATCCTGGAGTACCAGGTTGTCCAGCAGGTCCAGCTTCACCTCTCTGCCCTGGTTCACCTCGGGTACCAGCCTCACCTCTGGTACCAGGTTCACCTCTTGGTCCAGCCGGTCCAGCTGGTCCAGCCGGTCCACTTGGACCCGCAGGTCCACGTTCTCCTCGTGTTCCGGGTGTTCCGGGCGAGCCAGCAGTACCAGGTTCACCACGTGATCCAGGGCTCCCAGGTGTTCCTGCCTCACCACGAGGTCCAGCTGTGCCTGGTTCTCCGCGTTCACCTCTAGGTCCAGCAGGTCCAGCAGGTCCTGGGCCTCCAGAAGGTCCAGCTGGGCCTTGCTCTCCTCTTTGTCCTGCAGTTCCAGGAGCTCCTGCTTCACCACGAGGACCAGGTTCACCACGTGCTCCAGGTGATCCTGGGCTGCCATCAGTTCCTGGTTGACCAGCAGGTCCAGGTAGACCTGCTGCTCCTTGTTCACCACGCTGTGCTGGTGCTCCTGGTTCTCCTCTAGGTCCGGCAGGCCCAGGCTGTCCAGGTGCACCAGCAGGCCCAACAGGTCCAACCTCACCTCTGGGGCCAGCCGGTCCTGCAGGCCCTAGGGGACCTTGGGGTCCAGCAGGTCCAGGTTCCCCTCTTTCACCACGTGGTCCTTGTGGTCCACCTTCACCTCTCTGTCCAGCAGGTCCAGCAGGTCCGGAAGGCCCTGCAGATCCAGGTTGGCCTCTTTCTCCTGGAGCGCCAGGAGTTCCAGGTTCTCCTCGCTCACCTCTGGTACCCTGTGTTCCTGGGGTGCCTGGTGTACCAGGTTCACCTCGTGCTCCAGGCTCACCACGTGTTCCTGCAGGTCCACTTGGCCCTGGTCTTCCAGGCTCACCATCTCTGCCAGGTGTTCCAGGTTCACCACGTGCACCTGGTCGTCCATCAGTTCCTGGCTCACCACGTTGTCCTGGTTCACCTCTAAGTCCACCAGGACCAGCAGGTCCAGCAGGTCCAGTGGGTCCTGCTGGTCCAGCCTCACCTCTCTCTCCAGGCTGCCCTGCTGTTCCAGGGGTTCCAGACTCACCACGCTGACCTGGTTCTCCTCTTGTTCCAGCAGGACCTTGTAGTCCAATCTCACCTCGAGGCCCTGCAGGCCCAGCAGGCCCAGCAGGACCAGGAGATCCAGCTCTTCCTTGTTCTCCAGGAGATCCAGGTGTACCAGCTTCACCACGTAAGCCAGGTTCACCTCTTTGTCCTGGCTCTCCACGTGGTCCAGCAGATCCAGCAGGTCCAGATGGTCCACTTGGTCCAGAAGGTCCTTGTGGCCCTCTTTCTCCTCGGGTTCCAGCTGAACCAGGAGTGCCTGGTTCTCCACGCTGTCCAGGTTCACCTCTGGTTCCTGCAGGTCCAGCTGGTCCTGCTTCACCTCGAGGTCCCGCAGGCCCAGCTGGTCCAGCTTCACCACTTGGACCTGGTGTACCAGGTTCACCTCTAGGTCCAGCAGGTCCAGCAGGTCCAGCAGGCCCAGCTGATCCAGGAGTTCCTGCTTCCCCACGTTCTCCAGGCTGTCCACGTGTTCCTGGTTCTCCACGAGTTCCAGGAGATCCGGAAGGTCCTTGAGGTCCTGAAGGTCCTTGAGATCCAGGTTGTCCACGTTCTCCTGGTGTACCAGCTGTACCAGGTGTACCTGATTCACCTCTAGGTCCAGGTTCACCACGTTGGCCAGGGCTACCTGGGGTTCCTGCCTCACCACGAGATCCTGGTGTTCCAGGTTCACCTCTTGGTCCAGCAGGGCCAGATGGACCAGGGCGTCCATCTGTTCCAGGGCTACCATTCTCTCCACGTTCTCCAGCTTCACCTCGAGGACCAGGAGATCCAGCAGGTCCAGCAGGGCCAGATTGTCCAGTGGGTCCAGGGGGCCCAGCCTCTCCACGTTCTCCTCTTTGTCCTGCAGTTCCTGGTGTCCCAGATTCACCACGTGTGCCTGGTTCCCCTCTTGCTCCGGCAGGGCCAGCTAAGCCTGATTCACCTCTTGGTCCAGCAGGTCCTTGAGGTCCAGCCTCACCAGCTCTTCCAGGTGTGCCAGGTTCACCCCTTTGTCCTGGTTCACCTCGTTGTCCACTTGGACCAGCAGGTCCAGCAGGCCCAGCAGGTCCCTGAGGTCCTGCTTCTCCAGGTGTGCCGGCTGTTCCTGGTTCACCACGTTGTCCTGGACTACCCGGAGTTCCTGGTGTGCCGGATTCTCCTCTGGGGCCCGGTTCACCACGCTGTCCAGGTGTACCTGGTGTACCAGCCTCTCCTCGCGGTCCTGCAGTTCCTGGTGTTCCAGCTGGACCTGCGGGTCCTGCTTCACCTCTCTCTCCTCGGTTTCCAGCAGGTCCAGAAGGTCCTTGTGATCCTGGTGTTCCAGGTGTTCCAGCTTCACCACGGGGTCCAGGTTCACCTCTTGACCCAGGCGTACCGCTTTCACCTCTGGGACCAGCGGGTCCGGAAGGTCCAGCAGGTCCAGAAGGTCCAGCAGGTCCTGGGCGTCCATCTGATCCAGGAGCACCAATCTCGCCACGTTCTCCTCGGGTACCAGCTGGTCCAGCAGGTCCAGCCTCACCACGAGGACCAGGAGAACCAGGTGTACCAGGCTGACCAGATGGTCCAGCAGGTCCTTGTTCACCACGGTTACCAGGAGTTCCAGGAGTTCCAGCTTCTCCTCTCGGACCAGGAGATCCTTGAGGTCCAGCTTCTCCTCTCTGTCCTGGCTCTCCTCTGGTTCCAGCAGGTCCAGGTAGGCCAGACTCGCCTCGGGGTCCACTAGGACCTGCAGGTCCAGCCTCACCTGCTCTTCCTGGGGTTCCGGGTTCACCACGTGGTCCAGCTTCTCCACGAGGTCCAGGAGATCCTGCAGGACCAGAAGTTCCAGCAGGTCCTGCTGGTCCAGCTGGTCCTACCTCACCACGCTGTCCAGCTTGACCATCTCTTCCTGCAGTTCCAGGTTCACCTCTTTGACCAGGTTCACCTCTTTGTCCGGATGGTCCAGCAGGACCAGGCTCTCCACGAGGTCCAGCTGGCCCTTGAGTGCCAGGTGTTCCAGCAGATCCTTGTGGACCAGTTTCACCTCTTGGTCCAGCAGGTCCAGAGGGTCCAGGTGATCCTGGCGTTCCAGCAAGTCCAGGTTCACCTCGTTGACCAGGTTCACCACGGGTTCCAGCTTCTCCTCGGGGTCCTGGTGATCCAGCAGGTCCAGCAGGTCCAGATGGTCCAGGTTGTCCACGCTGTCCTGGAGTTCCAGCAGTTCCAGGAGTACCAGCTTCACCACGTGGACCAGGTCTACCAACACCAGCTTCACCAGCAGGTCCTGGTTCTCCTCGTGTTCCGGGACTACCAGCCGGTCCAGCAGGGCCTGCTGGCCCAGCTGATCCAGGCTGACCTCTTTCGCCAGGGGTTCCGGGTGTTCCTGGTGTTCCAGATTCTCCTCTAGGTCCTGGTTCTCCTCTTGGTCCACCTTCACCTCTCTGTCCAGCAGGTCCAGCGGGCCCAGAAGGTCCTGCTGGTCCTGGCTCTCCTCTTTGACCAGGGGTGCCAGCAGATCCAGGGGTTCCAGCTTCTCCTCTGGGACCTGCTTCGCCTCGTTGTCCAGCAGGTCCAGCAGGTCCAGCTTCACCTCGTGGACCTGGAGATCCAGCAGGACCAGGTTCTCCCGGTCTTCCAGCTTCTCCAGGTTGACCACGCTGTCCAGCAGACCCAGGGGTTCCGGCAGGTCCAGCAGGACCAGCTTCTCCTCTTTGTCCAGCAGGTCCAGCTGGTCCAGCCTCTCCACGTTCACCACGAGTCCCAGCTGGTCCAGCAGGACCTGGGCTTCCAGGACTGCCAGGTGTTCCAGGTTCTCCTCTTTCACCTCGAGATCCAGGAGTACCTGGTGTTCCAGATTCTCCTCTGGGTCCTGGCTCACCACGTCCTCCAGGTTCACCCCTTTCTCCTCTTGGTCCACCTGGTCCAGCAGGGCCAGCAGGACCAGAAGGTCCCGCAGGTCCAGCTTCTCCTGGTTGACCACGTTCTCCGGGTGTTCCAGGTGTTCCAGGTGTTCCGGATTCTCCCCTTGGGCCTGCTTCACCTCTAGGTCCAGCAGGTCCTCCAGGTCCAGGCTCACCTCTTTGTCCAGGAGTACCAGGCGTTCCAGCCTCACCAGGGCGTCCATCAGTTCCAGGGCTCCCAGCAGGTCCAGGTTCACCTCGCTGGCCACCGGGACCAGCAGGTCCAATACTTCCTGCTGGTCCTGCAGGTCCAGGTTGACCACGTTCTCCACGAGGTCCTGGTGAACCAGCAGTGCCAGGTGTTCCTGATTCGCCTCTTGGTCCAGCTTCGCCACGCTGTCCAGCTTCACCTCTTGGTCCAGCAGGTCCAGGGCCTCCAGCAGGGCCTGGCTCACCAGGTGATCCCGCAGTCCCAGGTTCGCCTCGAGGCCCGGCAGGTCCAGCACCACCTGATGGACCAACTTCTCCTCGCTGTCCTCTTTGACCAGGAGTGCCAGGTGTTCCAGCAGGACCTGCAGGTCCAGGCTGGCCAGTTGGTCCAGATGGGCCGGATGGTCCTGCAGCACCAGCTTCACCTCGCTCTCCTCGAGGTCCGGGACTGCCAGGGGTACCAGGTTCTCCACGTAGTCCAGACTCTCCTCTTGTACCAGGTTCACCTCTTTGACCAGGTGTTCCTCTTGGTCCAGCAGGTCCAGCAGGACCAGCTTCTCCAGGAGTTCCAGCAGTACCTGGTTCACCTCTTTCACCTCTAGGTCCTGGTGATCCAGGTGTTCCAGACTCTCCACGTGGTCCAGCTTCTCCTCTTGGTCCTCCTGGGCCAGCTGGGCCAGATTCACCACTTGGTCCAGCAGGTCCTTGTGGTCCTGGGGAACCGTCTCTTCCAGGTGATCCCGGGGATCCAGCAGGTCCAGTCTCTCCACGAGGGCCAGCCTCACCACGTTGACCAGGTTCACCACGTTGACCAGGTCCTCCTGGGGTTCCTGCAGTACCAGGTGTACCAGCGGGACCAGCAGGTCCAGCTTCACCACGCTCACCACGTGGTCCAGGACTTCCAGCTGTTCCAGGTTCTCCACGTGTGCCTGCTTCTCCTCGAGTACCAGCAGGTCCAGCTGGGCCAGGTTCTCCCCTTGGGCCGGCTGGGCCACTAGGTCCAGAAGGACCAGAAGGTCCCGCCTCACCACGTTCACCACGTGGTCCAGCAGGTCCAGCAGGTCCACTAGGCCCTGTAGTTCCTGGAGTACCAGATTCTCCTCTCTGCCCTGGTTCTCCTCTTTCTCCTCTCTGTCCAGCAGGGCCTGCAGGGCCTGCAGGTCCAGATGTCCCAGCTGGTCCCGGTGTTCCAGCTTCACCTCTTGGTCCTGGAGATCCATCTCTTCCTGGAGTTCCTGCTTCACCTCGTGGTCCAGCTTCTCCTCTTGTGCCAGGAGTTCCAGGCTGTCCACGAGTACCAGCTTCTCCACGTTCACCAGGTGCACCTCTAGTTCCAGGGGGTCCAGATGGTCCACTTGGACCAGATGGTCCAGGTTCTCCTCTGTTGCCTGGTGATCCTGGAGATCCAGCAGGTCCTTGTTCACCTCTTGGTCCACCTTCTCCTCTTGTCCCAGCCGGACCAGCAGGACCAGGTTCTCCACGGGGACCAGCAGATCCTTGAGGTCCAGCCTCACCAGGTTGACCTGGTGTTCCAGCAGGTCCTGCAGGGCCAGCTTCTCCACGTTGTCCAGGTTCCCCACGAGTACCCGCAGGTCCTTGTGATCCAGGTGTTCCAGGCTGACCACTTGGTCCTTGAGGACCAGCTTCTCCACGTGGACCAGGAGATCCAGGAGTTCCAGGTGTACCAGACTCTCCTCTAGGTCCAGCCTCACCACGCTGACCTGGTGTACCAGGAGTGCCAGGCTCACCACGAGGTCCGGAAGGCCCTGATGGTCCAGCTGGCCCTTGTTCTCCTGCTGTACCAGGAGTTCCAGATTCTCCTCTTGGTCCTGGGGATCCAGCTGGACCAGGCCCACCAGGTTCACCTCTGTTACCAGGAGTTCCAGGGGTACCAGATTCTCCTCTTGGTCCAGCTTCTCCTCTAGGTCCAGCAGGACCAGAAGGACCAGCAGGACCTGAAGATCCAGCAGGGCCAGCAGGTCCAGCCTCCCCACGCTCACCTCTGGGACCGGCTGGGCCAGCAGGACCAGATTGTCCTGGAGTACCAGCTATTCCAGGTTCTCCTCTTTCACCTCTTGGTCCAGCCTCCCCTCTGGGTCCAGATACTCCAGAAGGTCCAGGTGATCCTTGCTGTCCTGGGCTTCCAGCAGTTCCAGGTTCTCCCCTTGGACCAGCTGCTCCAGGTGAACCAAGTTCACCTGGCTGTCCACGTTCGCCTGGCTGTCCACGTTCTCCTGCAGGTCCAGCAGGTCCAGCAGGTCCAGCAGGTCCAGCAGGTCCAATGGTACCTTGCTCACCTCTTTGACCATTTGAACCAGCAGGTCCAGGTTCTCCACGTGGCCCAGCCTCACCTCGAAGGCCAGCCGGTCCAGCAGGTCCAGCAGGTCCAGCAGGTCCAGCACGTCCCGGTTGGCCTTGCTCACCTGGTCGACCTGGTTCTCCAGCAGTACCAGGAGTTCCAGATTCACCTCTTGGTCCAGCCTCACCACGTGGTCCAGCGGGACCTGATGGGCCTGGTCTGCCTGCTTCTCCAGGTGTTCCAGGTGTACCAGGAGTTCCTCTTTCACCAGGGGTACCAGGGGTACCTGGAGTTCCAGATTCACCCCTGGGGCCAGCTTCACCACGTTGTCCAGGTTCACCACGAGGTCCAGCAGGTCCAGCCGGCCCTAATGGTCCTGATGGTCCTGCAGGGCCTAGGGGTCCAGAAACACCAGCAGGTCCTGCTTCACCACGTTCTCCTCGAGGACCACTAGGTCCAGGAGAGCCAGCCTCTCCTCTCTCTCCTGGTGTACCAGGACTTCCTGAAGGTCCAGCTTCTCCACGTTCCCCACGAGGGCCAGCTGGTCCACTAGGGCCAGGGAGTCCTGATGGACCAGATGGTCCAGCAGGTCCAGCTTCTCCTCGTGCACCTGGGGCTCCAGGTGATCCATCACGACCTGGCTGTCCGGATTCTCCAGCTGGCCCAGCTGGGCCAGTTTCACCACGTGGGCCAGCTTCTCCTCTTGGGCCACCAGGTCCAGGTAAGCCAGGTTGCCCTGAAGGTCCAGCTGGTCCTGCCTCTCCTCTTGGTCCAGGTCTTCCATCACTTCCAGAAGGTCCGACCTCTCCACGAGGTCCAGCTTCACCACGAATGCCAGGTGTGCCAGATTCTCCACGTGGTCCAGCAGGTCCAGCCGGACCAAGATCACCTCTTGGTCCAGCAGGACCGGGTAAACCAGCTGGTCCAGAGAGACCTGGTTGACCTCTTTCCCCAGCTGGACCTGGTTGTCCAGGACTTCCAGCTAGTCCAGGTTCACCACGCTCTCCTCTGGGTCCAGGCGATCCAGCTGGACCAGAAGGACCAGATGGTCCTGAAGGTCCTTGTTCTCCAGGGGTGCCAGGTGTTCCAGCCTCTCCAGGCGTTCCAGGGGTTCCTGCCTCACCACGAGGTCCAGCTTCTCCTCTTTGTCCTGCTGGTCCTGAGGGTCCAGGACGACCTTGTTCTCCAGCAGTACCAGGTGTTCCAGGAAGTCCACGTTCACCAGGACGGCCAGCTGTTCCAGGAGAACCTACTTCACCTCTTGTACCTGGCTCTCCTCTTGTGCCAGCTTCACCTCTTGGTCCAGCAGGTCCAGCAGGTCCGACAGGACCAGATGGTCCACTAGGTCCTGGCTCTCCAGGACTTCCAGCTGGGCCAGCTTCTCCACGTTGTCCAGTTGGTCCGGCAGATCCGGCAGGTCCAACTTCTCCACGAGGACCAGGGGAGCCAGCAAGGCCAGGTTCTCCTCTAGGTCCAGCAGGTCCAGCAGGACCAGAAGGTCCAGAAGGTCCAGAGGGACCAGCAGGTCCAGGCCTTCCTGCTTCACCTGGACGTCCCACTCCAGGTGCTCCTGGTGCGCCCGCTTCGCCTGCGGGGCCTGCTTCTCCTCGCGGTCCTGGTGATCCATCCTGTCCTCTTGTTCCAGGTTCACCACGTGGTCCTGCAGGTCCAGCTGGTCCAGCTGCACCAGCATTTCCAGGTGTACCAGTTTCACCCCTTTCACCACGTGGACCAGGTGATCCAGCAGTACCTACTTCACCTCTAGGGCCAGCAGGTCCAGCAGGGCCAGGTGATCCATTTTCACCTCTTTGACCATTTTCTCCTCTTGGTCCTGCTTCTCCGCGTGGGCCTGCAGGTCCAGCTGGTCCAGCAGGTCCAGGGGGGCCACCTGGTCCAACCTCTCCACGTTGTCCAGGGGTTCCCGGGGTTCCTGACTCCCCACGAGGTCCAGCTTCACCTCTTGTTCCAGCAGGTCCAGCTGATCCACGGGGTCCAGCCGGTCCAGATGGTCCAGCAGGTCCTGATGGTCCAGGTTGTCCATCGGTTCCAGGTGCTCCTCTGGGTCCAGCTTCTCCTCTTGGCCCAGCAGGTCCTGCAGGTCCTGGTTCCCCAAGAGGTCCAGGTGGTCCAGCTGGTCCAGCTGGTCCAGGTCGGCCATCATTTCCAGCAGGTCCAGCAGGACCAGGAGGACCAGGAGGTCCAGGTCTTGCTTCTCCAGGTGCTCCTGGGACACCCGCAGGTCCAGCCGGTCCAGCCGGTCCAAGAGGACCAGCTTCACCACGAGGTCCGGCAGGTCCTGATGGTCCAGGAGAACCTTGTCTACCAGGAGTTCCAGGTTCCCCACGAGCGCCTGCAGGTCCAGCTTCCCCAGCAGGTCCTCTTTCACCACGTGGTCCACCTGGTCCAGCATTACCCGCTGGTCCTGCTGGTCCAGCAGGTCCAACTTCTCCTCTTTCACCACGGGTACCTGGGGTTCCAGGTGTTCCTCTAGTTCCAGCTTCTCCACGAGGACCAGCAGGCCCAGCAGGACCCGGTTCTCCACGAGGTCCACCCTCCCCACGAGGACCGGGTGAGCCAGCAGGGCCAGGACTTCCTGATTCTCCACGGGGTCCAGGACTTCCTGGTTCTCCACGAGGACCTCCAGGACCAGCAGGTCCAGCGGGACCAGACTCTCCACGCTCTCCCCTTGGTCCAGAAGGTCCAGAAGGTCCAGAAGGTCCAGCTGGTCCAGCAGGTCCAGGTTGCCCAGTCTCTCCAGGCAGTCCAGGTTGCCCTGATTCTCCTCTTGGTCCAGGAGATCCCTGTGGTCCAGGAGATCCTGGTGTTCCTGATTCTCCTCGGGGTCCAGCGGGTCCAGCTTCTCCTCTTTCACCTGGTGATCCTCGAGGACCAGCAGATCCAGCTGGTCCAGCAGGACCAGGTTGTCCAATAGGCCCAGAAGGACCCTGGTTTCCAGGTGTTCCAGGTGTTCCACTTTCGCCACGAGGTCCAGCTTCGCCACGTGGACCAGATGGTCCGGCAGGGCCAACATCACCTCTGGGTCCAGATGGTCCAGCAGGTCCACTAGGTCCAGGAGGACCAGATTCTCCAGCTGGTCCAGATTCACCAGGCTGTCCACGAGTACCAGCAGGTCCAGCTGGACCAGGACGTCCAGATTCTCCTGCAGGTCCAGCAGGTCCAGGTTCACCTCTCTGACCAGGAGTACCTGGCTCACCACGTTGTCCTCGACTTCCTGGTTCGCCTCTGGGTCCTGCCTCTCCGGGGGTTCCAGCAGGTCCAATGGGTCCAGAAGGTCCTGGTAAACCTTGAGGTCCCTGTTGTCCTCTTGCAGGAAGTCCTGCCGGACCAAGTGGACCTGTAGGTCCAGCAGGTCCAGGAGGTCCAGCTTCTCCACGTGGGCCAGGGGCACCAGCTGGTCCACTTGGACCTAAACTTCCAGGTGTTCCAGATTCACCGCGAGGTCCAGCAGGCCCACGTGGTCCTGATGGCCCTAATGGCCCTGCTGGACCAGACTCTCCCCTTGGTCCTGCAGGTCCAGGTTCACCTCGTTGTCCTGTAGGTCCTGCTGGTCCAGGTTCTCCTGGGGTGCCAGCTGGGCCAGCTGGCCCGGATTCTCCTCGAGTGCCACGTGGCCCAGAAGGTCCAGCAGGTCCAGGAGATCCTGCAGTTCCAGGTTCTCCTCGTGGTCCAGCAGGGCCCCTAGGTCCTAATGGTCCAGCAGGTCCAGCAGGTCCAGATTCACCTCGTTCACCACGTGTTCCAGGAGTTCCTGCAGGTCCAGCAGGACCTGCCAAACCTGTCTCCCCTCTGGGACCTGGTTGACCAGATGGTCCTGCTGGTCCACTTGGTCCAGCAGGTCCAGATGGTCCAGGTTCTCCTCTTTCACCTGGGGTTCCTGGTGTCCCAGGCTCACCAGCTGGTCCACGAGTTCCTGCAGGTCCTGAAGGGCCTGCTGGTCCAGGTTCTCCAGCAGTTCCTGGTGTGCCAGGCTGACCTCTCTCACCAGGTGTTCCAGGAGTTCCAGACTGTCCCCTTGGTCCTGCTTCTCCTCTAGGTCCAGCAGGTCCAGCAGGTCCACTTGGACCAGGGGATCCAGCAGGTCCTGCTTGTCCACGTGGTCCAGCAGGTCCTGATTCACCAATTCCTCCAGCAGGTCCAGCAGGACCAGAAGGTCCAGCTGGTCCAACTTCTCCTCTAGGACCAGCAGGTCCAGGAGATCCCTGCTCACCTGGGGTTCCAGGTGTTCCAGATTCTCCACGAGGTCCACGGGGGCCGGAAGGTCCAGCAGGTCCAGCTTCACCAACACTTCCTGCAGGACCAGATGGACCAGGACCTCCTCTCTGACCAGCAGGTCCTGCAGGTCCAGGGAGACCTGACTCTCCTCTTTGTCCTGAAGGTCCAGCAGGTCCTGAAGGACCTAAGGGACCAGAAGGTCCAGGTGGTCCAGCCTCACCTCTTGTACCTGGCGTTCCTGGTGTTCCATCAGTTCCTCTTGGGCCGGGTGACCCTGCAGGCCCAGCTGGTCCCGGCGGGCCACTTTCACCACGTGTTCCAGGTGTTCCTGGCTGACCACGCTCACCTGGAGTTCCTGGGGTTCCAGATTCACCACGAGGTCCCGCTTCTCCTCTTTGGCCAGCAGGTCCGGGTCCTCCGCTAGGTCCAGTTGGACCAGCAGGGCCTAAGGGCCCTCTTTCTCCACGAGGTCCAGCAGGTCCAGACTCACCAGGAGTTCCTGCAGGCCCTGATGGACCAGCAGGTCCTGGTTGTCCCCGTGGACCAAGGGGTCCAGCAGGTCCGCTGGGACCAGCAGGTCCAGGAGTTCCAGCTTCTCCTCGTGTTCCCCTAGGGCCACTTGGTCCAGCAGGACCAATGTCTCCACGTGGACCTGCAGGGCCAGGTTGTCCTCTTTGACCTGAAGGTCCAGCTGGTCCAGCTGGTCCTGATTCTCCTGATTCTCCTCTGGGACCAGATGGTCCAGCAGGACCAGCAGGCCCAGATGGACCAGGTTCTCCCATAGGTCCTGCTGGTCCAGCATTTCCAGGTGTCCCAGAAGGACCAGCTTCACCTCGAGCTCCTCTAGGTCCAGAGGGTCCTAATGGTCCTGCAGGACCAGGCTCTCCACGCTGTCCAGAAGGTCCAGCTGGGCCAGGCTGACCAGTTGGGCCAGCAGGTCCAGTTTCTCCTCGTTCTCCAGCAGTACCAGCAGGTCCAGAGGGTCCAGGTGATCCAGGCTGTCCACGAGGTCCACCAGGTCCAGCCAAACCTGGTTCTCCACGCTCACCAGTTGTTCCTGGCTCACCTCTCTGCCCTCTCGGTCCAGAAGGTCCGGCAGGACCTCTTGGTCCAGCTGTTCCAGAAGGTCCAGCTGGTCCAGGTTGTCCACGTTGACCAGCCGGGCCAGACTCTCCGCGTGGGCCAGCTTCTCCTGCAGGTCCTGAAGGTCCTGTTGGTCCAGATGGTCCTAATGGTCCAGATGGCCCAAGGGGTCCAGCTGGACCAGAAGGTCCAGCTGGGCCTGGCTCACCTCTTTCTCCCCTTGGACCTGAGGTCCCGGGTTGACCAGCGGGGCCAGTCTCACCAGGCTGACCAGCAGGTCCAGCAGGTCCAGGTGAGCCAGATGGACCTGTGGGTCCTGCCTCTCCACGGGGACCAGAAGGCCCAGCTTCTCCAGTTTCACCTCTTGGTCCAGATGGCCCAGATGGCCCAGATGGTCCAGATGGTCCAGATGGGCCAGGCAATCCAGTTTCACCTCTTGGACCAGCTGGTCCGGAAGGTCCTACGGTTCCAGGTTCTCCTCTTTGACCAGCAGGTCCAGCAGGTCCAACTGGGCCAGCTGGTCCAGTTGTTCCAGCCGGTCCTGATTCTCCTCGGTCACCTCTTGGGCCAGAAGGTCCAGCAGGACCAGCAGGACCAGGGGGTCCTGCTCCTCCTCGTTGTCCTGAAGGTCCAGCAGGTCCACTTTCACCAGCAGGTCCAGGATTGCCAGTTGGCCCAGAGGGTCCTACATCTCCACGGGGTCCAGCAGGACCAGCAGGTCCTAACGGCCCAGAAGGTCCAGGTGATCCAGAAGGTCCAGTTTCACCTCTCTCACCCCGTGGTCCAGGGGTGCCAGAAGGACCAAGGGGTCCTGCTGGTCCCAACGGTCCCGGTGGACCACCCTCTCCTCTTTCTCCTCTAGGTCCTGAAGGTCCAGCCGGTCCTGCAGGGCCAGGGGGTCCACCTGGACCAGGTTGTCCCCTAGGTCCTGACGGTCCAGCAGGTCCTGCTTCACCAGTAGGTCCAGAGGGTCCAGAGGGTCCAGGCTGACCCCTTTGACCTGGGGTTCCAGGAGTTCCTGATTCTCCTCTAGGTCCAGGTGACCCACTTGGTCCTGCAGGTCCTCCTTCACCACGTTCTCCCCTCGGACCACGTGGTCCAGAAGGTCCAGCTGGGCCAGGGGAGCCTGGCTCTCCAACTTCTCCTCGAGTTCCAGCTGGTCCACTAGGTCCAATGGGACCAGCGGGACCAGCAGGTCCAGACTCTCCACGTGGGCCAGGTCCTCCGGTTTCCCCACGGGGTCCAGCAGGGCCAGATGGACCTAGTGATCCAGTAGGGCCACTTGGCCCAGGAAGTCCAGTTTCTCCACGCTCACCTCTAGTTCCAGGTGTTCCAGAGGGTCCTGAAGGTCCAGTAGGTCCTGGTTCGCCAGTTTCTCCTCTTGGTCCAGATGGTCCTGAGGGTCCAGAGGGTCCAAGTGGTCCAGCAGGTCCAGTTGGACCAGATGGTCCCACATCTCCTCTTGGACCAGCAGGGCCAGATTCTCCTCTGTCACCCCGTGTACCAGGTAAACCAATTGGTCCAAGGGGTCCGGGGGGTCCAATAGCTCCTGTCGCTCCAACTGGACCAGGGGGTCCTGCTGGTCCAGGGCCTCCCAGGGGTCCAGAAGGTCCAGAAGGTCCAAGGGGTCCAGCTGGGCCTCGTGGGCCAGGTGTTCCTGGGGCTCCGACAGGGCCGGAAGGACCAGGCTGACCT